>Ga0302320_10004916_pt1 | contig 30136 bp, 28 predicted proteins | sample Bog_T0_3_FD_202130 | JGI IMG/M metagenome (GOLD analysis project Ga0302320, IMG submission 202130) | Peat permafrost microbial communities from Stordalen Mire near Abisko, Sweden - Bog_T0_3 | ecosystem: Environmental > Terrestrial > Soil > Wetlands > Peat | place: Sweden: Abisko, Stordalen Mire... | reverse complement strand
GTGGATGACGGCCGGCTGACCGTTGCCGACTTCGAGAAGTTCAAGATTGCCGAGACCATTGAGTCCTGTGGGGAGAGGTCGTGCCGCCGGGTGCACAGTGCGATGTGGCAGGCCGATCCGGAGAAGATCCGCCGTATGGCCCCGGTCGAATTCATCGGGCGCTATATGCCGGGCTGGTTTGACTATGCCATTTGCGACGAGATCCACCAGCTTGCGGGCGACACGGCGCAAGGCAATGCCTTGGGCACGCTGGCCTCGTGTACCGACCGAATCGTTGGTTTGACTGGCACGTTGCTGGGCGGCTATGCCGACGACCTGTTCAACACGCTGTTCCGTCTCGAAGCGAGAAGGATGAAGGAGCACGGCTACGAATGGGGCACTACAGGACGGAGTTCCTTCATTCAGGACTACGGCGTTCTGGAGACGATCACTAAGGTAGAACCTGCGAACAACGCCTGTTCCAAGGCGAAGACCACGAGCACGGTGCGTCGCAAGCCCGGAGCGTCTCCCCTGTTATTCGGGGAATTTCTGATGCAGCTCTGCGCTTTTGTGTTTCTGGAAGACATTTCTGGAGAACTCCCGCCCTACGAGGAAACCTACCTGAGCGTTCCGATGGATGCGCCGATGCGCGAGTCGTACTCCGAACTGGAAGAGGAGATTCGGAAAGCGCTGAAGGAGCACCGAGGCAACCGGTCAGTGCTGAGCACCATGCTCAATAGCCTCCTGGTGTACCCCGATCACCCCTACGGGATCGGAACTCTGTACGGCACCGAGTTCGATCCTGAGCTCAAGCGCAAGGTGCGATTTGTCATCGCAGAACCTCGTGACCTTCCCGAAGAATGCGTTTATTCCAAAGAGCGCAGATTAGTCGAAGAAATCAAGAAAGAGCTGGCGGAGGGCCGCCGCTGCCAGGTCTTCGCCGTCTACACACAGAAGCACGACGTCACCGCACGAATTCAACGAATCCTGAATGACGAGGGAATCCGCACGGCAGTCCTGCGTGCCAGCGTAGACACATCCAAGCGTGAAGCTTGGTACGAGAGACAAATCAAGGAGGGAGTGCAGGTGGTCATCTGCCATCCCAAGCTGGTGGAAACCGGATTGGATTTGCTGGACTTTCCGACCATCCTGTTCTACGAGTCAGGATATTCGCTGCATACCCTGCGGCAAGCCAGTCGCCGGTCGTGGCGGATCGGACAACGGCGTCCCGTGCGAGTGAAGTTTCTTTGCTACGAAGGGACAATGCAGACCTCTTGTCTACGCCTGATGGGGAAGAAACTCCTCGTGGCTCTCACCATGGAGGGCAAGTTCGCCGGCGAGGGACTGCAGAGCATCGATGAAGACGATGACATGCTCTCGGCGATGGCGCGGGAATTGGTCGAGAGGAACGGTATTGGTGAAACTGCCGACTCCGTTTGGAAAGCCCTCAACACTGAACATCAGAAGCTGTTCCCAACCACTGCGCGTGGCGACGATTCCGGCTCATCCGTCGAATTGCCAGGTGTTCTTCTGGAGACTGAGTCTGACCCCGCGAGCCTTCTGGAGGGAGCCATGGATCATGCGCCCCTCGTCGTCTTCGGACAGCGACCACAACTCTTGTCAGCGAAGCGGCGGCGCGTGCGGGAAGCTGTCCCGGAACAGCCGTCATTATTCGGCTTCAGTTGACCAGAACTTCGCTTGAGGTCAGGTGCCCGCAGTTTTCTCAGTCGTGAAGGAAATCCCCTCTCCAGAATCGCCCAACCCTCGCCAGTAATTCGGCAGCATTCGCACCTGTGCATTTTCAGCTCAAGAGTTTGTTCCAAATCGACGTTTCAAATCAATGATGTTTCAAACCAACAAGGAGGAAAGAAGTATGTCAGAAACTAGTACGCTCATCGGTTATAGCGGCCGGACCATTGGCCGCGAAGAACTAACGCTGGTGCCAACACCGGCGGCAACAGAAACGCACCGTCCGATCCCGCATCACGAAATCGTGCAAGCGCTGATCGAGACGCTTGGCTTTCGCCACATCGGAGTCGTTCACGACGAATACGCGGTATCGCCGGACGGCATGAAGGCCTTCGGCGTTCTCGATCTCGCAACCGAAATGGAAGGATGCCGCTTCTCCATCGGGCTGCGCAACTCGCATGACAAGAGCATGCGCCTGGCGATGACCTGCGGCTATCGCGTGTTCGTGTGCTCAAACATGGCATTCGCAGGGGACTTCACGCCCGTGCTCGCCAAACACTCGAAGTCGTTTTCGCTGATCGACTGCATCTCGGTTGGGGTGGATCGCATGCAGCGGAACTTCGAGCCCATGCGCAAGCAGGTGGAAGCCTGGCAAAGAAGTGAACTGACCGACGTCACCGCGAAGGTGGTCATCTACGAGGCCTTCGTCGAGGGCAGACTGGAAGCCCCAAAGCACCTCGCCCGCAGCGTGCATGACCTCTACTTCGAGCCAAAGTACGAGGAATTCCGTCCGCGAACCATCTGGAGTCTCTCCAATGCGTTTACTTCCGCGTTCAAGGAACTGGACCCCATCCCTCAGTTCCGTGCGACCGCCAAGCTGGGCGAATTCCTGGACGCTCGGTTCTCGCAATCGTTCTAGCCCACGGGGCGGTGCAGCCGGCCACCGCTCCTTTCTAACTAGCCGTGTTGTGCGGAGGGTTCGACACTCCCCAAGTAACCTCAGAAGCCCGCGTCCGGGAAGTCTTCCTGCGTTTTCGGGATTCGTACCAACGAACGCGCATCGCGACGGTTTTCGTTAGCAACTCCCTTCGCGTCGCGATTACATCTCGTTCTGAAGGGAGCCAACATTTTATCTACGCCGAAACAGAATCCAACAGCATGAAGCTGAGTGAAAGGCCTGTCACGCGTCTAACATCAACGCGGTTTGACAATGACAGTCCAAGCAAGTTGCCGCCACGAAACATGGTCCAAGCGTCCGCCGCGCGAGTTTCATTGGGCGTTTAGGAACTTCGGCAGGGTTTCTGCTGCGCGGCCCAAGGAGCGAGCAAGGCTTAGTTTCGCGACGTTGTGGGCGAACACGCTGTTGATATAGTCAAGCTCGGCGCCTGCCAGCGCTTCCTGCGATTGAACCAGTTCAACACTGTCGGCCACGCCTACCTCCACACGCTGCCGCGTGAGATCGAGAGTCTCCTTGGCGACCTGCGCATTCCTCTGCGCCACTTCCACCTCGCTCGTTGCCGCCTCTAAGTCGAGATAGACTTTTCGAATGTCTCCCTCTACTTGCAGTTTGAGATCTTCGAGTTCGGCGCGTCTTTGCGTTAAGGTGGCGTCGGCTTGCTCGATATCGCCGCCCGTCCGGCCACCCTCCCAGATGGGGAAGCGCAGTGTCCCAGTGACCGAGAACGTTCCGTGAGATTGGGACGGATTGGTTCCGATCACCCCATAATCGGCATTCACCGCAAGAGAGGGCAGCCGTTCAGAACGCGCGCCAGATCGCGCGAGATCGGCGGCCCGGACTTGAGCTGCCGCGGCCTTCAGATCCGGACGTTGCTCGAAGGCCTGTCTGAACGCCTCTTCCAGGGTAATCGGCGGCGCAGCCGAGAAAAGGATGTCGTCGGAAAGGTCGTACTGGTCGTTGGGCGGCAAACCGGTCATCCGCGCCAGGTTGATCTTCTGCTTTGCAAGATCGTTCTGCAGTGAAGTTACTCGCTGCTGTTGGGTGAGAGCTTGCACTTGGCTGCGATCGACATCGACCTGTGCCACCACTCCTACGGCTCGTTGCTGTGATGCTTGTTGGTAAAGAGCGTTGGCTGTGTCGAGTTGAGCAAGAGCTGATTGCACTCTGGCCTTGTCGGCAATGACCGAAAGATAAGCTCCCCCAACCGCTAATACCACGAGATCGCGAGAATCTTGCGCTGAAAGTTGGTCTGCATGGAAGCTTTCATTGGCCGATTTGTAGTTTTTCCATGCTGTGAGATCCACTACGGTTTGCGTGAGACGGGCTCGCAAGTCAATGTAGTTGTAGGGCCCCAAAACCGTTGGCAAATTGAATCCTGGAATCTTCTTCAAGCCCTCGGCTGCCAGGCTGGTCTGCTGGACAGTTTCGGCCAGGTCGCCGGTGAGGTTTGGGAGTAGTACGCTTCGCGCCACGCGCGTTTGCCCATGCGCCTGACGCACAGCTTGGGCGAGCCCTACCGCCCCCAGATTGTACTCAAGGCCGCGGCGGATGGCGTCTCGCAAAGACAGCTTGCCGGAAAACGGCATGTTGGAAATACCAGACGTACTTCCCAAGTAAGCCCCTTGAACTTGAACCGTGGGACTGAGTGCGTTGACCGTGCTCGCTACTCCCGGAGTGGATGACTGCGTGGCCGTCACCGAGCCGCTCTGTGCGGCTCGGCCCGACAGCGGCAACTGCGTTGCTTGCGCGCCTTGGGATTGCGAGGGCGCTGCCTGTGCGGATGAGTTTGCGACTGCAAAGCAAATGAAGATGCTCAGCAGGATCAATGTGGCAATCATCTTCAGGCGGCTCGGCAGCGTGTTCAGTTTCGTCTTCGTCATAGACAATTGACCGTGCCTTTCCTTGGGGACAATATGCCGACCTAGCGATTCCGCTTCGGGCGACAATCGAACAGAGTCTGCTCAACCGCAGTTCCCGCGGGCGCCCCACCGACAAGTGATTTCAGCCCTTGCGTAAATTCGGTCGCTCCATTGCGGGCGGCGGGATGACGCACGGGTGTGTAAGCGATGCCCATCTTGTCGAGTAATCGTTCGGCCGTTTTGCCGATGGCAACAACTGTCGCTGAAGGAAACTCTTTAACGAGCATCTGCAAGGCAGGCTTGCCAAACTCATCAACCTCGGCAGGAAGTGGTGTTCGATTCGACTGCTCGTTTCCCGGTTCATGAGGATGGATTGGAAGTGCGTTCCACAAAATCGTGCGCTTTTCAATGCCCAAGTTATACAGTGCCTTCCAGACTATCGTGGCAGATCGTTCCTTATACGGATGTTTCTTGGTGGTGAGCCTGTGACTCATGGGAGGCATTCGAGGAATCGCCCCACTCATCAGAAGACATTCACTAGTAAACGCGATCCCGCTGTGTTTGCACCCGCGATGACTCGGCGCTTCTCCGCAAAGAATAAACCCCGGATCGCATTTGAGATGAGCTGCCAGCCTGGCCAGCTTTGCATCCGGATCATTGCAGGGCTCGCAGTCGGCGCAATGGTCGCGCCATGGGTTGAACAACGTCGGCGAACTGGGCGGAAGTTTATCGGTCAGAAGTTTTGCCAGTTTGTTATTGGACATAGTTTCGCTTTCTTTCCTAACTGAGTTGCTTGCGAAAACGCCAGACGCTGAGCGAAACCAAGACGATAGTAAAAATCGACAACGCCAGGAAATTGGGCCACAGCGCGACGATCCCACTTCCTTTTAGCATCCCGCCACGCACGATGGTCGCGAAATGGTGAATGGGATTAAGGATCGTAAAGGGCTGCATCCATCGCGGCATCGCTTCGACAGGATTCAGAGCTCCCGACAGAGAGGACAACGGCGGATTGATGAAAAAGGCAGTTAGCTGCGCCTGCTGGGCCGACTTACTGAAAGTTGCAATCACGGTACCCAGACTGATCCCGGACAAGATGCACAGCATGCCGCCAAACAAGACGTAAGGCAAACTGCCATGAAACGGGATGTGGAACGCGATTTTGAGCGTCGCAACGCACATCAGCATCATGATGCAGAGCAAGGTAAACAGCGGCACGATCTTGGCGATGATGATTTCGGACGTGCTTGCTGGAGACATGAGCAGTTGCTCCATCGTCCCAGTTTCGCGCTCTCTCACCATGGCCGCGGATGCAACCAACGAACTGTTCATAATCAGCAGGAGCCCGAAAACACCGGTCGCAATGAACCAGGAATCAATCAGGCCTGGGTTGTAGATGAAAGCCGGCATGAGTTGCACTTGCCCCCGGCGGCTTATCTGGGACGCAGCAACCTGCTTCAGGCTGGGATGAATGCCCATGCTCTGCAGCCCGGCAGTGTAAGTTTGAATGATGCCCTCCGCATAGGCTTGGCTGATGGTGGCAGTATTCGCGTTGGTGGCGTTTAGCAGGAACTGGACCGTGGTTGAATGTCCGCGGTGCAAATCCCGTGCATAGTCGTAGGGGATGACCACTCCCGCGTCTACCTTGGCCTGACTGATTGAATCCCCGAGTTCGTCTACCGAAAAGTAGTAGCCTCCAAGGCGGAAGCTTTCGCTCTCGGTCAGGGTCGCGATTAACTCCCGGCTCTCCGGAGTCTTGCTCTCATCGACGACACCGAGGCGAACGTTCGACACCGCCGCGCTCAACGCGAAGCCAAACAGCGTCAGTTGCAAAATGGGAGGAAGAATCAAAGAAATCATGAGACGGCGGTCGCGCCGTATCTGGTTGAACTCTTTACCCACAAGTGCGCGGAAACGCTGATTGAGGACGTTTTGAAAGGGATTCGTCATTCGCTTACGCTTTGAGTTGCATTCGGCGCATGCTGAACCATCCAACCCCGTAGAAAACCGAGCCGATGATGCCGATGAGCGTGACTTTCCACCAGTCGGCGAGCCAGCCACCACCTTGGAGTAGCGCATCCCGCACGACTTCGATGTAGTACCGGCCCCACATGAAATTCGAGATCCAACGCAATCCCACAGGGATGTTTTCGATAGGAAAAATCAGGCCGGAAAGCAGAAACACCAGGAGAAAGCCGCCGAGGGCCACCACCTGCATCGCGGCGACCTGGCTCGGAATCGTCGCTCCTACCATGGTTCCAAAGGCCGCCACGCAGAACGTATAGAGAATCGTGGCGACGATGAAAGGGGTTGGATCGCCCGCCAGCCCCAAACCAAAATACGTAAACAGGAGGACAAGCATAACTACACACTCGGCGAGCGCGACTACCATAAAGGCAAGAATCTTTCCCAGCAGGAATTCGTGGGCGGAGATGCTGGACACATAAACTTGAAGGATTGTCTTCAGCTCACCCTCTTTTGCCATGGCGAGAGCTGCCAGTAACGGGGGGAACATCGAAAGTCCCAGCACGAAAATCCCTGGACCGTAAAACTTCTTGGCGGAGAGTCCGGGGTTGTACCAGAGGCGGATGGCGGTTTGGACCAGCGCGAGTCCTTGGTTGCCAGCGATACGTTGATTGTAGGCACGTGTAATTTCGTTCGCGTAACCTGCCGTAAGCTTCGCGGTATTCGCGTCAGAGGCGTCCACTAGCAATTGAACGGGGGAGTTCGCTCCTAGCGCCATGTCCCTTCCAAAATGCACGGGTATGATCAAGACTGCCCTGGCCGTGTTTGAACTGAGAGCCTCCTCGGGGTTTCGATCAATCGGCCAGGCGACGACATGGAGAGTAATGGAGGCGCGAATCGCGTCTACAAAATCGCGCGAAGCGGGTGAATCGTCAAAGTCCTGCACGATGACGGGAAGATTGTTTACGGTCAACGAAAGAGACACACTCATCAGGAGCAACAAAACCAGTGGAAGGACGAGGGCAAGAGTCAGCGTCCGCCAATCACGACAGATCTGAGTCAGCTCTTTACGGGCTTGCGCAACTACACGTCGCATCGCATGCGCTCCTTACGGTTCACTCTTCCGCTGAAACCTTTCCCTGCTGGCGCGCTTTTTCGATCACGCTGATGAATACGTCTTCGAGGGAGAAGGGCTCTTCGCGTGCGCTGATTACTTTGATTCCATTGCTTTCAAGCTTCTCGGTCGTGGTTCGTTTGCCTGCCTCAACATCCTCGTCCGTGACCACATGGAGCCGATTGCCGAACAGGGAAACTCGCCAACGCTCGGTGTCGCTCTTGAGCACGTCGGCGGCGTGCTGCGGCTGGTCGACGATGAATTCAAGTAAATGGCCAGTTTGCGCGCTCTTGATGCCGCTCGGAGTTCCTTGCGCCACAAGTTCTCCGCCGGCCATGAATCCCAAGCGGTTACATTGTTCCGACTCTTCGAGGTAATGCGTCGTCACAAGAATCGCCGTACCAGCATCCGCCAGGCGGTTGATCATCACCCAGAAAGCGCGCCGAGCGAGAGGATCGACTCCAGAGGTGGGCTCATCGAGGAAGAGCACGCTCGGTTCGTGCATGATGGCGGCGCCGAAGGCGACACGCTGCTTCCAGCCTCCAGGCAGACTGCCAGTGATCTGATCTTCCTTCCCTTCGAGTCCCGAGAACGACAGCACCCAGCGGATTTTCTCATCGCGCTCGCTCTCGGGCACGCCGTAGACGCCTGCGAAAAAACTGAGATTTTCACGGATGGTCATATCGTTGTAGAGGGAGAACTTCTGCGACATGTATCCAATCTGCTGGCGAATGCTTTCCGAGCGGAGGTTGCCTTGTTCGCCGGCAAGCCGCATGCTTCCGCTGGTGGCCTGAAGCAGTCCACACAACATCCTGATCGTAGTTGTCTTGCCAGCGCCATTTGCACCCAGAAGGCCGTAGATTTCTCCATACGGAATCTCAAGGGTTACATTTCTTACCGCAGTGAACGCTCCGAATTGTTTTGTCAGATTGTCCGCTCCGACCGCAATTTGTCCGCGCAGGTTCGAGTGATCGTGGTGACCGGGAAACGGTGACTCCTTCGAGTCTTCGCCCAGAGCGCGCAGGCCGGCAACGAACACGTTCTCGAGAGTCGGCTCATCGACGCGAACGTCGCTGACGTGCAGGTCGGCTTTGCTACAGAGTCCTTCAACGATTTGGCGCGCCTTATCCGGATCATGCGCCAGGACATCAAGACGATCACCAAAACGCTCCACATCCATGATGTCTTGCTGCGCGCCAGATACCGCTGACAAGACGCGCTCGGCTTCGCTCAAATTGTCGACGCGGACTTCCAGCCGCTTGGCGCCAAGACTCTTTCGTAATTCGGCCGGAGTGCCGATTTGCTGGATCTCGCCTTTGTGAATGAGCGCGATCCGATGGCACCTCTCAGCCTCATCCATGTACGGCGTCGAAATCAGGATGGATAGGCCTTCGGCAGCCAGATGCGCCAGGGCATCCCAAAACTCGCGCCGCGATACTGGGTCCACGCCGGTCGTCGGTTCATCGAGCACGAGCACGCGAGGTTGGGGCACCAAGGCGCAAGCCAGCGATAGCTTCTGCTTCATTCCGCCGCTTAACTGGCCCGCCAGTCGGCTGGAGAATCGATCCATGTCGAACATCTGCAGATACTGGCGGCCCCGCTTCACGATGTCGTCGGATGCGACGCGGCGCAAATCGCCGACGTAGCGGATATTTTCGATAACCGTAAGATCGGGGTACAAGCTGAATGCCTGAGTCAGATAGCCTGTCTGGGAGCGTGCTTCGCGCGCTGGTTGACCGAAAACTTCGGCTGATCCCGAGCTTGCTTCCATGACCCCGGCTAGAATCTGGAACGTCGAGGTTTTTCCCGCACCATCGGGGCCGATCAAGCCGAAGATCTCGCCTTCGCCCACCTCAAAACTGATTCCGCGAACGGCTTCTAGTTTGCCGTAGCGTTTCCAAAGCTCGCTAATTCGAATGGCGATTGTTTCCGAACCATCGGGGCCAGGTTTGGAAGTTAGCGGAGTGGAAGTCGCTGCCGTCATTTGCGCTTTTCTTCGGGCCACTGATCGCCCGTAACCAGCACCTCGCCGTCAGCCGGCATACCCGGTTTGGCATATCCCAGGGCTCCCTTCAGCTGTAGCTTTAGGCCGACGACTTGTTTCACACGGTCATCACGGAAATAAGTGTTCTCGGGAGTGAATGTAGCTTGCGGGTCGATGCGCGAAACGTATGCGTCGACCGGTTGCTTGGGATTCGAATCTAGATATACATGCGCAGCCTGGCCGACCTTGACCTTGCCGATCTGTCCCTCGGGAACAAAACCTCGCAGGTACACCTTGCTGAGATCCAGCAGAGTGATGACGGGGGTTCCGGCGGTAATCACTTCTCCCGGCTCCGCCACGCGGGTTACGACCGTCCCGTCAAAAGGCGCCTTCACGGTCAGGTCCTGACGATTTTCCCGCGCTTCAGTGAGCTGCGCCTGGGCCTGACCAATGCTTGCCAGCGCGTCGGCAATCGCTGCCTGCTGCTGCGCGAGTTGCATGTTCACTCCGGCTACGCGGCGGTTGGCGCCGGCCACTGCAGCCGCCTGTTGGTCTGCCGTTGACACCGCCTGTTTTCCTTGACGCTCGGATACGGCTCCCGATCGCGCCAGTCGGGTGTATGCGTCCTTGTCGAAGTTGGCAATGTCTCGGGCGGCTTCCTGCTGAGCAACGTTCGCCTCTTCCTGACGCAACTGTTCATCGAGGACGGCAATCTGGTCTCGGGCGGACCTGGCCTTGGCTTGCGCTTGCTGAAGTTGGGCTTGCGCTTGCTCCACGCGCGCCCTCAATTGCTCGTCGTCGAGCACGGCAATGATGTCTCCAGTGGATACACGGTCTCCCTCGCGCACTCGGATTTCGAGAATACGGCCGCTCGTCTTGGGGGACACAGCCGAGTCGTCGCCTTCGATTCGACCACTGAGCGGCACAATGTTTGCTGGTAGCGGAGGAACGTAGAAGAACACTCTCCAAACGCCCAATCCGACGGCCGCGAGAATCAGAATGACAACCAACAGAACAATGATTCGATGCGCCACCGAGCGGGGTGGTTTCGCATCGACAGGCGCGGGTTTTGGTTTTGCTTGACTTGGCTGCGCTACACCAGGGGCAGATTGCGAGTTTGGTTGCGCTGGTTTCGCCGCCGCAGGAGCAGGTTGCGCTTTTGTTTGGGCTGGCTGCGCTGCTACAGGAACAGATTGAGGGTTTGGTAGGAGTGGCTGCGCATTGGAACCGATACTCCCTAAGGCCGTAATCGCTGCATCATAGGTTTGGATTTCCTTCTGTGCTCGTTCCCGCTCGTGCTTCAATTTCTCGACTATTTCAGACACGTTTCCCACTGCAGGCGCAGTTTGCGGATGGGATTCTGGTTGCGGTTGGTCCTGCTTTGGAAGTTCTTGAGGCCCGTCGATCACCAGTTGCTCCGTCATTTCTCACCTCGCCTGCTCGACACAGCAGCTTGTCGAAGATACGTCAGCGAAAAGTCCCCAATATGCTTAGCGATCCGGTCCACCTGCTCTTGTTTCATCTCTAACTCTGGCCAAAGTCGCATTAGCACAGGACCCGCCAGAATGTAGACGAGAATCTGTCCCATGATGCTGTTTACACACAGCCGGGTCTTCTCATTCTTGGGAGGCAAGTCGATGATCCTTCCGACCAATTCGAGTAGTCGCTCGTAAATCGGCCGGGTTACTTCGTTGACGATTCGCGACAGCGCCGGCGTGGGCTGCACAAGTTCGTGCATCATGATTCGAAAGTGCCAGTCCGGCAAATTTGGCTGCGCCACGCTTTGTAGTCGAGCTCTGATGACCGCCCGCAAGATGTCCTCCGGAGGCGCATTCTGATCAAGCGCGTCGATTGCATTCACCCGAGCCGCCCGCACCGATTGCCGCAATACTTCGATATACAGGCCTAATTTGCCGCCAAAGTGATAGTTGACCGCTGCGATATTGGCGCCCGAGCGCTTGACGATTTCCCGCACCGTCGTCGCGTGATAGCCGTGCTCGGCGAAGACGTGACCGGCGGCTTCAAGCAGCCTCTCGCGCGTTGAAGCAGCGGCTCTGGGCTCGGACACCCGACCTATGGGCCTTCGAATTCGTTTCGATGGCGCCACTGAAACACCAGTCTGAAACATACGTTTGAATCTTGCAGAAGCTATCTTGTCAAATTCGTGATTACGAAAGATGTTCACTGTTGCTCATAGGCGCAAAAAACCTGGGGCACCGATGAAGCCTGCCGATTAGCCGATCAGCAGATCCAAAGGCTTGGAAGGTAACGACTAGCATTCGCATCCTTCCAAAACCGTGGGGATCGGGTCTGGGCTTGTGGGATGCTGGGTTTTCTGTGACGCCTGCCAACGATCTTGGGCGGATGACAGGCAAGCCGGAAGTTACCTTAAAGCGGATTCTCAACCACGCGGGCCAGAAGTCCTCTTCGAGGAAGTTGGACCCGTGGCATGCAGAATTCGGAAACATTGTCCCTAGCGTGTTCACGCCCGTACTCGCCAAACACTCGAAGTCGTTTTCTCTGATCGACTGCATCTCGGTTGGCGTCGATCGAATGCAGCGGAACTTCGAGCCCATGCGCAAGCAAGTGGAAGGCTGGCAAAGAAGTGAGCTGACCGACGTGACAGCCAAGGTAGTCATCTACGAGGCATTCGTCGAGGGCAGGCTGGAAGCCCCAAAGCACCTCGCCCGCAGCGTGCATGACCTCTACTTCGAGCCGAAGTACGAGGAATTCCGGCCGCGGACCATCTGGAGTCTCTCCAATGCGTTCACCTCGGCACTCAAGGAACTGGATCCCATCCCGCAGTTCCGGGCGACGGCCAAGCTGGGCGAATTCCTGGAAGCCCGATTCTCACAATCGTTCTAGCCCGCGAGGGCGGTGTCCATCGCCCCTTTTCCAAGAGAAGTAACTCACTTCTGCCTTACACGGCCCATGCGGGCGACGCTCGTCCGCATGGGCTGAAGAGAGGAGCCATTGTCATGCTTCCATTGTTTCCACTTGGACAAATTGTGGCCACTCCCGGCGCGCTAGCAGCGCTGGCGAGAGCGCAGCAGGCGCCTACATGTTTCCTGGCCCGTCATGCCAGCGGAGACTGGGGCGAACTGGAGCCAACCGATGTGGCAGAAAATGAGTACAGCATTGCTCATGGGTTTCGATTACTGAGCAGCTACCAGACCAATGCCGGCGAGAAGTTATGGATCATCACCGAGGCTGACCGGTCGGCCACCACGCTGCTTTTGCCGGAGGAGTACTGACGAGTCTCATGAATCGGATCATTGGTAGGGCCCAGGTTCCGGCTCAAATCGTACTCCAACCAGGAAGGCTCTCTTTCCCAATCGGTTCGCGTAATTCGTAGAATACAAAGACCTCGTTTGACGGAAAGAACACTGAGAGCGCTGAAACTGTCGTATCCTCAGCTTCTGCTCGCACAACTGGCTTCGCTTCCCGTGGTTCTTCGTACACAAAAGTGCAAAGACCAATACTCAGCGAGAGATTTCCGGTCGGCGCTTGTAACATAACTGTGCCAGCCTTCTTTCCTTTCTTGATGGGATCGAGTGAGGCCTCCGACATCTGGCCTTGCAACCCCAAGGCCCAGTCGATACTCTGCTCAAGGACGCCACGCCGGGACTGCTGAAATGGACTTTCTATGACCACGAGGATCTCGGCGGAGTCCTCCTTCCACTTATTGAAGATTGCGACAGCATCCGCTAAGGAAAGAACCATACATTTCTCCGGCTGCACGATTTCAAAACGGCTCACTTCAATCCCGCCAAGAAGGCATGCCTTGAATATTAAGACGGTACTTGGCTAGGAAGTGCGATTTCGCCTCAGGTTCGCACAAAAGCCTCCTGAAAATCAAAGGTCGAAAATGCAGTGCACGACAGGAAGTTCGAGATGAAGGCTCTGCAGAAAGCAGTCGAGGTTTTGTTCAAACGGCGCTGTACATCACTCCCTGAAAACATTCCTTTCGCGCTCAGAAGCGTCCACACGTGAAATAGCTGTCTAGCAAAAGGCAGCAGAGAAACTCCCGCAGGCTTGCCCTTCGTCTCAGTCTGAAAAACGGCCCCACCAGACTTGCAGCAGGGGCGAATGTCCATTCCGACTGCCCCAGCCGTAGATTTCACACGTTGCCAAAGGAGGAAGGCCATGAGGCTACGCCGAAATGAGTACTGCCCCATCCATCGATCACGTTTCTGCTGTGGCCGTGAGCAGATTCGGAAAGAACGCAGGTTGATGAGACTGGGAGTGCGGCGCGTTGAAGATCCGCATCACCCGCGGGGGTACCGGGAATTAAGGTCGGCGGCCGAGATGCGCAAGCTGCTGAACCAGAAAATCATAGATCAGGGCAGAAAGTGCGCGATCTGCCACGAAGAGTTCAGCGACTATAACGACATCGTGCCGGACCATCGGGATCCAAAAGGGATGGGCGGAGCTTGGAGAGATGACCATCCAGATAACATTCAAGCAACCCATTGGTGGTGTAACGGGGACAAGGGGTCAACCAGGATGGTTGACTGACGGCCCATCAGTCATTTTTCCTTTAATCAATTCATGAATTCCGGCCTTGCGATGGCGGTGGTGTGCGAGGAGTGTGCTCGACGCACGGGTCAAACATTAGGGCGACGAGGGATTTACACACCTAATCGAGCGAAACCCCCAAACGCATTCGCAATCCGTTCAAGTGAGGGAGGTCCGTGCGCAAGGAAAAGAAATAGCCGGAGCACGGCGGGGGGCTACCTGGCGGTTAGGCTTATACATATTGCTGCGGTCTCCCAGGCAAAGCGTTGCCAATCACTCGTGGCATGGAAAAACTGAATTGCTGTTTCCATAAATGAGACCCGCCAATGTTATAGCACGCTGCCGGTAGGGGGCCAAGTGAGGGTATTTCTCGTCGAGGAATTCTAAGACAAGTCTTCACGAAAACAGCGACCGCAGGTCATCCAGATTCGCGGAGTATCCGAGATCGCGCAGAATCTGATTGGTGAGGATCGCGACAGCCTCCGGTCGATTTTCATGCCTCATAGCGTAAGTGAGATCGATCGCTGCAATAGCCCTGGCGCCGTGTTTTGCAGATTTTGTCAATTGGTCCGTAGTCAGAACTTTCGCCCGCTTACGCGGGCTGGCTTTCTCGTAAAAGCATGAGGAGTACCCAACTTGGAAACTACCTGCTCTCTCAAGGAGGGGCAGGGGCTCAACACGCAATTCCGCGAAAACATGCGCTTCGCCGAGATAGTTAAGGAAGCTCCATAGTCGGTGCGCGGCCTCGATTGTGCAATCAAGATTGGTAATCAGGTCCGCAAGACTCCAAACTTCCATTTCTTTGCCTTTTTCCTGAACCTTACACCTGACCTGTGTCACAAAATAAACCGAGCCGCTCGAATCTATTCCCCATCCCATTTCGTGATCGCGCAATGTCTCTCGATAGTTAAGTTGATACCAATCCTTTAGACGAAATTCGTCCACTGAAGCCCGGAGGTGTAGGCTGGGATCATGGATATTGTCCGCAATCTCTGGATAACTCTTAAGCACAACTAGTCGGAATTCCTGCTCGATCGCCAGGTCGAGCCGGACGACCTGCGGCTCTTCAGGGGTCAACTGAACTTGCAGGAAAGTTCCGGAGCGCGTTCGCTGTGGCTCAAATCCCGCAGGCAGAGTCACTCCGTCTGGGACTGGCTGCGCCTGAGTCACATACAGAAACTGAGAAAAGATCGCTGAGTGCGCCGTGTCCGGGCGATCTGCCGGACTGGCGGCGACACGAGTGGCAAGCAATGCCTGAAGACGGGCCGAATCTGCCGGAATACTCTCGTTCTCATTGCGCACATAAACGGGATCTGCGCCTTTCTTCGTCAGAAGGTGAAGATGGTTCCCCTTTCGAACGCGCACGACGCAAAGATGTCGGCCCGAGCCATCGGGAAAAGCAACGTCGCGAATCTCGTACGAAGGCGTCGGAGAAATATTCGAAGCGATCATGCTCGCGATGCGGGTTTTCAGTTCATGGCGCTGGGACGGAATGCCGACAATTTCGTCGGCTCTGCCGTCTTTGTCGCTGATGCCAAGAACCAGAATGCCGCCGAACGTGTTGGCGAACGCCGCGACGGCTTTGAGGGCTGTATCGCTCCAGATGGCTTTGAAGTCAAGCAGGTAACCTTCCTGCGTGCGCTCGGCTTGCGGTAAGTTCATCCGCGCGAAGATCTCGATCGCGGCATACAGGTCTTTGTCATCAGGTGCCGTGAGATCGTCTTTATAGAAGTCGATATCCGCCATGTGTCCGATCCATTCGTCGAACTTTAATGAATGTAAACCATTCTGCGCGCGCGCGGATTAACCACTGGAAGGAAGTCCGTTGCTTTTTGGCGCATTATCGAATAAATCGATGAAAGGCTTTGGTTTCCTGTGCCGGCGATCATCGCCGCCGCGGGTGGCAAGGCCAGCGACCATTTTCTCGAGATTCTTTGCCGCCACGATCCGCAACAAGAACACGCGCGCGGCGTACGTCACCGCCGTCGCGCAGTTCTGCGGCTGGTGCCAGGACAACGGCCTGCAGCTCGCCGTCCGCTGCACGTCTCCACCTATATCGAATCCACGGAAATGAGCCGCCATCGATCAAGCAGCACCTTGCGGCGCTGCGCGGGCTGTTCAACTCGCTCGTCATCAAGCAGGTTGTTCCTGAAAAGCCGGCGCTGTTCGTCGAGGGTCCGAAGTTCAGCCGCCAAATCGACATCACGCCGACCATGGAAGCAGACCAGATGCGGCAGCTCCTCGACTCCATCCCTGTAATGCGGAAGGTCAAGGTCCCGCGGAAACACGGTGGGGAGCACCAAGAGGTTGTGGATATCAAAGGCCTGCGGGATCGCGCAGCAATTGGTATCATGGCCTACACTTTTGCGCGGGTCAGTGCGGTCGTGGGATTGCGTCTTGGTGACTACAGAATGGAAGGCAAGCACGCGCGGTTGCGGCTGATGGAAGAAGGCAATCAGGAAATGCTGATCTGGCTGCACCGCGAGGCCGAAGAACCCCTCCACACATATACAAAGGAGGCGGGTATCTCGGGCGCTCATGCTCCCCTCTTTCAATCACTCGACAAAGTCCACAGGTTCACGGGTGATGCCATCCTACGGTGGGACATGCTGGACATGGTGAAGTCGCGGTGCAAGGCCGCGGGTCTGTCGGAAGAATTCTGCAACCACACGTTTCGAGGTACGGGCATCACGGTATTCCTTCAGAACGGTGGCTCTTTGGAAACAGCACAGGACATGGCCAACCATTCTGATCCCCGAACAACTAAACTCTATGACCGACGCGAGGACCTGGCGACGCTGAGCGAGATTGAGCGTCGGATTTGCATTCGAATGAAAGAACCAACGTCCAGCCTTGCGGTTGCTTCAAAAAGCTGTACGATGGAGTTTAAGATTCGCTTCGTCGCGATTCCCCAACCGAGGAGAGATTTATGACGTTGCTCTCAATGTATAAACGCGACGACAGTCGCACCGTATATCGAATCCTTGCCGAGCAAGCCGTCAGGTATTTCGATCACCCAAGCCCGGGCACAGAGAGCAAAATTCTGCTCACCAATCTCTCGCGGCTGCTGCAGCGTTATCGGTACGATGCGTTCTCATACGACGACGCGCCTGGAATTCTTGAAGTCTTCAAGACGAAGGGAGAGAGCCAGGGTGGCGAGTACGTCACCACGAGCGCGAAGGCCTCTCTGGAAGTGATCCCGGCGCTGGAGGCTGCTCATGCACGAGTTTACCAAGCGATTTCCAGGGAAGATTTAGTTGGCAGTCTTATGACATTGCTTGCTCTCTTGGCATCCTCCACCTTGCCGGATGATCAGGATACGAAACAGCGCCTCGCGAAGGCCCGCCTCTTCTTCGAGACGCTTTCTGAGGGATTGAAAAAACGCAACGCATGAACCCGAAAGAGTTTCTACTTCATGAATGTGAGAACGTTCTTGCGACACTGCAAGATGTGCTTCGTCATGACTACGCGGCTGGTAGCAGCAAAGAATTCTACAATGAGTTCTGTGAGCGACTGAACTATTTGAAGTCGCTTATCGACCCAGTAGAGCTGACTGATATCTCCGCGCTCGCGCTGTTCGCAAACGAGGTTTCGGTATTGTCTACCCTCGTTCACCGAATTGAGCGCTCGCACGCAGGCGAGTTCCCGTGGCCTTTTACGGAATATCTGAAAAGTCTTGCCAATCCACTGTGCAAAGAACATCTAGTAGTTCAGGACGAAGATGAGCCGATCATACGTGTCTACGCCGAAGGCGGCCTGTTCTCCTATCAGATCAACCTGGAAAACGATCTTTCGGTCTTGAATGTCGGACGACGAATCTTCACTATCGTATTCCCTCGCACCCTCAGGCACCATGTTCTGCTCCATGCAATCTTCGGGCACGAGATTGGACATGCAGCATGGGCCGTTCCGCAACACAAGAGCGCATTAAAAGGGCAGGTGGTTGAACCCCTGAGGGAGGCGGGGCCGCTGAATAGTACTTCCCAAGCAAAGAACTGGCTGAAACAATCAGACGCGCCGGCAGCCATCGTCGAGCTGCTAGAGGCATATCCAGACGAATACAGTGACATTAGCCCGAATCAGTTGGACTCTTGGTTCCAGGAGTTCATGTGCGATCTGTTCGGACTTGTGACATTTGGACCTAGCTTCCTCGCTGCGCACCAGACCCTGCTTCTGGCACTTGATCCAAGCGGTTGCCTTTGGGGGCCTTACCATCCCCCATATGTTTGCAGGAGGGTAATGCTTTGGCGTGCCTGTCAACATTTGGGTTGGCCGACATTTCCCGCTGGAATTCAGGATAGAGAGCTGCGTGCCAGTTGTGAGGGATTTGTGAAGAAATACTCGGGCGAGGCACCCGGAAAATGGGAGGATATCTTCTCACAGGAGCAGATAGCAAAAGCTGTAGATGCCCTAAGAGACATTCTTACGAAAGCAGGTACGTCGTGCTACCTAATGCCGGATGATCCAACTCTGTTGCCGTTGGTGAAGATGCTACATGGACAGATACCGCCATGTGGTTCCGATTTGAGAGGTTCTGAAGCTCCAGCGAATCGTAGTGTGGATTTTAGGCACATTCTGTTTGCTGGGTGGCTCGTTGCAGACGAACTCTCCGCGCAAGCGACTGTCACGGGTGAACAGAGTTACTTCCTTGAGCTGAACAAGCTTTGCGAAATGGGATTGCTGCAACAGCGGGCCATCGATCGATACAACGATCACAAGGCGGGAGATAAGCATTGAGCGCCCTCGTCAAGTCCTCAATCCTGAAGCACATGGCGGACGGCAAGTTGGTTGTCTCCCCCATCCTCTGCGCGCGCCAGCTCGGTGCATCTTCGATTGACCTGCGGGTGGGCAACGTATTTCTGATGGTTCGTGCGCGAGGACTGTCTGTTGTGGACCCTGCGCGCTTTGCTCACACAGATGATAAGGTAGGGGATTACGAATACGAGCAGGCGCGCCGGCAGAAGCACGAACGCTATGAAGCACCGTTCGGTCAGAATTTCCTGCTGCATCCGGGAATGCTCGCCTTGGTGCCTACGTTGGAATGGATCAAACTGCCAGCGAATTTGCAAGGAATCGTCACGGCGCGCTCCTCGTGGGCTCGTGAAGGCCTGAGTATCGCAACGGCAAGCCTCATTCATCCGGGATACAAAGGTGTCATAACGCTGGAGCTTGCAAATCTCGGGCAAATACCTCTCAGTCTGTATCCTGGTCTCCGCATCGCGCAGATTGCATTCCATACCCTGACGGAAGATGCCGCTGCAAAGGACATGAGCAGTCGCTTCGACATGGCGTTTGAACCCGCCGAAGGGAACAAGGCACATGGCGACGAAGCGTTTCTTCCGCCGAAGGTCAAGCAACCTTAGCTTGCCTTCAGCGCGTTGCCGCTCCACATCTGTTGCATGACGCGGCGCATCACCGGATTGCTGCAGAATTCGCAGTTCGGATCCCTGGGACGCAATTGACGGAGTTCGGTTACTGGGTTATTCCACGGGCTAACACGCCAGTAGTTAAAGCGCCCCTCATTAGGGGCGGCGACGCGGATCGCGAACTCGACTGCGAGATAGGCTCCCGCGAGGACTGATACAAAGGAAAAAGGCGCGAGGACCTGATGCCCGCCTACGGTCTTGAGCTTTCCGACGCCGCATAACTCCTTGTACACGGTGTCAAAGGCCCTGCCGATGAGATCGTCGGGCTGAAGGTCGCTGTATTTCGCGCAGATCTTCCTGGCTACCGGCGCGGAAATATACCCGGCGCGTACTTGCTCAATCGAAATCCCAAGCGCCTCGGCAACATTTTCTTCATGTTTGCGCTCCCGCTCATTCTCGGGGTAAACGCAGCTGAGACAGGCCAATTCTGTCGGTTGGCGACTGAAATGGAGCACGACTTCTGTGATGTCAGTGGTGGAGGCGTCAAAGACCGTGCCGGGTAAAGCCGCCTGTAGCGACCTGCGAACGCGGCGGCTATCGACGCCGACAACCAGTTTCTGGATGAGGAAATCCTTGCCGCGAAGTTTCCTCGCGTCGTCGAGTTCCTTGTCGACCGGAACCAGTTTCAGTTTCGGAAACAACGGCGAGGCCACTTCGCAAACCCGCGTTGCCTTCGGGTGACCAAGATCGTCGTCGTCAAACAGGAGGCAGCGATTCAGCCCTCCCGCCGTCGCTTTCTTGGGATCGGTGACGTAGAGAGTGCCGCTCACATCGTGGTGGCGAAGCGTGTAGATGAATCCATGGCCCACGGCGCCGGCGCCGGCAAGATAAACTTCCCCTACATCAAGCGGTTGTGACAGCAGTTCAAGGTTGTCACCAAACAGCTTCGCCCAGGACAGGACGATGGGGCCGGAATTCTTATACGGAAATGTCGGTCCCAAAGCGATCCTGACGGCGGCAGCGCTGACATAGCACGCGGCTATCACAAGCAGAGGGCGAGGAATTAGCAGATTGCATTTCGCTAGCGGAGCAGTCTCGCGCACAATAAAATCACCGCCCTCCTCACCCGCATAGACTTTGAGCGGCGCTGCGGTGATTGGCTTACGGTCGCCTATCACGACTTCAACGGCAAAAGGTTTGTCGTCAGGCAGCCCTGCATATTCGACCGTGCGGCTGAGCATTTCGATGATGTGTGAGGCTAACTCCCGAATTGCTTCGATCTTGGCATCGAACGTCACAGCGATTCGCAGGAAAAGCCGCTGCGCAGCCTCGTCCTCTTCTATGCCGAGCAGCGCTGCAAGGGTCTTCGCATTTTCTTGACGGTAACCGAGGCTCATGGCGTAACCCGTAACTGTTCCGGGACGTTCTCCTTTTCGACCTCATTCCAGCGATTGCTGGCGTCCAGCTGAAAGACTGCCGCCTCCTGCATGAAATCTTCAACCGTGGTGGACTCTGCAAAGAATGGCAGGACAATCGAGAGCGCCCCTGTGTGCCGGACAATTGCCCATTTGTCGTCAGCGTACGAATGAAACGCAAGAGCCGGATGCGTGTGCACTTGCGACACGACGTACAGGCCTTGGGTGCGAAGGCGTTCCATCAGAGCCGCCATGCCTTGCCTGGGGATTACAAAATAATCTCTGTCGGCCTCCTGCAGCGGCTTATAGACATTGATAATCCGCTGAAGTCCCTGCTCGCGGCGACCGAGCCAGAGTAAGATGCACTCCTGTCGCCCCGCGTCCCGAAGCAACTGGATGGTCTCGCCAATCTGGGCGGAAGATATTTCAACGGGGTTGGTGTTCATTTGTGAATGCTCCTCCATACGTGCCAGAGCTGAGTCAAAATCCCTCCGAGCGTGAACTTGTCCCCTCCCCTTATGGTTTCCCACGCATCGTTCATGTGGCTCGGGTGCGTGTGATACTCACGGATTCCTTTCATGCAGATGAAGGGCCTGCCCGTGGAGGGGTGCGCCGAATTGTTGAAGACGCTCGCCGGATCGCGCTCAATACCGGCAATCGGACGGCCCTCCCAGTCCAGGAACTGAACCGAAGGAGGGCGCTCGTTCCAGTCGTCGCAGAGGAACCGCAACCTCAGACGAGCGCCATCCTTAGCCGAGAAACCCACATCGAGCACGGGGAAGTCCTTCGAGAAAATGGTCCACCCGCGCGATTCCAGGAGTTCAGGACGGAGCTTTGCAATCTCCTCCTCGAAGAGGGCGCGTGACGCAACCTCATGCATAGCCGCCCGCCCCGTGATCCGGACCCCAATCGATCTCCACGCGACCGGTAAGCGCGTTATCGCGATACGATTTTGCGATATCGATCTTGCGGCCTCCGACCACGGCAATCCACCCCGCCGTGTTCGTGATGTGGAGGTGGTGATCGGCCTTCTTCAGCACAACGTCAACGACCTGGTGCTCCGGAACCCGGTCAAAGCCGGTCTCCGGATAAATTCCCGAGGTCGTAACAACCCGGACTTCAACGTGTTTCTCGTGGTGCTCGTCCATAGCCTTACCCCCTTCATCTTGCGTGGCTGCTTTATTGTTACCACGCAATGCGTACTATAACACGCAATGCGGCATCGTGCAAGAGGTGCTTGATATACTCCGCAAACAAAGTATAATTGGTTTCAGATCAACTCGTTGGTAGGACTACAGGATGGAATCTCGTCTTGGAGACGAACTCGCGCGACTCCGGCAGGTGAAAGGCCGAAGTGTAAGCCTACGCGAAGTCGAACGGCAGACAGGGATCTCGAATGAGTACCTGTCGCAGCTTGAGCGGGGCATCGCGAAGAAGCCTGCGCCGGATGTGCTCCAGAAGCTGGCGAAGTTCTATCAAGTGCCATACGAGACGCTGCTCGTCTCTGCGGGCTATCTGAAAGAAAAAGCAGAGGCAAGAAGCAGGCGTGTGATCCCCCGCGATGTAGAAGCTATGGCTCAGAGCGCACAATTCTCGGGCGAGGAATGGGACGAGGTAAAAAACTTCATGACATTCCTGGCTACGAAAAGGAAGCCAGGAGCAAAGTGAATCCGACACTAATTGTCGACGACGCTCACATCACCGGGACAGGTATCGGCGAGCTGGCTGCAAGGCCAAGTTCTCGCGCGCTGTAACCTTGTAGCCCATGGTACAAGACGGATTCGAGAAGACGGCTGCCTTCAGCCCGTGCCCTAGAACCACCGGTGAAGTTTGGACTCACGCACAAACCGTTCGGTTAGGTGCCGTTCCTTGCTGCAAGTGCGTTTTGCTGAAGCCAATTCGCCTGATTCGCTTGCTTCGCAATCTCCGCCGCAACTGATGCGTTCCACTTATGCTTTTCCCAGATTTCGGGCTTTGGCTTAGGAGGTTCGGGAGCCTGACCCATCACTCTACGCTCGCGCATTTTTTCCTTGTATGCCGCTCGCCGTTTAAAGGCCATGTGATCTATTGCAAGTTCCAGCGGGTCCGGTGGAGGGGCAATCCCTTCCACTCTCCAGCGCAAATCCCCCGTATAGCGGCAGAGTTTGCCAAGTTTGATGTGGTCCTTGATGTACTCAGCCAAGTCCTCGTATGGTGTGGTCCAGTGCTTCGGCATCATCATCAACTTATCGCGTAGTCTGCGAAGTCCCATTGATATAACCGGACGGGCACGCACACTTTCCGCGTCTATCTGTTGCAGGACATTTGGATAACGAAGCACCCACATCAATCCATCGCGTAGGTGTTGGTCAATCTCTCTGAATTGAGAGCCGACGGAATCCATCAGAAAGCGTTGTTTTGCAAGAACAGCCTGGACGCCCCGAATTCCATTGGGTAGGAGCGTTACCGGTCCGACAGGTACGCGGCAAATCAGATGGAGGGGCGAATCTACGGCAATCTCATCACACGCCGTGAAGGATTTTCCGGGTTTCAAGCCCATCACCCTACAAATCGCTTGAGCAGTTTCCCCACCATCATTGGTGCCCGCGTAAATTCTGTGCTTGCGAAAAGTACGCCGGAAGTATTGCCTATACGGTGGTCTGCTTTGAAACTTCTGCAGCAACATTCCGTCTTCAACCAAAGCAGATGGGACTGGAAGATTCCCACATATCAGAATCCGTGCCAGATATGTGAGATTCTGATCTTCTGGCACAACCAGTTCTTGGTTACAAAAAGGCACCTCAAATATCCACCGCCCACGATCTTGGCGCATACTTGCGTCGTAGGGAATGTCACCAACTTCTGTCATCCATCCAGATTCAGAGAAGGTGTACTGCCCGTTTTCCAGCGAAAAGAGCTTGCGGAAAATCAATCCGCGTTTTGAACCCATTACGCACGACACCATCTTTAGCCAGCGTTGGATTCTCTTTCGCACGGCTTCCGGGTAGGAATCGGCACAGCTTCCTCCAGAGCCACTCAACGTTGCTTCGCCGGAGATGCCGGTTTGTTTCAAATCCAAGCCGAGCAGAGTCCGCGTCCGCGTGCTGATTAAATCGTGGGCATCTTGCCAACCGCCGAAGTCCCTATCAAACGGTCCCCACAGGTCACCCCGGAATTTCAAGACCCATCTTCGGTCCGGGGCGGGCAGTTGGAGGAAGACATTCGGAACGTTTTCAATTTTTTGAAGGAGCCACGCGGGCACTTCGCTTCCGTAAACCCATCTCGCAGCACCCTTGATTAGGTCATCCGCCCAATCATGCGGCACCTGTATGCGATCTGGATTACTGTTCTTAGACCATTCGCGTGCAATTCTCTTGTACTGTTCGTCCGAGTTGAATGTTTGTGTATCCATTCAGACTGCACCTATGTCCGCTCCGGCACCGGAACGTACCCTTCTTGAGATTTTAGGTTAAAAATGTGCGTAGGCAAGGAATCTTGTTCGAAAGGACAACACCTAAAGTAACTGGTTCGCCTTCCACCTACGCACATCACCTACATGTAGGCGGACGCGAAGGGCCGGATTTGTAACATTTGAACTCTGCCTGTGGAAATCTACAGGTGAAAGGCCTCTCTATTCAGCTTAAGGCGGTGGAAACAGCGGCTCGGTACAACCCATCGCACATTACCCGGCTCGCAATTCCAATCGCTGTCCTTACGGGCTAAGACGATCCCCGCCGGTCTGGGACCGATATGCCCTCCAGGAAGTGCGTGGGGTCCCGAAAGAGAACGCACATTCCCCGTGCGCCGAATTGCGGAAACTTAGGGTAATTGTCACGCAGCTCCCCAGGGCACCGTTTTGCTTCTTGAGGTTACGGCTGACTGTCGGTTAGCCCTTCGCCTCCTTGAGACTTCTCAGAAGCCGACTTCTGGCCAATGTGGCTACCAGAGTGGGTGTCTCCGTGCGAACGTCCAGGTCAATGAGTCAAAATCGTTGATAGCATCAGTTCACGATTACCACCGCCTCGATGCGCTATCTTATCGTGTGGATGCCGATACAATATGCCAGAGGTCGGGCCAGCACCTATGAATCTGATCAGATCCAAGAAGCGCGTTGCAGATCACGGAGAGGTCTTCACGCCTCAGTGGCTGGTCGAAAAGATGCTTGACCTTGTTAAGGGTGAGACCGAGCGCATTGACTCTCGTTTCCTAGAACCTGCTTGCGGAAGCGGGAACTTTCTGGTCCCTGTCCTTCAGCGCAAGTTGGCCGCCGTAGAGGCTAAGTTCGACAAGTCCGACTTTGAGAGGCGGCATTACGCCCTGTTGGCGGTGATGTGCGCCTACGGGATTGAAATCTTGGCAGATAATATCGCTGAGTGCCGCTCGAATATGCTTGAGGTCTTCGCGGAGTATCTGAATCTGGATGAGAGGGATGATTTCTATCGGGCCGCTTTCTATGTCTTGTCGCAGAACCTCGTGCACGGCGACGCGCTGACGATGCGTATGCATGACGGTCAGCCCATCACCTTTGCCGAATGGGGCTACCTCGGCAAGGGCAAATTCCAGCGGCGAGACTTCCGCTTGGATGCTCTTACGCAAATGTCTTCTTTCAGCCAGGAAGGCTCGCTCTTCGCCCATCTCGGCAAGCATGAGGTCTTCACTCCGCTTAAAGCATATCCGCCGATGACTGCGCGGGAGCTTGCTTGTTCGCCGTTGGACCATGGCCTGGTGGAGGCCATATGAACGGTCAGGCGAGCTTTACGCTTCGCGGGCGCAACCCGGACGTTCTGACCTGCATAGCCAATCTTTCCAACGACGAAGTGTTCACACCGCCTGAGTTTGCCAATCGGATGCTCGATACTCTGGCCGAGACCTGGGCGGCGAACAATCGCGGAACCCACCTTTGGGCGGATAGTTCAGTGAAGTTCCTTGACCCTTGTACGAAGTCTGGCGTGTTCCTGCGGGAGATCGCGAGCCGCCTCACCAGGGGGCTGGCGTCCGAAATTCCTGATCTTCAAAAGCGCGTCGATCATATCCTCACCAAGCAGGTGTTCGGTATTGGCATCACTTATCTCACCAGCCTGCTGGCGCGGCGCAGCGTGTATTGCTCGAAGCACGCTAACGGCCCACACTCCATCGCAAAGGACTTCGCCAGCGATGCAGGCAACATCTGGTTTGCTCGCACCGAGCACACATGGGCGCAAGGTAGGTGCAAATTCTGCGGGGCGAGCCAGACCACGTTCGATCGTGGTGAAGAGCTTGAGAGTCACGCCTATGCGTTCATTCACACCAACGACATCAAGGATCGAGTAGCTGAGGTGTTTGGAGGCAACATGCAGTTTGACGTGATCATTGGCAACCCGCCGTACCAGCTAGATGATGGGGGATACGGCACGAGCGCAGCGCCGATTTATCAACTGTTCGTGGAGAAGGCGCTTGAGCTCGATCCACGATACGCAGTGTTCGTTACTCCGTCGCGTTGGATGGCAGGAGGCAAGGGGCTCGATAAATACCGCGAGCGGATGCTTGCCGACAAGCGAATGCGGAGTATTGTGGACTATCCGAAGCTCTACGAGGGTTTCCCTGGCGTGAAGATTCGCGGCGGTATTTCCTACTTCCTGTGGGATCGCGAGCATAACGGACCCTGCGAGGTGCAGACAATTTGGGATGGGCAACCGACTGGTCCCGCTGTTGCGCGTCATCTTGATGCGTATGACATCCTTGTACGCCGCAACGAGGCCGTGTCAATTTTGGAGAAGGTCAGGGCGAAGAAGGAGCACACGCTCGACCAGCGCGTCTCCAGTCGTAAGCCGTTTGGATTCGCCACGAACTTCATGGGGAAGCCGGCGGCGGCGGGTTTGAGGAATCCGGTTAAGCTTTTTGCGAACCAGCGCGCGGGTTGGGTCGAACGAAGAGCCATTGTGGTCAACGCTGAGTGGATAGAAGAATGGAAGGTGCTGATGACGGCCGTGCAGGGGACGAGTGCGGCTGTCGAAACAAAGTTCCTCAGCAAGCCAATCATTGCCGAGCCGGGAACAGCGTGTACCGAGACCTACCTCGTTGCCGGTCATTTCGGCAGTGAAGCGGAAGCGATCAACTTTGCGAAGTACCTGCGTACGCGATTTGTGCGATTCCTGGTATCGCTCCGCAAGGCGACGCAGCACGCCACGCGCGACGTGTATGCATTTGTGCCAGATTTGCCATCGACCCGAGATTGGACAGATGCCAAGCTTTACAAGCGGTACGGGTTGACCAAAGCTGAGATCGCGTTCATCGAGTCTCAGGTCGCCGAGCATGATAGCGAGTTATTCGATGAGACCGCTGCGGAGGAGATCGAAGGGTGAGTAGGGACATCGAGGAGATCCTCGCACCAAAGCCGGAGGCTCGGCCGCGCATCTACGCCTATTCGATCAACGACAAGGCGCACAAGGGTCTTCTTAAGGTTGGGCAGACAACGCGCAATGTGAAACAGCGCGTCGCCGAGCAACTCAAGACCGCCAGCATCAAGAACTACACCATCGAACTAGACGAGCCCGCAGATCGCGACGACGGAACTATCTTTAGCGACCATGATGTGCGCGCAGCACTCGTCAGGAAGAAGTTCGTGAACGCCGACCTGGAATGGATGCGCTGCTCCCTCCGGGACTTGAAGACCGTGCTTACTGAACTGCGCACGGGACGGCAATTCACCGGCACGCATGACCAAGACTTTCCGATGCGCCCCGAGCAGGCCGAAGCCGTGAAAGTGACACACGACTACTTCCTTTCGCGCTGGGAAGAAGACAAGAACGCCGTCCCGCGCTTCCTGTGGAATGCAAAAATGCGCTTCGGCAAGACCTTCACCACCTACCAACTCGCCAGGGCGCTTGGTGCTAAGCGCGTGCTCGTGCTGACCTTCAAGCCAGCCGTGGAAGATGCGTGGCAGACGGACCTTGAGAGCCATGTGGATTTCGACGGCTGGCAGTACCTGTCAAAATCCTCCGGCGGCGACCCTACTCAGATCGACCGCAAGAAGCCCGTAGTCTATTTCGGCTCTTTTCAGGATTTGCTGGGCCGCGACGTGGTCGGGAACATCAAGGCGAAGAACGAATGGGTCCATACCGAGAACTGGGACCTTGTTGTGTTTGACGAATACCACTTTGGCGCATGGCGCGACACCGCGAAGGAACTGTTCGAAGGCGAAGACGAGTCCGTCGCCCGGAAGGAAACCCAGCTCGAATGCTCCGCCGGGCTGGAAGACGTGAAAAAAAACCTTGGCGAGCTCTCGCAGAAGGAAGTCGAGTTCCTGCCGATCACCACCAAAGCCTACCTCTACCTCTCCGGCACGCCATTCAAGGCGCTGGCCACAGGCGAGTTCATCGAAGAACAGATCTTCAACTGGACTTACACCGACGAACAGCGCGCCAAGCAAGACTTCGCCGCCAAGAATCCCGGCCAATGGAACCCTTACGGCGCATTACCGCAGATGCGCCTATTCACCTACCAGATGCCCCATGAGCTGCTGGCGGTCGCCAGTGCAGGGCAGTTCGATGAGTTTGACCTCAATGAGTTCTTCGCCGCTACCGGCACGGGAAAAGGCGCGCAGTTCAAACACAAAAGCGACGTGCAAAAGTGGCTCGACATCATCCGGGGCCAGTACATACCGAAAGAGGTAGAGGGATTCAAGACGGGCTCGCCACCGCCGTTCCCTTACTCGGATGTGCGCCTGCTGCCTTACTTGCAGCACTCGTTCTGGTTTCTGCCCAACGTTGCTGCCTGCCACGCGATGAAGAACCTGCTGTACGAAAAACACAACATTTTTTGGCACGAGTACAAAGTTCTCGCGGTGGCTGGCGAGTCGGCGGGTATCGGTCTTGAAGCGCTGGGGCCAGTGCGCCAAGAAATTGGCGGTGGGTTCACTACCAAAACCATCACCCTATCATGCGGCAAACTCACCACCGGCGTCACCGTTCCACAGTGGTCTTCCATCCTCATGCTGCGCAATCTGAAAAGTCCTGAAAGCTATTTTCAGGCAGCCTTTCGCGTTCAGTCTCCATGGTCCATCAAGAACCCGAACGGTGACAATCCCACGGAGGAAGAGATCCTCAAGCCGGTGTGCTTCGTTTTCGACTTCGCACCCACACGCGCCCTTAGTCAACTCTCCGAATACGGCATTAAACTTTCTCCTAACGAAACGAATCCCGAAAACGCCGTCAAGGACCTCGTCTCGTTCCTGCCCGTGCTCGCCTACAACGGTGCGATCATGATTCAGATCGACGTCGGCGGCATCCTAGACATCGCGATAGCTGGTACCTCGGCTACGCTGCTGGCGCGCAAATGGGAAAGCGCATCGTTGGTAAACGTGGACAACGACACGCTGCGCCGCGTCCTCGACAGCCCCGACGCGATGGCCGCCGTGGAGCGCATCGAGGGCTGGCGCGCGTTGGGCGACCACATCATCGAGACCATTATTAATAAGAGCGAGAAGGTCAAAGAACTCAAGAACAAGGCCAAAGACAAGGAACTGAGTGAGCAGGAGAAGAAACATCTCACCGAAGAAGAGAGGGAATACAAGTCCAAACGCAAGCTCGTGCAAGAAAAGCTGATCAAGTTCGCGACCCGCATTCCCGCGTTCATGTACTTGACCGATTTTCGCGAGAACACCTTGCAGGACGTGATCACTAAGTTAGAGCCGGAGTTGTTTCTGGCCGTCACCGGTCTGACGGTGAAGGACTTCCATTTGCTGGTGAACCTTCAGGTCTTCAACACCGAGCAGATGAATCAGGCGGTGTTCGCATTCCGCCGCTACGAGGATGCGTCGCTACGGTACACGGGCCTCGATAGCCACGAAGGGCTCACACATTATGGGCTCTATGACACAGTGGTAGGAAGAGAGTAAGGCGATAGCGGCTCAGGGATGACGAGCAGACTTTGTGTGCCGCCAAGTGTGCCAGGCTTGGTGGCCACCATGGATATCTGTCAACTGACTGTCGGTCACCCACACTATGTACTGTTCAGGCGCTTGGACAGGATTGTGTGTGCCGCACTCAGCCCTGAAGGTCCGTAAGGTCAAGGGAGATGCAAGGCCACGCTCAAAGGATTTCTTGTTCGGAATATCGTCGAGCGTGGTGAACATGAATTCTTGCACCGTCAGTTTCTGCTTTCCTTAGGGCAGCGACCGAACGAACTTCTGCGTCATTTTCACGATGTCTGCTCCAGCCGTCTTACGAAGACGGACGGTCTGAGGCTTCACCCCATTGCGATACCAGTGCCACAGAATCCCGTGGAGATTACTCAGGTCAGTCACGAGCTTCGCCAATTCTCGCGTATTCGT
>Ga0302320_10004915_pt1 | contig 30138 bp, 9 predicted proteins | sample Bog_T0_3_FD_202130 | JGI IMG/M metagenome (GOLD analysis project Ga0302320, IMG submission 202130) | Peat permafrost microbial communities from Stordalen Mire near Abisko, Sweden - Bog_T0_3 | ecosystem: Environmental > Terrestrial > Soil > Wetlands > Peat | place: Sweden: Abisko, Stordalen Mire... | reverse complement strand
GCCCTGGCCGGCGATACCGTCTCGCGGTCGGATGCTTCTCTTCAACTCCAATGGAGCGAGGCGGAGGCGACTGGCGCGGCGGTTGTGGAAGCAACCCCGTCCGGGCTGGCCTGGGAGATCCGCTCGCCGGTAGCGCACCGATGCGGTGATCGAGACCCCCTTTGCATCGTTGGGAATGCGGAAGCGGTAGCGGACGATGTCGGCGCGTCCTGGTGATATCGTCGCGTCGTAGGCCTTCACGTAGGTCTTCCAGACCTCATGGTGGTCCAGGCTGGTGCCATCGCGCGAGACGATGCGCAAGGTGTAGCTGTGGGCGTCGGGATCGACCGAATGGTTCTGGTCAACCGCGCCGGAGCGATAGATGGTGCGGCCGGCGTCGTCTTTGGCCTCGAAGTCCACCCAGCTCTCGTAAAAGTCGCGCAGCTCCGGAACCAGGGTATGGCCGATGCCCTTGTTGCGAACCACCACATCCACGCGGACGCAATCCCCCGGCAGCACCGTGAAGCCTTTGTTGCCCAGCGGCGCGATCAGGCTTCCCGGCGTGAAGCGCTCGTTGCCGGCCGCAGGATCTCGCTCGACCGTGATGCCGAAGATGTCCACCTCGAGCTGATCGTCGCGCAGAAAATCGACCAGTCGCCTGGCCTGCTCATCGAAGCCGTAGTATGCGGCGACCGCGGTGTTGGCCCCCAGCCATCGATGGGATGCGACCGGCTTGCCGTGCGAGGCGGCATCGCTGGTGGCTTCGCGCTGCATGTGGCAGGTCTGGCAGGTCGAAGTCGCCGGCTTCTTGTAAAACGTCAGCGGCGTCTCGCGCGACCAGGAGGATTGCTGCCACTCGTCGTAGGTGCTGAAGGTGCGCAGCCACTTGTAATCATTCAGCATCTTCGGGATCGCCGCCTTGTGGCACACCGCGCAGTACTCCGACGTGTGATAGATCGGCCGCATCACCGCCTGCTTGTGCCAATCGAGGTGCGCAAGGATCTGCTGATCGGAAGGCAGGCCGGCCACCGGTTTGCCGGAGCCGTCGATCATCACCGCGGGCTTGCCCATCACGTAACTGCCAATCCCTTTGGTGCTCTGTACCTCCCGGATGGAGTGGCACACCATGCAGGTGATGCCGTCTTCGTCATGCGGGCGCGCCACCGTGCTGCCCTCGGTCAGTGCGCCGGTAAACAGCGCCACCGGATTGTGGCAGCCTTCGCAGTGCCGGGTGTAGGCGACCCCTTTGCTGTCGGCCAGCTCCTTCACGTTCTTCAGGTACCACGGCGTGCGGAAGGAGTTGGCGTGTGCCGATTGCCGCCACTGCGCATGCACGTCTGCGTGGCAATGACCGCAGTAAGCCGCTGAAGGAAAATCGGCGGGCTGGAGGAACCCTGGGAACTCCGCCTTCGCCTCGCTGGGCAGATACGGGTCCGCGCCAAAGGGAAGCTTATAGTCGCCCTGGTGCTCCATGTCCTGGGGAAGCGTCTCGGCAGTTGGCAAGACTTTGCCGTCGACCGCGGTGTATTGGCCCCGCCCCTGACCTCCGGAGGGTGCGGCCGCCTGCGCAAGAACGTGGGTAGCGGGCGCACGAACAAGCAGACCGATCCCCAGAAGCAGGCAGGGAACAGCAACCAGCGCACGGCGGATTTTGGCGCTCGTTTTCGGCATGGGGATAAGTCAACATACCCAAGCGCAGCGCTGCCCGCAACCTTATTGGGGTGGACTGCGGCATCATGTCGTGATTTGTCGCGATCTGCCGTGTTGTGTCTCTTGATGATAGTGTCCCTATCCCGCAGACTGCAACTCTGTACCCAACAATATTTTAGACGCCATTTTCTGCGGGCCCCGTGAGTCTCCGTTACTCGACCATCCACCTGTAGCGGGTACGCCGGATTCCTGTTCCCTGTGGCAGTATCCCCGAACGATGTTGCGGTTCCGGAGTGTCTGCCAAATGCCTGGGTCTACGATCGGCAAGAAATCTAAGCGGCACCGGCTCATACCGAGGCCCGGCGGTTCGCCTTGGTTGCGCGGAGGCGCCTGGCCAAGCCTGCTGCTGCTTTGGGTCGGTGTGCTTGCGGGTTGCGGAGGCGGCCTCTCTCCAGCCACCGAGTCCAGTTTGCGACCCCCCTCGGCGGCGATCGCGACCGGCGTCTACACCGGCACGACCGGAACGGCGGTGCAGTTCAGTGCCGCCGGGTCAAGCGATCCTCAGGGCCAGCCGCTCAGCTACGCGTGGAACTTCGGCGACAACATCGCCGGGACCGGGGTCAGCACCACCCACACCTACGCTGCGCCCGGGACCTACACCGTCACGCTGACCGTAACCGACGCCAGCAACCTCAGCGCCACGGCGACCGGTAAGGCGAACATCGCTGCGGCGGTGCAGGCTTCGCTGGCGACTGGCGCCGTTTATGGGGGCCAGCAGCCGGTCTCCGGGGCAACCGTGCAGCTTTGGCAGGTCGGCACCGCCGGATACGGCGTTGGCGCGGCGCCGCTGGGTTCCAGCACACTTACCGGCGGCGACGGCACGTTCAACCTGACCGGCAAATACAGCTGCGCCAACGCGGCCAACGGCGGCAATACGCTGGTCTACATCACCGCATCCGGCGGCAATCCGGGACTGACCAGCGGCACCAACAATACGGCGCTCATCCTGATGTCGGCGCTGGGACCGTGCAGCAACCTCACTCCGTCGACCTTCATCTCGATCAATGAGGTGACCACGGTCGCCTCGGTCTATGCGCTCTCCCAGTTCATGGGCCCGAGCGGAAGCGTCGGCTCGTTCGGATCGGCCAATCAGGGTCTGGTGAATGCGTTTGCGACGGTCAACAACCTGGTCAACACCGCGACCGGCATGGCGCTGGCCACCACTCCCAATGGAAACGGCATTGTTCCGCAGGCTGAGATCAACACGCTCGCCGATATTCTCGCGCCGTGCGTCAACTCCACCGGGCCGTCCTCCGGGGATTGCAGCAGCCTGTTCAGCGCGGCGACGCCTGCCGGCGGCAGTGCTCCCTCCACCATGCTGGCGGCGGCGCTGAATGTTGCGCAAAATCCCGGCAACAATGTTGCTGCGCTCCTGGTGTTGCCCACCCCGGCCGCTCCCTTCCAGCCCACGCTGAGTTCGGCGAACGACTGGACGATTGCGCTCAGTTTCGCTTCCGGCGGAGCTTCGCCGAAGTCGCTTGCCCTGGATGGCTCGGGCAACGTGTGGATCGCCAACTACGGGACTGGCGGTCCCACTTCGAGCGTCAGTATGATCACGCCGCTTGGCGTGCCGGCCGTGAACAGCCCGTTTTCAGGCGCCTCCTATGTGAACGGGGTTGCGGCGCTCGCCGTCGACGCGAACAACAACGTCTGGCTCGCCAACCAGGACAACAACTCGGCGATGGAGTTGAATGCGACCCTCAATGGTCCAACGGTTTCGATCGCTGCGGTTAGCGGACCATTCGGCGCGATCGGGCTGAGTTCGCCCAATGCGGTTGCGGTGGACCCGTCCAGCAATATCTGGTTTGCGAACAATGGCAATGACTCGGTCACCGAGATGCCGAACGCGGGTTGCGCGAACCCGCAGTGCGTCACCATCTATACCGGCGGCGGTTTGAACCGGCCGGCGGGCATCGCGCTGGATAGCTCGGGCGTTGCCTGGGTAGCCAATACGTCGGGCGGTTCGGTCACCCGGATCGATTCCGCCGTGCCTCCTGCAAGCTATACCGGCGGTGGCATCACCAACCCCGCGGCCATCGCCATCGACGGCGCCTCGAACGTCTGGGTGACGGATTCGATGCTGGGCCAGCTTTCCAAGCTGAGCGGCGTGGGTGCGGCCATCTCTCCGGGAAGTGGATACAGCGGAGGCGGCGTCACTGGGTCGAATGCCGATGCGATCGACGGCAGCGGCAATGTATGGGCCGCGGATGCGAGCGGCAACCGCATCTCCGAGCTGAGTTCTTCCGGCAAGGTGCTCACGCCCGCTGCCGGCTACCAGGGCGGCTCGCTGTCGGCGCCCGACTCGCTGGCCATCGACGCCTCCGGCAATATCTGGGTTGCCAATGGCACGCCCGCGACCTCCGGCCCGCTGAGCCTGACCATCAGCGAATTCATCGGCATGGCAGCCCCCGCCAACATGCCGCTGGCACAGGCGGTAAAGACTGCCGTGATCGGCCAGGAGCCGGGTACTGCTCCAGTCCCCAAGGCTCCTCTGGCCATTGCCGGCGGGGTCTATGCGGGCATGGCGGGCGCAGCGCTCAACTTCAGCGGGGCGGGTTCGGTTGACCCCAAGCAAGAGGGGCTGACTTATACCTGGAACTTCGGTGATGGCAGCGGAGGCAGCGGAACCACCCCTGTCCACAGCTATTTTTCCGCGGGAACGTATCCTGTATCACTTACGGTTACAAATGCAGATGGCCTGCAGTCGGCGGCAAGCACGACCACCGCAACCATTGCTCCGCTACCGGCGCAGGCGCCCGTAGCCAATGCCGGCGGACCCTATAGCGGGACCGCCTACTCTGCCGTTAGCTTCAACGGAACCGCGTCGTCCGACCCAGCCAACATTGCTGCGGGCGCCCTGGCCCTGGGCCTGACCTGGAGCTTCGGCGACGGCAGTCAAGCGGTCGGGCCGACGCCAGTTCACACCTACAGCGGGCCGGGGACCTACACGGTGTCGCTCACCGCACAGAGCGCAACGGGCACCACGGCCCTGGCGACCACGTCCGCGACGATTGCCGCGGGCACCGCACCCACCGGCGCTCCAACCGCAAATCCAGGCGGCCCGTACACCGGCAGCGCCAACTCCGCGGTAGCGCTTAACGGCGGCGGCTCCTCCGATCCCCACGGCCTGGCGCTGACCTATACCTGGGACTTCGGCGACGGCGCAGGCTCCAACCTGTCTAACCCAACCCATGCCTACGCCCAGGGCGGAAGCTACTCGGTGTTGCTCGCCGTATCGAATGGCACCAACCAGAGCACTGCCGGAACCGTTGCGACCATCGCGGCTGCGGCGCTGGCGCATCTGGTGGCGAATGCGGGTGGCCCATACAACGTGGCGATGACTCAGCCGCTGACGCTAAACGGAACCAACAGCACCGACCCCAGCGGACGCCAGCTGATCTATACCTGGGACTTCGGCGACGGAACCACGGGCAGCGGCAGCAACCCGATCCACATCTATGCCCAGCGGGGCTCCTACACGGTTAATCTGAGCGTGAACGACGGGGCTACGGAGAACGGCAACGCCACGGCGCAGGTGACGGTCACCGGGCTTCCCGCCGAAGCGGTCGCGTCCACGGCGGGCGGCCCGTATCAGGACGTGACCGGCCACGGGATCGTCTTCAACGCAAGCGCCAGCAGCGACAACCTCGGCAACCCGCTGACCTACTCGTGGAACTTCGGTGACGGTTCAACCGCAAGCGGCGCGACGCCCACCCACGCCTATGCGGCGGTGGGTTCGTATACCGCGACGGTGACGGCCGGCAGTGGCACCGCCAGTTCGACGGCCACCGCCAAGGTCACCATCAGCGCCGTGGTCTCGGTGGCGGTGACCTCTCCCACGCCCAACGCGATCTTTGCTACCAACACGGTGACCGTGGCTGGAACTGCCAGCGAGCCGAACCTTACGGTCACGGTGAACGGGATCCCTGCGACCGTGTCGGGGACCAGTTTCACCGCGAGTGGCGTCTCCCTGCGCGAAGGCGTCAACTTGATCACCGCGACCGCCAGCGACAACAACGGCGGCATTGGATCGGGCGTGGTGTCGGTCATCCTCGACGTGACGCCTCCGGCAGTCTCCATCACCTCTCCCTTGAGTGGGGCAACCGTCACCACCTCTTCGATTGCAGTCGCCGGCCTGGTGAACGACATTGTGACCGGGACAGTCGGCAGCAACGATGTGACGGTCACCGTGAACGGGAATCCGGCGCAGGTATCGAACCGCAGTTATCTGCTGTCCAGCCTGCAACTGGCTCCGGGGCTCAACACCATCACCGTGGTTGCCACGGACAAGGTTGGCAACCAGGGCCAGACCACTGGGACGGTGCAGTTGCTTCCCGCCAGCAGCCAGCTCTCGCTCATCAAGCTGAGCGGCGATGCCCAGACTGGCGCGGTGCAGACGGTGTTGCCCCAGGCGCTGTCGGTGCAACTTGTCTCCGCGAGCGGTACGCCGGTGGCCGGCAGACCCATCACCTTCACCGTGACCCGCAGCGACGGCATGGTCGAGGTGATGCCCACCCTCGCGCAAAACCTGGCCGTGACCACCGACAGCACAGGCAAAGCCAGCGTGCTCTTCCAACTCGGTTCGCGCAGCGGTCTTGGCATCAACCAGGTGTCGGCGACGACGCCGGGCGCGGCCGGCGCCGCGGTCTTCACCGCTACGTCAACCGTCGGGTTGCCCACCCAGATCCATAGCGTCAACGGCGACAATCAGCGCGGCCTGCTGGGTGAGCCGCTGGCGCAGGCATTCCAGGTCATCGTCGAGGATGCGAAAGGCAATCCTGTCCCCGGCGCCACCGTGAACTACACCTCGGTGGGGGCGGGCGACGGCAGCCTCGACCACGCGAGCCCGGTTACCGACGGCAATGGCAAGGCGATCGCGACGCTCACGCTTGGCCAGCAGGAGGGGATCTCGAACTATGCGGTGAGCGCCGACTTCGCAGGCGACACAGGCAACCCGGTCAACTTCCTCGCCTCCGCCTATGCGCCGGGCCCGATGGCCAATACCAGCGTCAGTGGAGTCGTGCTCGACAACACCAACACGCCGGTGCAGAACGCCACGGTCACCATCCAGGGCACCGCTCTCTCAACCGTGACCAACGCCAGCGGGACCTTCCAGATCAATGGCGCTCCCGTGGGTACGGTCACCCTGACGGTGGACGGTTCAACTGCCGTAAGCGCCGAGACGTTGCCGTTCCTTTCTTTTGTGCTGCAGGACCTGCCCGGACAGAACAACTCGCTGGGCAAGCCGATCTACCTGCCTTCGATCGATGTCAACAACGCGCAGACGGTGGGGGGAAACGATCCAGTCACGCTGACCATGGCAGGTGTGCCTGGAGTGGCGTTCACGGTTGCGCCGAACTCGGTCACCTTCCCCGATGGCAGCACGGTCGGCAAGCTCTCGCTCTCGCAGGTGAAATCGGACCTGGTGCCCATGGAGCCAAGCAACGGCACCGCACCCAATCTCCTATGGACGCTGCAGCCGGCCGGGACCAAGTTCTCGGTGCCCATCCAGGTCACACTGCCGAATTCGCAGGGCCTGCCCCCGGGATACGTCTCCGAGATGTATCAGTACGACCACGATCTGGAACAGTTTGTCTCCGCAGGCACGGGGCACGTCAGCGCGGATGGCTCGGTCATCGTCAGCGATCCGGGCTTTGGCATCACCAAAGCCGGATGGGGCCACGGAGGCTCCCCGAACGTGCCGGGAGGCTGCGTTACCAGTTGCAAATCGACCAACCCGTGCTTCTCCGCGATGCTCAGCCCCTCGGGCTGCCTTTGCTACACCAAACCCATCCCCGGGGCTACCTGCGGAAAGCCCAACACCGCATTCCTCGGGGCCACCAACTCCTGTCTCCTTCAGGGTGTCTGCGATCAATTTGGAAACTGTAGCGGCACCAAGGTGAAGCAGGGAACTCCCTGCTCGCCCAAGCCCGACTTCTGCGATATTAGCGCGGAGTGCAGCGGGACCGGGGTATGCGTCTCCACGGGCAGGATCCCCGACATGATCCAGCACCAGATCAATGGTGGGGGCCCGGACAGCATTACCGCCAAGCAGACGCTCACGTCTGCCTTCGGGCCGGCGCAGAACTGGCTCAAAAAGATCGGCCTCAACCAGGTCGGCGTCACCGTCGACTTCACAGATAGCCTTACCAACACCTTCACCTGCTGCTCGGCTACGCAGGTGCCCAACGCGCTGATCACGGACGATAGCTCCACCCCATCGTTCACGGTCAGCAGCCCGAAGCTTCCGGTCATCATCGGGGCCGTGCCCCTGGCGATTGAACTTCCCAACGGAGATGTGTTTGGCGCCTATGCACAGGTCTCCGGCACCTTTGCTTTGACCTACACCCATCACGACAATACCTGCACCGGCCAGAACTGCGCGACCGTGAAGTGGAACCCCGCGCTGACTTTGACCTTCGGGCTGAACTTTCCCAACGGCATCATCGACCTCAACGCCAACCTCAGCGGCGGCTTCCAGTTCAACTTCGGCGGCGGGTGCAGCAGCATCACCTTCGAGGTCTCCAGCCTCCCCATCCTCGCCACCGGCAGCGTTCAACTCTTTACCGGCACCACCTTCTCCATCACTGCCACGATCTATCCATCGGAAGTCATCTTTGGCGGGACCTACACCTTCCCGCCCGGGCCATGAAGAAAGGCATCTCCCTATGAACCATCGCATTTGCCTCCGCTGCTTTGCCGCTCTCGCGCTATGCGCGCCGGGGCTCGGTTCGCTTGCGCAAACGGTCGAGGTGCCGCGTCCCCCAGCCGGAGATAGCGGTCCGCTCACCCAGTACAAGACATTCGACGCGACCCATTTGAAGGACCGGCCTTACAACTTCAACCTGCCCAAACCGCAATATCCCAGCAGCGACCGCGTGCAGCGCGAGTTTGTCGTGGAATATGTCTACGAGTACGCGCTGTCGAACTACGCGCCCGAGGTGACCCTGCCCATTGTCCCCGCGACCCAGGCCAAGCGCGACACGCCCGAAAACGCGCTGATTGCCTTCTTCTCCGCAATGCGTACCGGAAACTACGACGCGTGGCTTGCCTGCTGGAATGCGCCGGACCAGGCCAAACTGCAACAGGACGCGAAGGACCTGAAGCACGACGCGACCTTCTGGAAGAAGTTGTGGAGCGATGCGTTCGGCAAGACGACCACGGTGCTGGTCGATCGCGTGGAGACCGAGCACTACGTCATCCTGGATGCCCGCCTGTCCGGCCCGAGCCCGACCCAGGTGCCGACGGTGTTCAAGTATGTTGACGGCCAATGGATGGTCACCAACGAGCTCACCAATAACCCGGTGTTCTACAAGATGAAGCCCTCGCTTGCGGGGATTATGAACCTGGTCCCCCCCATGCCCGTCTCCGCGCTGGATAAGGGCAATACGCAGCAGACCCAGGCGCAGCAGGATTTTCTCGACGGCCACACCCTGCGCGACAAGATCGTGCAGGCGGGCCAGTAGTTTGTAACTGAATGCGTTCGTAAACGGTGATTCCAGCGATGCAGCCGAGCAGCCGCCAACTCGAAGCCACATCTCCAGCGCCGGCGCTATCGCGCGGGTGCGCGGGCCTGGACGGGTGCGATCGAGGCCGGCTGCGGCGGATTGCGTGGGCGACGCTCTGCCTGGCGGGCGCGCTCGCGGGTACGCTGGACCCGGCGCATGAGGCGGCGGCACAGCAGTACCCAGGCCCGGGATGCACCGCAACTATGGAGAATCGCTCCGCGCTGATCGATTCCAACGGCACCTACGCTTTGCCCAACATTCCCCTGGTCCCCGGCCAATATGAGGTACACATCGCGTGCCCGCAGCCCGACGGAACCCTGCTGGGTGCTACCTCCGCCTATCAGAATTTTGCCGGGGGCCTGAGTTCCTTCAGCATTCCGCTGCTGCCGCTCGGGGCGCTCGGCCCGGAGTCGCAAAGCCTCTCCGTGCAGGTGCTCTCCGGCAGTCTGAGTGCGGTGGGCGCGGTGGTGCAGTTGTCCGTCATTGCTCTTCTCCCCAACGGATCTCCAGTTGACGCCACGCTTGCGAGCGAAGGCACCTCTTACGTATCCAGCAACCCGGCGGTGGCCACCGTCGACGCTAACGGGAACGTCACGGCCACGGGCTCGGGCAGTGTCATCATCACCGCGAATAACGATGGTCTCTCCGCGACCATCATGCTCAACTCCTTCGCCGAGCTGGACAGCGATGGCGACGGCATGCCCGACGCATGGGAGATCGCCAACGGCCTGAATCCCTACGACCCGACCGACGCCGGCCTCGATCCCGACGGCGATGGCCTGACCAATCTGCAGGAGTACAAACTGGGCACCAATCCGCATGTCTACGATACGGATGGCGACGGCCTGAGCGATGGACAGGAGGTCGCGCTGGGCACCAACCCGCTGCTGGCCGACACCGACGGCGATGGCCTGAGCGACGGTCAGGAGGTCGCCCTGGGCACCAACCCGCTGAACCCGGATACCGACGGCGACGGCATTCCGGACGGCATCGAGGTCAAGGTCGGCACCAATCCGCTAGTCTTCGACACCACCACTACCGTAACCGGTCACGTTACAAATGCGGACGGCTCTCCCCACCTGGGTGCGTCGGTGGTGGTGCTCACCTACTTCACCGCGGTCTCCGACACCGCTGGCGCCTTCGCTGTGCTGCATGTCCCGATTACGCTCGGCAACGTGATCGCTTCGGCCGAGGTCGTGGTCGGCGGCACGGTGTATAGCGGCTCATCGAACTCCACCGGGCCCGTGGGCAACGGCTCGACCAACGTGGGCACAATCCAGCTTGCGATCAACGGAGGCCAGGTCTCTGGAACGGTGACCACGCCCGATAACAAGCCCGATCCCGGCGTGCAGGTCACCGTCACCGGTGGGGCCGATACCCGGACTGCGGTGACCGATGGCAATGGTTTGTATTCCGTCAGCGGCTTCCAGCCGGGCCCGGTGTCGGTGGCCGCGCTCGATCCTTCCACGTCGCTGCGCGGACAGGGTGCAGGCACGCTGGGCGCGGGCGGCCCGCTGACCCTCAACGTCAAGCTTGCCGCGTACGGCACGGTATCCGGGACCGTGACCAACGCCTCCGGCGTCGCGGTTGGCGCGGGCGTGAGCGTCCAGATCAGCGGGGCGCTCTACAGCACCACCACGACCGACAATCTGAGCCACTACAGCTTTGCCTTCGTTCCCCTGGGCGCGGTCACGGTGGACGCCACCGACGCGAACGGCAACCACGGGCGGGCCACGGGGGTGGTTACGGCGACTGCGCAGACGATCAGCGCAAACGTTCAGTATCTGGGCAAAGGCACCGTCACCGGAGTCGTCGCAACCGCGATAGGCACACCGGTCGCGGGCGCCACCGTGCAGTTGAGCAACAACGGGGTGTTCTATCAGGGATTGAGCACCACGACCAACAACATCGGTCAATATACATTCAGCAACGTGTTTGTTGGCAGCCTGTATCTGGCGGCCACGTCGACGGCGAGTTCCACGGGAGGAACGACCACCGCTGCGGTGACCAAGGACGGGCAGACGGTCACGGCCAACATTACGTTGATGCCCACCGCGACGATCTCAGGTACGGTCTATCGCAGCGACGGCGTGACCCCGGTATCGGGCGCGTCGGTCACGCTCCTGAGTACGGCCTTCACGGCAACCACCAACGCGTCCGGCGTGTTCAGCATCGCCAACGTGCCGCTCAGCAGTTACAACGTTCAGGCCCTTGACCAGGCGAGCGGCGACCGCGGCGGGAAGACCGTGGCCCTTTCCACAGCCGGGCAGACCGTCCCCGTCACCATCGATATGCAGGGCCTGGGCAAGGTTGTCGTCACCGTACTGGACGGAGGCGGAAATCCAGCGGGGGGAGTCATCGTCCAGATGTTCGACGGCGGCTCTTACAACCTCCAGGTCAACGGAGTCACCGCAGCGGATGGGACGCTCACCTTCAGCCAGCAACTGGCTGGCGGCCTGAGCGTAAACGCTTCCAATCCTGCGACCGGAGTCGGCGGAAGGGCCTCGGCAACTCTGGCTGCGGGGCAGACTTTGCCAATCGCCATTACGCTGCAGTCGGTCGGAACGGTGCAGGGAACGGTCTACCTGTTGAACGGGACCACCCCGCTTGCCGGGGCAACGGTGGAACTCAATGGATTGGGCTCGACTCTGACCAACGCCGCTGGGGCCTATTCCTTCACCAATGTGCCCTCTGGAACCTACACCGCGCTGGTTGTCGACTCCTTGAACAATACTCTGTCTTACCAGAGTGGGGTTACGGTTAGCACCCAGGGTCAGGTGGTGACGGTCAACTTCGCCATTGTCGGCCGAGGCACCGTTACCGGTCAGGTGACCAACCCTGACGGCACGGTCGCTGCCGGCGTTCCAGTCTCGGTCGGAAGCGCGGCGCCCGGTTACTCTCAGCCATTGGGCAGTTCGACCGACATCAACGGCAATTACGCGGTGGCCTTTGTGCCGGTGGGCAACTACACCGTGGTGGCGCAGCAGCACACGCAGACGACGAATTCCTACGGATCGAATATGGGCACCATGCCCGCCGACGGCGCCGTCGCGGTCACCAACGTCCAACTCTCCACCTCGCTAGTCCCTTCAACGCTGCTGCTGGACGACGGCAACGGGCTGCAGTATCCGATCCGCGAGAATGGCGGTTTGTTCGATGGATCGTTCATCGTCTTTGGCGGCTTCCGCGGTACCAACGAGGGTGGCGCGCTGCTGAGTATCGCGCAGAACGGAAACGTGACTCCGTTTGCAGGCGAAGAGTTTGCCCCGGTCAGCCTGGGTTCCCGCCAGATCTCCATCACCCAGAATGGGATTGACGGCCTGAACATCACCCGCCGGGTCTATGTGCCCGGAGACGGCTATTTTGCGCGGTACCTCGAGCTGCTCTCGAACCCCGGCGCACAGAGCATTACCGTCGACGTCAACCTGGCCACCAACTTCCGCCAGGAAATTCACAATCTGAAGGTCAACGGTGTGACCAACCAGACCGTCACGGTGCCGCAGATCCTGCTGACCTCCTCGGGCGACAACATTCTCAACATCGCCGATCCCAACAATCCGGACCACTGGGTCACTTTTGGAGGTGTGATCGATCAGGATCCATTCATACCGGATGAGTTCGCCGATACCATGATCCCCACCGTCGCCGACGTATTCGACGGGCCGGGCGCCACCCTTGCGCCAACCAGCGCCGGCTATATTACCGACCCAAGCGGGAACTTCTCCACGCTTACCGAGACATTCGGCTCGGTCACGGTTCCGGCAGGCGGGACGGTGGGCATCCTTCACTTCCTCTCCCAGGAGAACCTGTATGCGGCGGCGAACGCCAGCGCAGCGCGCCTCGTGCAACTCCCGCCCGAGGCGCTCAGCGGCTTGTCGCCCATCGATCTGGCGGCAATCGCGAACTTCGTTGTCCCGCCCGGTGGTGTATCGACACTTCCGCCGCTCCCTGGTTTGACCAACCAGGTTACCGGGGCCGTCTATGCGTCGGATGACTTGACCGTCGTGCCCGGCGCCCAAGTCTTTATGCAGAGCACCGACCCGATCTACGCGCGCACCTACACCACGAACGCCGATGCGAACGGCAACTACTCCTACCAGGGCGCGTACGGCGGCATCGCTGTTCCCGCCGAGAACTTCAATGTCTATGCGTTCGCTCCGAACACCGCGACTACTCTAACCTCATACTGCGCCCAACTGGGACTGGTTATCGGCTCGGGCTGCGCGATCATCTCCCCCACTTGGACCGGCGCATTTACACAAGGCAATACCACAGCCTCGCAGAACATCGCATTCACCAACACCGGCATGCTCACCGGTACCGTCTCGCGCGGCCCCACGGTCCTCAATGTCAGCGGGACCATCACCCTCAGCGGCGGTCCCATGAACTCGGTGACGGTGCCCATTCAGGCCGACGGCACCTACACCATCACCGATGTACTGCAGGGCAGCTACAACCTGCTTGCCCAGGTCACCAGCACCCTGCTGACCGGCCTGACGACCGCCAACGTAACCACCGGGCAGACCACGGTGGCGAACGTCACCATCGTTGAGTCCGGCAATGTTACCGGGTCGGTGACGCGCGCCGATGGATCGCTTGCCGTTGGAGATGAAGTCAACCTGCGCGTGCCGGGCCAGGGCGCCTTAACCGTGTTCGTCAACACGGCGGGCCAATATGCATTCACCGATATTCCCATTGGCATCTATGAGATCGATTGTTTCGACCCGCAAAGCAGTTCCGCAGCAAGCGCGACGGTCACTATCACGTCGAGTGCGACGACCACGCAAAACCTTCTGCTGCAAAACACCGGAACCGTGACCGGCAACCTGAGCGTGAACGACGGCAGTTCCGTGGCCGGTCTCACCGTGACCCTCACCAGCACGACCAGCAACGGCGTGCAGAATCTGAGCACCGTCGCCAACGCCACCGGCGGATACACATTTAGCGGGGTGTCGCCGGGAAGCATATTGCTACACGCGACCAACGCTGCAGGACTGCAAGGCTCGGGCACGGGCTCACTGCCGCTGGCCGGGCAGACCGTCACCATCAACGTCGCGCTGATTGCGGCGGGCAACGTAACCGGCACCGTGTTCCAGGGTGACGGCGTGACCCCCGCGCCCGGTATCCAGGTGACCCTCAGCCCGGCGCCGCTGACTAGCAGCGCCACCACAGTCACCAACGCCAGTGGTGTGTACAACTATCAGAACGTCCCGTATGGCGGCTTCACCGTTTACGCCAGCAATGCCACGAACGGAGACCGCGGCCAGACCAGCAGCCAGATTCAGATCAACGGCCAGCTTCGCACCGTCAACGTTACGCTCAACGGCTTCGGCAATCTGACGGTCAAGGTCGTCGACGTGACCGGAAACCCGATCGCCAACGCGGCCGTGACGGTGAACAACGGGACCATCGGAACGGTCTACACGGGCAGCAGCGATGCGAACGGGAACGCGGCGTTCAACAATATCTTTGCCGGATACTTCTCGGTGACGGCCAGGAGCCCGATCACCGGTCTCTCCGCGCAGGCGTCGGGGACGTTGGCCTACAACGCCAACCAGATTGTCACGGTCACGCTACAGGCGGTCGGCAACATCCAGGGTACCGTCTACGCTCCCGACGGAGTCACGCCGGTGGCAGGCGCGACGGTGCAGTTGTACTCGGGCGCCACTGTCACCACCGCCGCGAACGGCAGCTATCAGTTCACGAGCCAGACGCTGGGCTATTACAATCTCAACGCGCGCGATGCCGCGGGTTATGTGCGCGCCATCGCCAACGGCGTGCAGTTGCAGGCCAGCGGCGTAACCGTCACCCAGAACCTCACGTTCATCGGCGTGGCCAGCGTCTCCGGCCTGGTGAGCAATCCCGATGGGACCCCGGCGGAAAACTACAACCTGACCCTGGTCAGCCAGAACCCAACCATCGGCGGGGCCCAGTATGTGACCACCGGCGCGGTAGGCACCTATAGCGTGGCCGAGGTCCCGATCGGCGCGTTTACGGTGTCGGTCAACGGATTGGCTTCCAATCTGGCCGGTTACGCCGCCAGTGCGATCACTGCGAATGGGGTCAATGTGACGGTCAACATCCAGATCGTCAGCAGCACCGTCACCCTGCCGATTACGCTGACCGACGCCGATGGATTCACGTACACCGTCGCAGGCAATGGGGATTACGGAGCGACCGGCCAGTTGGGCGGCCTTAGCCCGTTCTATGACGCGCAGACCCTCGGCCTCAGCATCGGCGGTACGGCGTACACGTTTGGCAGCGGCGGGCCGCCGACCACCGCGATCCAGTCGCTGAATGGGCAACAGGTCGAGCTCACTCAAAGTACCGTTCCCGGACTCAACGTGACCCGCAAGATCTATGTGCCGGCGACCGGCTACTTCAGCCGCCGCCTCGAGGTGCTGCAAAATACGACTGCATCGCCGATCACGGTCGCTGTAAAGGAAGGCGGCGACGTCGAGCGTTACTCGAAGTACAGTCCGCAGGTCATCACCACCTCCAACGGCAACATGACAGTGGACAACACCATCCTCTGGGCCGTGGATGACGACGACAGCGGCAGCCAGCCTTATCCGCAGACCCAGCCCGCTCTGGCCAATATCTTCGAAGGCGCCGGCGCCTCGACCGGCGTGTCCAGCGTCACCGAATCGACCTATACGCAGCCGTTCCAGCCCTTCCGGAACCTTACTTACTACACCTATCAGTACTGGACCTATACCTACGATTCCGTCACCATCCCGGCGAACTCCACGGCGAGCTTCCTGTTCTTCACCGCGCAGGAAGCAACCTCGCCGACGGCGGTCACCGCGGCCCAGCGTCTGGAGCAGTTGCCCGCCGAAGCGCTGGCCGGCTTGTCTCCCGCGGATCTGGCGAATGTAACCAACTTCGTCATTCCCGCGGTGCAGAACCTTCCCGCCTTGTCGCCTCCGTCGACCAACTCGCTGGGCGGCCACGTCTACGCCGGCGACGGCGTCACACCCATTCCGAACGCGTTGGTTTACGTGCAGAGCACCGACCTTGAATACGGCTCCGGCACCAGCGCCACGGCCGATGTGATCGGCTCCTATAATATTCCGACGCTGGTCGCGAACAGTTACGCCGCTGAAGCAATCGACCCGGCCACCAGTATCAAGTCGCCCACCGACACCGGAGCCATTCCCTTCAATGTTTTCAACCAGACGCAGGACATCGTCTTCACCAATACCGGCATCCTGCAGGGAGTGGTGAAGTCGACCGGCGCGGGCACATTTACCGGCGGAACCGCCTACCTTGACTTCCCCTGCTCCAACGGCGTCCTGTACTGCAACCAAGCCGCGGCGAACTTCGGTCCCGGCGGCACGTTTACCTTCCTCACCGCGCTCGCCGGCAACGACGGCATCAGCGCCAACGTGACCACGCCGCAGGGCGGGACCATCGGCATGCCCTCCAACTACGGGTTCTTTGGCATCAACATTCCCGCGCAGCAGACAACCCAGTTCACCATCACCGTTCCCGCGACCGGAACCATCTCTGGAACCGTGACCAACGCGGACGGGAGCCCGGCAATCGGCGTGACCGTGACCGCGTCGCCATCCAGCAGCGGAACGCTGGTCAGCACTACCACAGGTGCAGGCGGCGTCTACACGTTCACCTCGATCGTGGTCGACACCTATACCGTATCGTCGACCGATCCCATCACCGGCGGTACGGTCTCGAAGACGGTGACGATCTCGCAGGACGCCACCAGCACCGTGAACCTGACCTTCATCGGCCATGGCAGCGTGGTGGCGACCGTCCACTACTTCAACGGCAACATTGCCTCGAACGTACAGCTCCAGATTTCCACATCGACAGTGCCGAGCTACGTCTATGCGACTTCGCTCACCGATCCCAACGGCATGTACACCTTCACCAATGTGCCCACCGGACCCTACAGGATTCGTGCGTTCTATCCAGGTCAGGCTTTCTACTCCTCGACCAATGGAAACCTGAACGTCAATGGCGCGACCCAGCAGACCGCGGTCACTCTGACCCCGGTCGGCACCATCAGCGGCAAGGTCACCAATGCAGACGGCAGTCCTGCCGTCGGCCAGTATGTTGAAGCCGCGGATACGCAAAACATCTTCGCTACGTATGCGCAGACCGACTCCGCAGGCAACTATGGAATGTTCCCGGTGCCCGCGGACCGGCTCATCAATCTCAACAGTTCCAGCTACAACAACACGAATTACATTTCCGTGACGGCGGTGGCCAACAATCGGCAGGTGCCCGGCGATGGCCAGACCCTGACCGTGAATCTGCGCTATCCCGGATTCGCGACGGTCCAGGTCACCGTGCTCCAGGAAAACGGCACGCCCTACACCTCCGGCACCGTCAACCTCAACAGCACCGATGGGGCGCAGAAATACAGGCAGGGGATCTCCGCCAATGGCACGGCGACATTCAACAATGTCATCGAGGCCAACTTTGTGGCCTATGCCAAGGTGGGTTACAGCGGTTTCAGCACCGGCTCGACACTCTTCACAGTGACCCCCGCCGAAGACAACACCACAGTCCAGGTGACCATCCAAACTACTCCCACCGGGACCGTGCAGGGCACGGTGTTCGCGGCTGACGGAGTCACGCCGATCACCAGCAACTACAACGTGATCCTGCTCGACATCGACACAGGACTCCTGAACTACGCCAACCCGGGCGGGGCCGGATACAGCTTTACCAGTGTGCAGGTGGGCGCAAGCGGCTATACCCTGACACCCCAGTTCAACAACGTCAACTACACGGCGCTCGCGGTCAATGGGAAGATTGCCTCGGACGGTCAGGTCATCACCCAGAACTTTACACTGCCCTTGTCCTCAATTAGCGGTACGGTCTATCTCAATGACGGAGTCACGCCGGCACCCTACGCCTACCTCACCGCCAGCGACACCCCCAATGGCGGAAGTGCGATGAACTTCAGTGCCCAAACGGATGCCAACGGAAACTATCAGATCGTCGGCCCGGCGGCAGGTTCCGTCACCTTGACGGCGTACGACTCGAACGGCGTCTCCGGGGCCGCCACGGTCACGCTGACCTCGAATACCCAGGTTGTCTCCGGCGTCAATATCAGCCTCAGCGCCGTGGGCACCGTCATGGGGACTGTTAGCGATGAGACATTCAACCCGGTACCCTATGCGGATGTTGAAATCAGCTCCTCTGGCAACAACGGCGGATTCACAACGTACGTCACTGCCGATCAAAATGGAAACTATTCGATAGGAGACATTCCGGTGGGCAACATTGTCGCCTCGGTCACCCTGCCCGATGGCACCTTCGCATCGAACACAGGCGTCCTGAACAACAATGGACAAGCCATCACCATCAATATCAACCCGCCGCAGGCGCCCACGGGATCGGTCTTCGGCACCGTCTACGACAGCACCGAAACCCCCAACCCCGGTGCCACGGTCACGGTCACATGCTCCGATCCGGCGGCGACGGTCATCACCGCGACCACCGACCAGAATGGGTTGTACACGGCAACTGGCGTTCCGCTTGGCACGGTCTCCGTCTCCGCGCTGTTGAATGACGGCGTCACAACGATCGGGCCGGTGGCCGGCAATGTGCCCACTGCAACCACCCCCGTGGAGATCGACCTCGGTCTGAACAATCCGGGCGATGTCAGCGGCGTCGTCTATGACGTGAACGCCAATCCGATTCCCAACGTGAACGTGTATCTGGTCAGCTCGGGAGACCCCAATACCACGTGGATCGAGGGCACGGCCAACGACGGCAGCTTTGACTTTGGCGGCATTGACCCCGGCAACATTACGATCACAGTGGAGGACAACAACAACAATGTGATTGGGGCAGCCACCGGGATACTGCCTTATGGTGGAGACGTGGTCATCAATGCAACCACAAACACAGTCGGCGCAATGCTCATTCGGCCCGTGCTGCACCAGGTGAAGCCGGGTCCGGCGCTGGCGTCGGGACCCGCACCGCCATCCCCGGGCGCGGCGCAAACCCACGCATCAACCCTCGCGCCTGCCGCGCCGCCGTCCAGAGGGCAGAGCGTCGCCACTCTTCAAACCAATCCGATGCCGCAGCCGGTTGCGTCGCAAGGAGCGCCCCAATGAGATGGTCATCCTTCTTTCTGCTGGCTATATCCACCGCTGTTTCGATGTCTGCGCAGACCGCCGCTCCGGCAGCGGCGCCAGCAGCCTCCGCAAGTTCGACTGCACTTCCGCTCCCCGCAAACTTTGCTTCGGCGAAGCCGGCTCTACGCCCGCCGAGTTCGCTTGTGCCTCCGGCCAGGGTCCGCGTCAGCACGGCGCAGAGAATGGCAGCGTTGAACAGTAAACCGCCACTGCCGGAACTGCCCGGCTTTACCGCCGTCGATCGAGACGGCAAGGAGGTTACCCCAAAGACATTCTCCCGCACGTCGCATTGGCTGCTCGTCTACCGCAGGAAGGACTGCCTGCCCTGCGACCGGCTGATGAATGTGCTCGCCGCGAGCGAGAGTCCGGACCTGAAGGGCGGCGAACCCTACGTGATTCTGGTGGACGGCAAGGGCTCGGACGCGGTTGACCGGGTGCGCGTCAAATACTCCACGCTTAGCCAGTCCGCGTGGCTGGCGGACAAGGAAGGCCACGCCCGCGCCGCGCTGAAGCCTCGTGGAGAGCCCACGATCTACGCAATGGACGGCTCGAAGATCGCATGGAGCATCCCCGGCAATCTGGGTAGTCCGGCCAAAGTTGAAAAGATGACGGCCGCGTGGATGGCCAGTGGCGCCGCGGCCAACCCAGCTAACCCAAGTACAAGTTCCACCAGCGGAAGCTCATCCGCCGCTGCCGCCGCGCCGGCCACAAACACGAAGTAGCTGAAGGGCCAATATCTATGCGCACTCACCGAATCCGTGCCCTTGCCCTCCTGGCTGCCTTTCCGCTCTTGCTTGTCTGCGGACAAGCACAGACCCAGGACAGCGTTCAGATTGCCGCGCCAGCGCCAGCCGCGCAGCCGGTCAGCATGGTCGTCTTCTCCGACTTCGAGTGTCCCTACTCCGCCCAGTTGTTCTTCGAACTGGAAAAGCTTCAGGCGAAGTATCCGAAGTTTCACATCATCTATAAGCAGAGCCCTCTCTCCATCCATCCCGATTCTCCACTGGCACATCGCGCCGCGCTGGCCGCGGGGCGCCAGGGCCGCTTCGATGCCATGGCCGAGCTGCTCTATGCCAACCAGAAGCCGCAGGACGTCGCCTCACTGACTGCATTTGCCCACCAGCTCCACCTGGATGTTGGGCGCTTTCGCCACGATCTCGACTCCAGCTCGGTAGCCGCCGAGCTCGACGCGGACATGGAAGAGAGCAGCGCCTTCGCCATCGAGCAGACGCCCACCCTCTTTATCAACGGCAAGACGCTGGTGGGGTACCAATCCGAACAGACCCTCGCCGGGCTCATCGACACGGCCGCGGCACAGAATATAGTCGCGCCCGCGACCGCGCCCGACAGCGTTGGGGAGACGCTGGATCCGGCGCTGCTTGCAGAGATTCAAAGCCGCCCGACCGCGGCTCAGGGAGCAGCCGACGCCCCGCTCACCATCGTCGAGTTCACCGACTTTCAATGCCCATACTGCCGTGGAGCAGTTACGCCGATGGAGCAGTTCATGGCTTCGCGCGGTCGCGAGGTCCGCTGGATCGTTCGCACCTTCCCGCTGGACATCCACCCGGACTCCGAGCTGGCTGCCGAGGCCGCGCTGGCCGCCGGGGAGCAGGGCAAGTTCTGGCAGATGCACGATCTTCTCTTTGCCAACCAGACCGCATTGAAGCTGGAAAACCTGCGCGCCTACGCCGAGCAGCTTCACCTGGACATGCACACCTTCAACGACGCGCTGGCGACCCACCGCTTCGCCGGGCAGATCGCCTCGGACCGCATGTTGGGAACCAAGGCGGGCGTCGACGGAACGCCAACCTTCGTGATCGACGGACACCTGATGAGCGGTGCGCGCTCACTTCCCGAGCTCAACCAGATCGCCGATGCACATACAGCACTCGCCGCAGGCAGATCGCTCGCGGCTGCCGCCGTTCCGGTCACCCCGCCCGCTGCGACCGACCAGCAGGTCAGCGGGCCCGCGAACCACGCACCGATCACCCTCACCTGGTTCACCGATGTTCGAAGTCCGCTGGCCTCGCGGCAGGCCGACCTGGTGCGCGCACTGGTCGCGCAGTATGACGGAAAGGTTCGCGTGTTCTTCCGCGCGTTCCCGCTGGAGTCGCACGCCGACGGCCGCATCGGCAGTGCGGCGCTGCTGGCTGCGCTCAGCCAGGGCAAATTCTGGCCGATGTTCGATGCGCTGGCCGAGCGCCGCGACCTGTTGGACCGCACCGAGCTGCTTTCGATCGCAGAGGGCATCGGCCTCGACCGGGCGCGCTTTGCCGCCGATCTGGACGCGTCCGCGGCGGCGGTCGCCGCAAATGTCGATGAGGCGACCCGGCGTGGCATTCAGGGCGCCCCCGTTCTCTTCGTCAACGGGCAGCGGGTCGACGGCTTGCAGCAGAAGCAGTTCTACACTGCCATTCTGGATCGCGAACTCGAGACCCCGCCGGCGGACCAGGCGAGCATCACGCCATAAGACCCCGGCCCCAGCGCATCGGCCCTCTCCAGGATGGATCGACCCAGGTCAGGGCCGGATTGTCGGGCTTTTGACCATGTTGGTTGCATCCCCATGAAAACAAGGCCACAAAAGAGCCAATAGCACCGTTCCGCCAGCAGTGAATGATGAAACACGCTGGAAACCCCGATATGCTCCGCCTCATCGAGACGGTTCCTATATTAAGCTAGGTTCATCGCATCGGGATTTTTAACGCAGTTTAGGAAATAGGGTTGTGACGGTAAATGTGTACAGGGTCGCCGCTCGCTGTTGCTCGCGTCGACTGGACTGCACGGGGTCACCCAACAGCATTTCCTAAACTGCTCTAGACTTCAGTGGCATTTGCGGTCTCGTAGCATCAAACTGGAGACGATCCAGAATTTCAAGGCGCGGCTGCATGAGGTTGAATGGCAATACAGGTTGCTCTCAAGCACCGGACACGGTACCGGTATGACAAAGCGGTCACTCTCGGTCCACAGGTTATACAGTTGCGCCCCGCTCCGCATTGTAGAACGCCAGTCCTTAGCTACTCGCTTCAAGTGACCCCGGCAAATCATCTGCTCAATTGGCAGCTCGACGCGCACTACAATCATCTCGCACGAGTTCTTTTTCCGGAGAAGACCAACGAATTTGTGGTGGAGGTCAACCTGGTTGCGGAGTTATCTCCGTTCAATCCGTTCGATTTCTTTCTGGAACCAGGGGTCGAAGACTACCCCTTCCAATACGCGCCGGAGCTGGCGAAGGACCTCGAACCATACCTTGCGATTGAACCTGCGGGCCCACGACTGCGGGCTTTTCTTCAGCAGTTCTCCGGCGAGAAGCGCGGAACCATCAGCTTCCTGACCGACTTGAATCGACAGGTGCGTGCGGAAGTTGGCTACGGGACTCGCCTGGAGCCGGGCGTACAGACATGCGAGCAGACGCTGGAGAGGCACATGGGGTCGTGCCGCGACTCCGCGTGGCTGCTGGTGCAGATTCTTAGGTACCTGGGTATCGCAGCACGGTTTGTCTCCGGCTACTTGATTCAGTTGGCTCCGGACGAGAGAGCGTTGGAGGGGCCGAGCGGACCGCAAACCGACTCCGCGGATTTGCATGCCTGGGCTGAGGCTTTTCTGCCTGGCGCGGGTTGGATCGGGATGGATTCGACCTCAGGCTTATTCGTCGGAGAGGGTCACATCCCGCTGGTTTGCACGCCGAACGCCTCCCGGGCCGCTCCCATCGGGGGCACGGTCGAACCCGCCAATGTCGACTTCAGTTATTCCATGTCGATTCGCCGTCTGAATGAGTCGCCCCGGCTCTCCCGGCCATTCACTGAGGAAGACTGGGCCACGGTCAATCAGCTTGCCCACGTCGTCGACGCGGACCTGGAGGCGCAAGATGTGCGCCTGACCATGGGGGGTGAACCGACCTTCGTCGGCCTCGACGAGCCCGAAAGTCCGCAGTGGAATATCGATGCCCTGGGGGCCATCAAACGCATCCGCGGTTTGGCCCTCATCCAATGTCTCCGGGAGAAATTTGCGCCCGGCGCGATGCTTCACTACGGACAAGGCAAATGGTATCCCGGCGAACCGTTGCCGCGTTGGGCGCTGAGCTGCTTTTGGCGCTGCGACGGTGTGCCCGTCTGGGAGAATACCAATCTCGTTGCGCACGAGGGAACGGACTACGGGTTCGGCTTGGCCGATGCGTTGAGGTTTGGCGAAGCGCTCACGCGTCGACTCCAGGTCAGTACGGAAAACCTGCTGCCGGCATACAACTCGCTGGACGATTCCGAGCAGCAGGCCGGATACATATTGCCCATTCGTCGCCGCCAACCGGCAGGGAAGCTGGGCTGGTCCAGCCAGCTGTGGTTTCCTCGCCCCGATCGTCTGGTACTGACGGCTGGCGATTCGCCGATCGGCTTTCGCATTCCGACCGAATCGATGCCCTGGGTGGCGCCCGATGAACTGGAGTATGAATACGAAGCCGCGCCTTGTCAGGATCGGGTCAAGCTGCCGCCGCGCGCTGCCCGGCGCACGGACCTCTTCGCGATCGATCCCGCGCCCGACCCGCTTCCTCCTCTATCCAGCACCGCGGAAACAGCAACAGAACTCATCCGGCCATCGCTCTGCATCCAGGCCAGGGACGGCCGGCTGCACGTGTTCCTGCCGTATGCGTCCAGGCTCCCGGACTATCTGGACATGATCGCCGCCATCGAGGATACCTGCCAATACCTGCACCAGCCCGTATGGTTAGAGGGCTATGGTCCGCCTTCCGATCCGCGGATGCGGTCCTTTAGCGTCACTCCCGACCCTGGTGTTCTCGAAGTAAATTTGCCGCCCGCAAACAACTGGGACCAGCTCCAGGAGCTCAATACCGTGCTCTTTGAGGAAGCACGGCGAAATCGATTGACTGCGGAGAAGTTCACCTTCAACGGCACCCATAACGCTACAGGCGGTGGCAGCCATATCGTTATCGGCGGGGCAACCGTGTCGGATAGTCCCTTGCTTCGCCGCCCGGATCTACTGCGCAGCATGATCGCATTCTGGCAGAACCATCCGTCGCTGTCGTATCTCTTCTCCGGCATGTATGTCGGGCCGACCAGCCAGTGTCCGCGCGTTGACGAGGCGCGCATGGATGCACTGTATGAGTTGGAAGTGGCCTTCCGTAACCTGCCGGCGAGCGACTGCCCGGCGTGGGTGGTGGACGGAATGTTTCGCAACCTGCTGGTCGATACCACTGGAAACTCCCATCGGGCGGAGTTCTGCGTCGACAAACTCTACCCGCCGGAGGGTCTGGGGCTGCGCCTTGGCCTGCTTGAATTGCGTGCGTTCGAAATGACGCCGCATGTCAGAATGGGCCTGCTTCCCATGCTGCTCGTGCGCGCCCTCGTCTCCTTGTTTTGGAGGCAACCATTCGCAGGCGGCCTGATCCGCTGGGGCACGGCGCTTCACGATCAGTTTATGCTGCCGCATTTTGTCCGGCAGGACTTTGCTGCCGTGCTCAATCATCTGCGCCAGCAGGGCTATGACTTTCAGGAAAAGTGGTTCGCTGCGCAGATGGACTTCCGTTTTCCGCGGATCGGATCGATCGCCGCGGAAGGGATCGAGCTCGAACTGCGTCATGCCCTGGAGCCGTGGAATGTCCTCGCGGAAGAGACGGTTTCCGGCCGAACGGTGCGCTCCGTCGACTCGTCGCTGGAGCGAATGCAGGTCAAGCTGTCCGGGTTCACCGCCGAATCCCGCTACGCCGTCGCCTGCAACGGACGCCTGGTGCCGCTCACGCCCACCGGCGTGCCTGGGGAGTTCGTGGCGGGCCTACGCTATCGCGCGCGCCAGCTATCGGCTGTCCTGCATCCCACCATTCCCGTGCATGCGCCGCTGGTCTTCGATATCATCGACCGCTGGCAAGATCGTTCGATTGGCCGATGCATCTATCATGTGGAACCTCCCAACGGACGCGTCTATACCACCCGGCCAGGTAACGCAACGGAAGCCGAGGACCGGCGCAAGGAGCGCTTTCAGGTGGACGATCCTCCATTGGGCCCCGCGGCGGTGCCCACGGAGGATATCAACCCGGTCTTCCCCATGACTCTCGATCTGCGCTGGACAGCATCCGAACAGAAGACCCACACCGAAAGTACGGGGCCTCGACCATGACTTTCGATCTGGATCAGATTCCGCTCGACTACGGAGTCGTCTATAACGAGTTATCGGCCGATGGGGTAGCGCCTCGGCCACACTGGGCACACCTGGTGGACTCGCTTCGCGCAATCGGCCCGGACGAGTTGGCACGGCGCTGGAGCCGTGCTGAGCGCCGCATTCGCGAGAACGGGATTACCTACAACATTTACAGCGATCCACTCGGGGCAAATCGTCCCTGGAAGATCGACATCCTTCCCCTGCTGATTCCGGCAAGCGAATGGCGGTTCATCGAAAGCGGCATCATCCAGCGCGCCCAGTTGCTCAATCTGCTTCTCGAAGACCTCTACGGAGCTCAGGAGTTGGTGGCGTATGGCCACTTTCCTGCCGCGCTTCTTTATGCCAACCCCGCATTCCTCAGGCCCCTGGTGGGGATACGTGTCCCCCCGCATAGTTACCTTCATATGCTGGCTGTCGACCTTGCCCGTTCCCCGGACGGCCAGTGGTGGGTGCTGGCGGATCGCACCCAGGCTCCCTCGGGCAGCGGCTACGCGCTGGAGAACCGCACCATCGTCTCCGATGTGCTGCCCGATCTCTTCCGCACCTCGAACGTGCTTCGCCTCGCTCCCTTCTTCAGGGCACAGCGCGAAGCGTTGATCCGCCTCGCCCAGTGCGACAATCCGCGAATCGTGCTCCTGACTCCGGGACCGCACAACGAAACTTACTTCGAACACTCTTATATTGCGCGATACCTTGGATTCACTCTGGTCGAGGGGGCCGACCTCACGGTGCGCGACCGCAGCGTCTACCTCAAGACCGTCGATGGACTGGAGAAGGTGGACGTCATCCTGCGCCGGGTGGACGACAGCTTTTGCGATCCTCTTGAACTGCGCAGCGAATCCCTGCTGGGCGTGCCTGGCCTGGTCGATGCGGTGGTTGCGGGAAACGTGAAGGTGGCCAATGCGCTTGGAAGCGGGCTGATCGAAACTGCCGCGGTCATGCCGTTCCTTCCCGGGCTCTCCCGGCAGTTGCTTGGCGAAGACCTGAAGCTTCCGTCGGTCGCAACCTGGTGGTGCGGTCAGACGCCGGAATTGGATTGGGTACTGGGCCATCTCGATTCCGTCGTGGTGAAGCCGGCGTTCCCAACCCGAGGGATGGAGCCGGTCTTCGGGGCCGAAATGCCGCATACCGAGCGCAAGAAGTTTGCCGAACAATTGCGGACCCGGCCCCACGAGTATGTGGCGCAAGAACGGATCGCTTTGTCCACCGCGCCGGTTTGGGAGGACGGACACCTGATCCCGCGCAGCGTCGTGCTGCGTGCCTACGTGCTGAATACCGGCAACGGATGGATTGCCATTCCCGGCGGCTTGATCCGGGTTGCCGAAGCGGAGGGATCGGTCGTCTCCATGCAGCGGGGCGGCCACAGCAAGGACGCATGGGTCCTGTGGGACAGCCCCGTAGACACGTTCAGCATGTTGCGCCCGCGCGGCGAACCAGTGGAGTTGCGCCGGGCCGCTCCAGCGGTTCCAAGCCGCGTCGCCGATCATGTCTTCTGGCTGGGCCGGTACGTCGAGCGAGCGGAGAATATTGCTCGAATCGTGCGCTCAATGATCTCTCGCGTGCGCCGCGCCGATGCGGACGAGCTTACCTGCCTGATCCGCTTGCACAGTTGTCTGGAGTCGCGGCACAGCAAGTTGCCCAAGGCCAAAGGCAGGCGACCCACGCCGCATGAGTTCGAACAGGAATTAGTCTCCGTGTTGACCAACCCCAAGCGACCGGACAGCCTGGCGACCACGCTGGCAGAGGTATCGCGAGTTGGCGGAAATGTGCGCGAAAGGCTCTCCGCCGATATGAATTTCCTCATTAGCCAGCTCCGCGACTCGATTCAGGTCGAGCACGGCACCCAGTTTCTCGAGGTTCCGGCGACGTTGACCGCTTGCCTGGAACTGCTCTCCGCGTTCTCCGGCATGGAGCGCGAAAACATCAACCGCGGCTCGGGCTGGTTGTTCATGAGCATCGGGCGGCGTCTTGAACGCGCCATCTATTTGACCCGCCAACTGCGCGAGGTCGCCACCCCCCTGGCCCAACAGGACTGGCCCTTCCTGGAATGTTTGCTCGAAGTTGCGGACAGCTCCATGTCCTACCGCACCCGGTACTTCACCACGCTGCAACCGCTGGCCGTGCTGGATTTGCTCATGGCCGATGAGACCAATCCCCGGTCCCTGGATTTTCAACTCAGACACCTTGCGGATCTGTACCAAAATCTCCCTCGACATCTGGCCGGTGACTTGCAGGCGATGCGGGATGCACTCGCAACCTTGCGAAGTTTCGATTTGCGCGAGATCCAGTATCCATTACCCGGCGCCGCCGTAACGCCAAACAGCCTGGACGGCCTTTCACGGCTGGAGCGGTTTCTCAGAGATACGGAGCAACTGCTACCCTCATGGTCGAATAACCTGTCGAGCCGGTACTTTAGCCACGTTCGTACCTTGCCGATCACCATAGGCCAATGATCTATCGAATCGTCCACCGATCAACGTACAAGTACAAACATCCGGTCTTGGTCGGTAACCACGTTGCCTGCCTCAAGCCGCGCTCATCGATGCAGCACCAGTTGCGGCGCAGCGAACTCTACCTCCGTCCGCGACCGGCAACATGTACCGAGCGGATCGACTATTTTGGCAACCGCCTCTGCTTCTTCACCGTCCAGGAGCCGCACACCGAACTTGTGGTGGAAGCACGAAGCGAAGTGTATATCTCGGAGCAGACGACACCCTGGCCGCAACCTGGCCCCGCATGGGAAGAGATTGCGCTGTCGCTGCCGCAGGATTACAGCATTTGCGGTCTCGATGCCTACCAGTTTGCCTTTGAGTCGCCGCGCATCCGGTTGCGGCCGGAGTTTGCCTCCTATGCGCTGCAGTCCTTTACTCCCGGCCGCCCCCTTTCCGAGGCGCTGCTCGACCTGACCGCGCGGATTCACAAAGATTTTCGTTTCAACGCGAAGGCAACCAACGTGCGTACGCCCCCCGAGGAGGTCTTTCGCAAGCGCCATGGCGTATGCCAGGACTTCGCGCACGTACAGATAGCCTGCCTCCGCTCGATCAACCTCGCGGCCCGCTATGTAAGCGGGTACCTGCGGACCCATCAGCCCCCCGGAGCCCCCAGGCTGGTGGGCGCCGACGCCTCCCACGCCTGGGTTTCTGTTTATTGTCCCGGAACCGGCTGGCTTGACGTGGACCCTACCAACAACGTGGTTCCATCGGATGGCCATGTCACTCTGGCCTGGGGCCGCGACTACGGGGACGTCAGCCCGCTGCATGGACTGGTTCTGGGCGGCGGAGATCACACCCTCAAAGTCGCCGTTGATCTGGAGCCGCTCGAAAACCCAGTCGGATAGGGTGGGCGATCCTATCCGCCGGAAGACATGGGAGATGCGTTATCGGCATCGCGCGCAGGTTTCTGGAAACCGTCCGCAGCGCCTGCATCAGATGGCCAATCGGGACGTAGACTAGCTGCGTCGTCCCGCGAATTCATTGGGAACGCCCAGTTATGCAGCCGCTCATTCATTGTTGCAAGCGGCGCTGCCGTCTAACGAAATCAGATTGTCGATGAAATAAGGGGCTTGCCCAAAAGGTGTGGCGGAGAGTGAGGGATTCGAACCCCCGGTACCCTTGCGAGTACGTCTGATTTCGAGTCAGGTGCATTCAACCGGGCTCTGCCAACTCTCCGCACCTGCAATCAGTTTATAACAACCGCGGGATGAGGCAGGCAGGCGCGGCAGATCCCTGCGGAACCAGGATCGAGCCGCACGGTGTCTGCGCAATAACGCCAGTTACGCCAGCAGCACTTCCACGCCTTTGCTGCGCAGCAGTTCCACATACTCCTGGGCGAGGTCGCTGTCCGAGACCACGATGTCGGCGGCCTCCAGTTGCGCCACCGGGATCATCGCGCTGCGTCCGAACTTGGTATGGTCGGCCACGATGATCAGCTTGCCGGCAATCTCGATCATCTTCTGCTCCGAGCCGACCACCAGCGTGTTGTTGTTGCTGAATCCCGCATCGGAGACGCTGCCGATGCCCATGATGACGACGTCGGCGCGGATCAGGCTCAGCATCTGTTCGCACAGCGGGCCCAGCATCACGCGGATGCGCGGATCGAGGTATCCGCCGGTCAGGGTCAACTCAATATTGCGCCGGGCTTCCAGCGTCTCCGCGATGGGCAGGGAATTGGTGACGATGTGCAACGACTTGCCGGCCAGCTCCCCAGCCACGGCGGCCACGGTCGAGCCGCCGTCCAGGATGACGGTCTGGCCATCCTCGATCAGGCTGGCGGTCAGGCGACCGATGCGGCTCTTCTCGTCGCTGTAGCGTCCGCTCTCCACCGTGTAGTCGAAGGCGCTGACCCCCGGCGGCTGCACCGGGACCGCTCCGCCGTAGACGCGCTTCAGGGCGTTCTGCTCCTCCAGCACATCCAGGTCGCGGCGAACGCTGGATTCGGAGGCATCCAACTCGCGGCACAAGGTCTCCAGGTCGAGGAAATCCTTGGCCTCCAACATCTGACGGATTCGAAGTTGCCGTTCAGCAGCTTTCATCGTCGAGTAGGAGAGCTGCCATTCGATCGATGCGTCGGATCGATGCGTCAGATGCTCTCAGTTCGCTCCGTTCGCGTTCTAATGCGGTTCAAAGTGTGTCGATGGCTCCCATCACCGCGTCGGTGACGGA
>Ga0302320_10004913_pt1 | contig 30149 bp, 33 predicted proteins | sample Bog_T0_3_FD_202130 | JGI IMG/M metagenome (GOLD analysis project Ga0302320, IMG submission 202130) | Peat permafrost microbial communities from Stordalen Mire near Abisko, Sweden - Bog_T0_3 | ecosystem: Environmental > Terrestrial > Soil > Wetlands > Peat | place: Sweden: Abisko, Stordalen Mire... | reverse complement strand
GGTTACCCTTTACACCTCCCTCTACCTACATGGGTGAACTACCGAACTCCCCTGATCGGACTTTAACCGACTAGTCATACGTTTTACACGGCATACCCTACCACTCCATAACATATGGTAGTCATCTGAACTAAGGATTATTGGTTGAAAGGTGTAGCGATAAAATCATCCAAAATCTATGCAACGCTTCCCCGCCTTTTTCTGCAGCCAGGCGGCTGCACCGATTAACCCCGGGATAGGATTGACCGGGATGCCTGCAAACCAGTACCCAATAAACTCGAGTATAGTTCCCGCTTCGCGTACGGAATCCATATACGCAAACTCGATGCGCAACGGTCCCACCGCAATCTTTCCCCTGACCCAGGTGGGGCAACCCATTTTGGACATTTTCTCCGCCCATTCATCGACCTTGTGCGTCAGAAAACCGATGTGCTGGATAACCGGCCTGCACTGAGAATCGACGGTGCACCGATAAAAATCCGAACCTTCCCCCGGTTCCAGAAGTTCTAGCTCGATTCCGTCGTGATAAGCCATTCCGAGCTTGCCGCGGAACCGCCCATTCGCGCCTCGTTCAGTCCAGCGGGGAAGCGAAGCTGCCGCCATCATAAAAGGTCCGAACCCTTTCGCTTCAAGGTCTGCCACAGCTGCCTCCACATTGGGCACAACGATGCCAGCCTGGTGCACCTTGAAAGGAATTCCGGTTTTTTTTCTGAACGCTCCGGCCACTTCCTGGACCTTTGTATTAAAATCGGAGTCGAACAAAATATCAGCTAGCAGCATAACTACCCCCCGTTTAACTGGTTATCATAATTTAAATTGGTAAGATGTTTGCCTGATTATTCAAAAGTCACTGCTGTTTTTATCGCTTTATTCGTCGTCTTGTGCATGTTCACATCAATCATATTACGGTAATCCTCAATCCTGAATTTGTGCGTGAGCATGTCATCCACGCGGACCTTCTTTTCCGCAATAATATCCAGCGCCATCTCAAAGGCCTGCTTCCGTTCGTCCTTTACGGTATTATAACGATATCCATAGCAACCCTTGACGGTCTGGAGTTTGAGCCACAGAGGTGTGAGGTCCAGCTTGACCTCCTTACCGATGCCAATGACGGACAATGTGCCATGCGTGGCCAGGACGCGGAGAGATTTGTTCAGCGTGTCCCTGTGTCCCACGGTGTCATAGACCCGGTCGAATCCTCCCATAACGATCCTTTCTCCGAGCTCCGGCTTATAGGCACGTCCTCCGGCGATATCGACAGCGGCTTCGATGATCCCACCCCCAATCGTCCGGTCTGCGCCGGACTTTTTTGCGTACCCGGCAGCGAATGGCGACGGCTCAACTACTGTGATATCGCAGCTTCTGCCCAATGCACGTATGGACTTGACCACCATTGCTCCGATTACACCTCCGCCAATGACAAGGACTTTATCGCTATCACCCGGCATGTTGTCCAGCACCGCCTGTAGACCCACGGCCAGCGGCTCCGTCAGCGCCGCCGATTCGGCTGAAACGCCTGGGGGTACGCGGCATATGTGACTTTTATGTGCTACCACGTACTCGGCGAACCCGCCGTTAATATCTTTACAGATTCCTATAAACATACCCGGCGCGAACGCGCCCTCGGCGAAATTTTCGCAGTTGCCCGGAATTCCCGCGGCACAGCTCCGGCATACCGGTCGGATACCGCGCGTATCGCAATTGAGGGCCGGAAACACAGTCACCAGGTCGCCGTTTTTTACAGACGTAACGTCCGTACCCGTCTCAACGACATCGCCGCAGAACTCATGCCCCGGCACACAGGGGAATGAAGTGAAGGGCATCGCAGTGGGGGAATCTTTCATCATGAGAAGGTTGAGATCGCTGCCGCAAAAACCGCAGAGCCGCGTTTTAATCTTCACCCATTCCGGGGATGGGAGCTTCGGCTCCGGGATGTCCGTCAGCCTTATTGTGGAAAAAGGCCCTGCATAACAAAATTTTCCGCTGATGGGCCGCAGCAGCTGAAGAGCCACGAAGCGCAGGGGATTGAGATTCAACATTAGTGCTTTCATAATTTCTTCCTTTTAGAATAAGGACTTATCATCCCGCTATCAGAAGATTATTCCATCTTTAGAGACTGGTAGAACAGCGGCGTTGCCGGGCTTGTTACTGTTGGATCCGTCATTACGTTAACGCACGCGGGCTTGCCTGATTCAAAGGCTCGTTTAAGAGCAGGGATGATCTCTTCATCTTTCGTAACAAATTCACCGTGGCCACCAAGACCCTCTACCATTTTTTCATAGTGCCGCGTGCCGAGTTCCGCACACTGGATCCGGTCCTTGCCGATGGACAGTTCCTGACTATGCTTGATCATACCCCAGGCACAGTCGTTGTTGACTACGCACACCACGGGGATATTATGGCGCACCATGGTGTCGAATTCCATCGCATTGAACCCGAACGATCCGTCGCCGTTCAATACCACGACTTTTTTATCGGGCCGGGTAAGTTTCGCAGCCATTCCGAAAGGAATGCCCGTACCCAGGCAACCGAAGAGACCTGAAGACGCAGCGATGACGCCAGCCTTCTGATTTGTCGAAAATCCCATACCGAAATAGCTAGTATCTCCACCGTCGGCGACATATATCGCATCGTTGCCTACGAACTTTTGTATTTGGGACACAAGGCGTATTGGATGAATGGGATCTGACGCTGTTTCCCGCATCCTTATTTCAAAATCCATCACTGAACGGCTGGCCGATCTTAATGTTTGTATCCACTCACTATGATTATTTTTTTGAACGAAAGGCGTGAGCTGTCCGAGAACTGAGCCAATATCCCCCACCAGGCCGGCATCAGCTATGCGGTTACGGTCTATCTCGTGCGGATCGATATCCATCCTGACGACTTTCACAGTCTTTGGAATGACTATAGACTGCAGTATCCAATTAAAGCGAATGCCCGCGGCTATAATTACATCCGTCTGTCCCATTCCGAACATCATACCTATGCTGCCTATATCCATAACCGAGTTGGGATGATCGTCCGGAAGTTCACCCCTGCCGTAATTCATAAGTACAAAGGGAATACCCGTCTTTTCGACGAATTGCCGGAGATTGTCTGAAGAGGCGCTCCAAGCTACGCCGCTGCCCCCAAGAAACAGGGGCTTCTTTGCGTTATTAATTATCTCTGCGGCAGCTTTCAGATCAGCATCATCCGGATGCATGGTGTATTTCCGTGTTGTGCGGATTGGCATGGGAGCCTGGGATTCATCAATCGTTATACCGAGTATATCCGGAGGCAGTTCAAGAAACGCGGGACCAGGCCTTCCTTCCACTGCCTGGCGGAAGGCGATGGAAAGGTATTCCGGAATACGTTTGATATCAAAGCATGTGGCCGACCACTTCGTAATCGGTTTAACGATATCCATCTGCTTTATTTCCTGTAGTGCTCCCTTCAGGTCATCGCGGAGTGGATGCCTGCCGCACAGGATCACCATCGGTGCATTGTCAAGATAAGCATTGGCTATTCCCGTGAGGCCGTTGGTAAACCCCGGGCCAGCAGTCAGAAAGCAGACACCCGGTTTCCCTGTGTAAATAGACGTGGCATGCGCCATCATCGCCGCCGCCTGCTCATGCCGCACGTCTATGGTTCTAATCTTGTATTCCGTAAAACCGTCAAGCATCGCTTCGATGTGCCCGCCGGAAATACCGAACACTGTGTCAATCTTTTCAACTTCCTTTAAATATTTGCCAACCAGATGACCGCCATTTATCATTGCCATTGAACATCCTCCTTTATATAAATAAAAATAATATTTATTGAATGCCAGTTGCAGTTCATTCGGAAGTCTTTATTCCGTTTCTAAATCAAAGATGATACCGCGACGACGCCAACAAAGATAGTGCTTGATTTAGAAATGGAATCACATCACTAGTTTTACTCCGTCATTAAACCATTGCGCAAAAAACGCCATGCCGTCGAGCTTCATCTTTCCGGCAGCAGCAGCCTTGAACTGCTCTTCATCGCTTTTTGATGCCATGACCTTAAAGCCCGTACTTGCGTCCGACCAAACAATGGCTGCGTCATACGGATGATTGGCACCGCTCTTGGAGCTGACCGTCCCCTCGTTGAAGATGAAAAGTCTGCCTCGCTTTCCGTCAGCAGTTTTGATCATGATTTTTACCTGATGAATGGAACCGATGTAACTCCGATAGGCCGGTTTAAATTTTGACGCCCATTTCAGGATTTGAGACAAAATGAATAAAAGCGATGTGAACCTCATAGAGAATCTCCTTAAATATGTTTGTCCTGCGCGGTGGATAATCTCCGCACGCCGTCATGCCTTGCGGGTATAATTATCCTTGACCCAAGCGCCGATTTTTTCTTTGGCCTCCTGGTAGGAGACCTTTGTGCGCCAGCCGAGCTCGGTGCGCGCCAGGGTAGTGTCCACGTCATTATCCCTTCCCATCACAGAGAGCGCCAGGCGCGTCAATGGCGGACGGATGTGGATTGGATTAAAAACAAAATCAAAAATTGTTCCCAGCGGCCACGCAACCCTAAAGGGAATACTGCCGAACGGGCGCTTGCCGATAAAAGAACCGAGATCAGTGATATACTCTTTCCATGTCACATTCCAATCGTCCCGGAAGTGATAAGCCTTGCCCTTGGCGATGTCCATGGTGCCGGCGCGGACAATACCGTCCACAAGGTTATCCACATATACAAAGCTGGAACTGTAACGCCCCCCGTCAAAGAGGGGAACCGGCATGCTAATCATCCGTTCGACAATGTCCTTTACCCAAACGCTCCCCGGGCCGGTCACATTCGCGGGCCGTATAATGACACAGGCGATTTTCCCCTCGTTATGGTAGGTTCGCACCAGGGCTTCTGCATCGGCTTTTGCATCGTTATAGGGAACGCCTGACTTACAGGTGGGATCGGTCTCCTTCACGCCTTTAAGGTGCCGTCCCATCCCCAAGGCGGCGATTGAGCTTACGTAAACGAAGCGCGATACCCTTCCCTTAGCTTCTTTAATTAAGTTCTCAGTCGCATCATAGATTACGCTGTAAAACTGACGTTTCGTGCCCCAGTCGGTGACGCGCCCCGCCAGGTGGTACACCGTCTCGATGCCGTTACATATCCCTCGAAGGCTTTCAGGGGCGGTTAAGTCACCGCGGACGATCTCTGCTCCCTGCTTCTCCAGAACATCGACATTTTCGCCGGGTAACGCCAGCGCTCTAACCCGATCTCCCCGCGCGATCAGCTCCCTGACAAGGACCGACCCAATAAATCCCCCTGCTCCGGTTACCAGTGTTTTCACGATTCGCCCCTCCTATAATCTACCACCAATTCATGATCTTCGAAATATCGGCATCATGAGTTCTTTCAATATTGTTTAAATGTTCTGCAAGGGAGATTTTATCAGTTACTGAGGATAAAGGAACAATACTATTTGAGGCAATGGATACTGCTGCATTCTTAAAAGACGCTGATTGATGAGTTTTAGATCGAATCATACCTAATTCCCTCAACAACATTTGCCAAAATGAACGTGAAACTGAAAAACTTTAAGAAGAGTCGGGGTAATAAAAGCACAATTATTGATAATGTGTCAATATTTTTCTCAAGATATTAACAATGAATCGAATGAGTATAGTTTCAACATCTCTTTTCAACAAATAACGAAAAAATCAGCCGGAGCATAGCTATCGGCTGGAAATTGAGGGATGTGTTTTTGATGTTTGTCGTCTGGAATGAATTGTGTTTATTACGGATTGAAAGAAAGCATATTTGACAAGAATAGCAATTTGTTTCTTACAGCTTACTATAAGGAAGAGGAGAGAGGACATGGCATTTTTAATCTGTTAAAGTTGAATAGACCAAACAACAATAGCAGAAAGGAGAAAAGACCATGTCCCAGAGAGATTATAACAAGCAAGTTGCAAAGCGTCAAAGGATTAGAAGAGCAACCCTGATCGTTGGTGTTGACATCGGCAATGCGTTCAATGCAGTGGGATTTATGAACAAGGAAGGCAACGTCTTGGGTAGTTGTGCGAAGCTGTATAACAACTGGGACGGATTTGAGGAGTTTATAAATCTGATAGAAGGACTGAAGGCTAAGCATCATTTGAGGGATGTTCTCATCGGGATGGAGCCGACGGGACATTACTGGAGGAAGCTTGCCTATTTTGCAAAAGATCATGGCTATGAGGTGCGGTTTGTGCGGACTACGTCATTGAAGCATCATAGAGAGATAGATGAGAGTTCCTCAGCCAAGAGTGATCAAAGAGATGCGTTAACCATAGCAAACATAACCAGAGAAGGTAAATATATTGACACTATCATCGAGGATGGATTGCTGAGACAGCTGCGAACGCTTTCCAAAGCACGGGAGAGACTTCTCCGATACAGCGTGAGTGCAAAAAACTCTTTGCATGCCGCCCTGGACGACTATTTTCCCGAACTGCATGAGTTGTTCTGGTCAATGGGATCACGGAGTCTGTGGACTATTCTTGATCTGTGTCCTTTCCCTCAGGACGTCATGCTGATGGAAGTGTCGACTCTCCAAGACCTGATTGCACGAAGTTCAAGAAAGAAAACTGGTTCTATCCATAAGGCAGAAAAACTTATTGAAGCGGCTCAAAAAAGTATCGGCGTAAAACAAATTGGCAACGCTGACCGATATCGGGTTCAAATGTGCCTGGAAGAAGTAAAGCGGACAGTCCTTTCGCTCAAGGATATAGATAAACAGTTGAAGCTCCTGCTGAAGGAGACAACCGCAGCATCCTATCTGATGAGCATACCGGGCATAGGTCCTCTTTCTGCCGCTGTGTTTTTGGGAGAACTGGGAGATCCTGCCCATTTTCATAATGCCCGTCAGATTGTGAAGTACGCCGGATATGATCCCCAGGAGAGTGATTCAGGTTCCCGTATTGGCCGGAAGTTCATATCCAAGAAGGGGCGATGGCTCTTACGGAAATATCTTTTCTTTATGAGTATGAGGGTGGTGGTTCTGAGTAACTACTTTCAGGACTACTATTTTCGGAAATTGGAAACAAAAAACAGGGTTGGTCAGCCGCCCAGACGCAAAGAGATGCTCTGTGCGGTGGCTATTAAGCTGATCAAAGTGATCTTTGCCTTGCTATGGGATAAGCGGGAATTTGTAGATTTGGTGCCTGCTGCTGCGGCATGAGCATAAACACATAAAATATTAAAGCATGGTTGTGGCGGAAGGAAGGACCGTGTTACTTCGTAGGCTAAAAGGCTTGCGCGATTCAGCTTGGTCAACTTCCACCACCCTTTTCGTCCTGTATAAGGTAAGTTGGGCATCAATGGCCCGCAGAATAAAAGAGGTTAGGTGAAAAGGAAAAAAGTTCGAAGTACCACCACAACCATTTTCAACTTTAACGGTGCTCATGAAATCAATACTTGACATCTTCCTTAGAAGAGGAAGTAATTGTATAATAAATAATATTACTAAATGTTCTTCCCGCAAAGGTCTTATACTCCGAAACGCTGTAATACTTGGTAGATTGCATTTGTACCAAATTCAACTGCGTTCATTGGAATCCGCTCGTCAGCCGCGTGAATCGTCTGAATGAAACTGAAGCTTTTTGGCAATAGCATAGGCAAATAGCCATAGGTCTGAATACCGAGCCGGGAAAAGAACCGCCCATCGGTGACGGCACTCAAAAGCATGGGGACAGGAGTGCCATCCGGGTCAGCCTCTTTCAAAATGCCTGCTAGTGTGTTGAATAACCCCATGTCTGGTACAGACGGTCCTGGACCGGGATCGTATCGAATCACGTCAATCTCAAGAGTATCTTCAACGATTTTGAGTAGTTCGCTAATCAAGTCATCCGGCTGGAAACCGGGCAGCAGACGACAATCCAGTTCTACGGAAACTTCGCTCGGAATGACGTTGATTTTGTTGCTTGCATGTAAAATGGTCGGGCTTACCGTATTATGCAACAATGGATCAAAAAGATTACCTCTTTCACCCAATAAGTTGAGTATGCAATCAGTCAGCTGAGGATTGAGGAGTTGGTTGAGTATCAGGTAACTTATTCCGCCAAGCGACGAGGCCATTGCGCTAATCATAAGACGTGCAGGTGGTGTGATGTGCACCGGCAATCTGCGTTTGTCTAACCTTTGCAGGAACTGAGACAGCTTGGCCATGGCTCCACCGCGAACCGGCAGGGACCCATGCCCGCCTGGGCCGCGAAAGGTTGCCTTGAGACAACAGAGTTGCTTTTCGGAAATCTGAATAGGGTAGAAATGGCGATTGCCGACAAACACGGTGAATCCGCCAAATTCACCGATTGCATAACGGATGCCATCGAACTCTTCAGGATGTTTTTCAACGAGAAATTTCGCCCCATAGTCGCCGAAGGCTTCTTCATCGCACACTATGGCCAAAATAATATCACCTGGCGGCCTTAGATTCTCAGCCTTTGCCCGCAAGAGAGCAGCCAACATCATGGTCACACCACCCTTCATATCCAGTGCACCACGCCCATATATAAACTCGTCCACCAGCTTGCCCGCAAAAGGTGGATGGCGCCATTGTTGATTTTCAGTCGTCACGACATCTATGTGGCCATAGAGCAGTAATGGGGCGGCGGTTCCCTGGCCGGGGAATCGAGCAATGAGGTTGGGGCGATCCTGTGATTTTGCAAGTATCTTGGTAGCTATTCCAGTCTGGGTCAGGAGGTGGTTGACAAAGGCGATGCAATCAGACTCATTGCCGGGTGGATTGGTAGTATCAAACCTGATCAGTTTCCGTAACAACTCGACTGGATTCTGATAGATGTGGGACAAGTCTTCTTTTTTGCCCATTGATTATATCCTTTTTGTTAAATGTTCTTTTGCATAGATGACCTGACCTGTCCCTCTATACTTATACCATATGTTAAGTTAGAGTTCAGCCATTTTTTGATTATTACAAAAAGAAGTGCTTGCTGAGTTTACATACTACTACTCAGTAGTGGGCATTTGGCAGAATTGAGGATTATGGATTGAAAGAGAGTAACGAAAAAGCTCACCTGACGGGTAGCGGTCAGGTGCAGCGAAAGGTTATGAGGATGTATAATGCAATCATAAAAGAAAAAAATAATATAGCTTTCATAGATAAAAAGGGTAATAATAAATTACCTTGATTGGTAAATCCTTGTCGGTTATGGAGTTTGGAAGATATGTTGAAAATATCAGCTCTTAGTTACATAACTATAGGACAATATTTACAGCAGATAACATGCAATTTAAAAAAAGCAGAAGCAGATGATCCACCAGCAATAGGACCACAAGATATAGCCTTTATCAAAAGACTTCTTTTACTTTTACAAAAAGAGAGTGATAACATGGGACTACCTGTATCCTCTCCCTTATTAGCGGAACTTGCGGGGGAATTATCACATGCAGGAGGTGGAAACGCACCATATTTACATGGTAAAATTTCAATGTTAGTCAAAACTATTCGTCAAGAACTTAATACCCAGCTTTTTTTGCATATACCTTCGGATAGGTCTCAATATTATGATTGGGCTATTGCTCTTAACGAAAACATCTTTAACTCCTTTCCGATAGCATCAATAGAATTATCACATGCTGGTAAATGTTTTGCGGTGGGAGAATATACAGCATGTATCTTTCATTCAATGAGAGCAGCCGAAATAGGTTTGCGTGCTTTAGCTTATGATAGAAGAATTAAATTCAAAAAAATTGCTCCATTAGAACTTAAACAATGGGATGAAATACTAGAAGGCCTTGAAAAAGAAGAACAGCAAATACAAACATATAAAAAAACAAAAACTAGAGAAGCCCAATTTGAATTCTATCACGGAGCAATGGTTGAATTGCGAGCATTTAAAAATATGTATAGAAATAGGGTAATGCACGCACGCAAAATATATGATTACGAGCAAGCTCATATTGCCCTATTTCATGTTGCAAATTTTATAAAAATTCTCTCTCAAAAAATATCGGAGACAAAAAGAACCCCTAAGGTATGGAGGAAGGTTTAGTTTTAGCAGCTCGTCCCTAACACCCTGTCCATCATATCAAGGTGGCCACGGTTATTGAAGCGATAGGCAAACTCATTTTATTAAAATAGGTTTTTTCAGAGATGCTGATTCCATTCAAAATAAATAAATTCATCGTAAATATCGCAAAGTTCAGAGACTATTTTACGACAAGATTCAGAACCCTATGTATCGCTACATACCGGAATGATATGGATAGACATTGGATTTTCTCCGTGCAAAAAACGCGATGAAGAGTGATATTGTTATCAACTTTAACCAAGGTATATTTAGAATTTAAAATAGAAATTTATTTGCGGTTCAATAATTTTGCCCACTGTTTCCATTGATTTAATTTTCGAATCATCATAAATCAAAGCTGTCATGGCAGTGATAAATTTTGATACTTGCTTATCATCGCTATTAGCATATGCTTCATCTTTGGTCGGCATAAACGTATTATCCCCGAAAAAATTGATTTTAACTTTGCTTAGTGCGGACTTTTTTTCTGATTTTGGTGTTGAATCATTATTTTGATCAGGAGATAAGGAAAATATATCTTTAGAATCACCGCTGACCAGCATGTTTATATCAGTGGCAGATGAATCTTTAATTGAAATTTCCTTGCTGGAACTGCCTAAGGCTAAATCAGGATTGGTAACAAATAACCGCCAATCAAAAATAAATCCTGAGGCACTGGCCGGCACCACTATTGTTAAATAAGAAATAATTATAATGAGTTTCAATCCGATTAGTTTTTTCATATATTTCATTAAATATTTCCTGCCTTTAAGGCAACTTTATCTTTTGTTCTCTTTTAAAATATTACAACAGATGTCTCACATTTAATGTAATAATTAAAAATGTTCTTGACAATAGAACATATGTTCTATTATAGTGCAAACCATGGAAACCAAACGCACCATAAAATCAGTAGCTCAAAAGTTAGCCGATTTCAGCCGCAACCGCCATCGTATGCCGACTTATGAGGAGATGCTTACTTTACTTGCCGTCCGGTCAAAGAGCGTTGTCCATTTCTGGATGAACAAACTCTTACAAGAAGGGATTCTGGAAAAAGATAAATCAGGACACCTGACGTTTATAAACCCATTTTTCGGTGTCCCTTTAGCCGGAGAAGTATCAGCAGGATTTCCCTCACCGGCAGAAGAAGAATTGCGCGATGTAATCTCCTTTGACGAGTATCTGATCACAAAACAGGAGGAGTCATTTCTGCTGAAGGTTGACGGAGATTCCATGATCGGTGCCGGGATAATGCCGGATGATTTGGTGCTTGTCGAGCGTGGCAGAGAACCGAAAACGGGAGACATCGTAATTGCCGAGGTGGATGGTGCATGGACAATGAAGTATTTTCACAAGAAAGGCAAAGAGGTTTACCTGGAAGCTGCCAACCCGAAATACCCCAGGATTAAACCTGTAGCCGAATTGCGTCTTGGCGGCGTGGTCATGGCAGTCGTCAGAAAATATCACACATAGTATATCGGTCTAATAATCAATAAATAAAAAGCAAAGGATAGCTACAATGCAGGCAGAGATTACTTTTTTAGAAAATACGGCAGGAACAAGAGTGGCAGACATTCTAAAGAAGATTCGGGCCATAAAACCTATCAAACAATTTCAGCGGTTCATCGAGGAAAGTGATTGGGATGAACGCCTTATGGGATATGAAAAATACATGAACCGGTTTTTCTGTGGTGTTATTATCGCATCATCTATTTTCTTCATCCCCATCTGCATATCTATTTTCAGTCGTTAAAACTTTTACGCACAATGAAGCTGTTACTTCTTTATGAGCGATCAATTATTTAGTCTACGTTCCTGGCCACGTGCAATTGCCCATATTGACGGTGACGCTTTTTTCACTTCCTGCGAAGAGTCAATTCATCCTGATCTTAAAGGGAAGGCACTTATTACCGGAGGCGAACGAGGTATTGTCGCCTGTGCCAGCTATCCTGCCAAGAAATTAGGCATCAAACGTGGTGTTCCTCTGCATGAAGCACGAAAAATCTGTCCGACATTAATTATCCTTCCTTCTGATTATGAAACCTACAGCTTATTTTCACGGCGGATGTTCAGTATCATGCGGCGCTTTACACCCGATGTCGAAGAATATTCCATTGATGAAGCTTTTGCCGATATTACCGGCATGCGCCGTGTTTTGCGTTCATCATACGAAGAAATTGTCTCCAGGATAAAAAAGGAGATCGAAAGAGAATTGGGTATAACTGTTTCTGTGGGATTAAGTATCACCAAAGTGTTAGCCAAAGTCGCTTCCAAGTATCAGAAACCAGCGGGGATAACAATAATCAGAGGAAGAGATATTGCCGAATATCTCCGTAACCTTCCAGTAGAGAAAGTCTGGGGTATCGGCAACGCTACAACCAACTATCTGGCCAAGATGGGTATTCGCTATGCTCTGAAGTTTGCTCAATTACCGGAAAAGATAGTTAGAAATAAATTTACAAAACCCGGAGTGGAAATCTGGCAGGAATTGCGCGGAGAATCGGTTTATCCTGTGACACCAGAAAAAAAAGCTCTTATGCTTCAATCAGCAAAACAAAAACATTTGCGCCGCCAACTTCCAATGCCGAATATCTGTTCGCTCATCTTATGCGTAATATGGAATCGGCATATATTAAGGCCAGACGCTATTCATTGGCTCCAAATGAAATAGTTGTCTTTCTCAAGAAAAATGATTTCAATACAGTCGGAAACGAAGCAAAACTATCCCGTCCCTGTGCTTTCCCGCTTGAATTTTCTGGTGTCATTCATGATCTCTTTACTTCCTGTTATTGTCCGAAAGATATTTACCGTGCTACCGGAGTTGTCCTGCTTGATCTGGAGCCTGATACAAACATCCAATACTCTCTTTTTGATGATCCACTGCAAGCGGAGAAGATAAAAATCCTGTATGATGTGGCAGATGAATTAGGACAAAAATTTGGCAAACACACTTTGCATCTTGGAAGCTCTCATCCAATTGACAAACTGGGCAAGGGCCGTAGAGGAACTCCCACCGTCAGGGAACAAACACAGTTTAAAGGAGAAACACAACGGCGTCATCTATGCTTGCCGCTATTGCACGTCAAAACATAATTAAATAGTAATTGACTATACCTGCACCGATCCTTCCAGTAATTCTCGGATAACTGGTTTTATATACATATCAGTAAGGTCAAACTGTTGCAGCGCATCAGATGGTTTTTTGCTTTCCTAATATATGCTTTCTCTTCCACCAACCTCCTTTGTAGTACAGCCAGTTCAATCCGACGGCCAGTGCGCTGCTGAAAAGCATTGCCATCCAGATACCGTCCTGTTTAAAACCGAAGGGACCGGCCAACAGGTAGGCAAGAGGAATACGAATGACGATCAGAGCAATGAACGAAAGAACCAGCAAGGCCATTGTGTCACCTGCGCTGCGGAGGACGCCCTGTATGACAAAAGTGACGGCAAAGCAGGGAAAGATAAATGCCATCCAATGATAATATCTGCTGACAAGATTCAGCACATTTGCATGTTCGGCCGATTCCTTGAGGAAAATAGAACCAATGTGATCAGGGAAAATCGCCAGTACAGCGGTACAAGTAAGGGCAATAGCCAGCCCGAAATACACCGATATCCGCAGGGTCTGGAAAACGCGGTCTATTTTCTGCGCCCCCAGATTCTGACCGGCAATGGAGGTCGCCGCCATCCCGATGGACATGAGAGGAATAGCTGCCAGCATGTCAATCTGCATGCCGATGCCGAAGGCTGCGGTAACATCTGTGCCGAAACTGTTGACCAGAGATAAGATGAATACCCCGGCCAGTGAGATCACCATCATCTGCAGCGATGCGGGCACGCCGATAACGAAAACCTCCCGGATGATGTGCCAATCCAGACTGTAGTCCCAGCTATGCATATTAATGTAAGGATTATGCCGCAGAAGGTAAATATAGCCGATGATACAGGTCGTCACGGACGCCAGTGCCGTTCCCCATGCTGCACCAGCCACGCCTAAAGGTGGCAGAGGGCCGATACCGCGAATGAACAGCGGGACGAAAACAATGTTAAATACCGTAAGCAGGATGAGGATTTTCACCACTGTTATGGCGTCACCCAAACCACGCAGCATGCCCGTCATCCAGTTAATAAAGAACTGAAATACCAGCGTGGCCATAATGATGGTCAGATAAGACAGTGCCATATCCCTAATTTCCTGCGGTGCATGTACCCATTCGAGCAAATGGCGACGTAGTAAAAGGGCGATGATGGAGATAAGCAGGCAGAACAGCATAGAGGTGAAAAAGGAATTGGCTAGGATCTTTCGTAGCAGAGCAGTATCCTTGCGGCCGAATGCCTGTGCAATAAGGACATTAGTGGCCATACCCAGGCCTATAAGAAATGAGGGCATTAACATTATGATCGGCAGAGAAGCGGATACAGCGGCCACGGCTGTGTGACCTAGGAGCCGACCTACCCAGATCATGTTGATGATACCGTAAACGGACAGTAGCAGGTTACCAAACATTAGCGGAGTGCTGAAATTAATAACCTGTTTGCCAATATTGCCTTCAGTGAAATCTTGCATGGGGTTTTTACTTCTCAACAGACACACATTCTTTTAATAGACCTGCTTGTTTATAGCGTTGGTCAATGAAATTGTTTTGGGCCATCGTCATGATGATGCTCCTTGGTTATTCTTTAAGCAATCTTGCCAGTTTAATGTCAATTTTTATTTGCGTTGATTATTAATGTTTTTTCCCGGCAGAGGCAAGATAAATCGTGAATTCCTCCAGCAGACTGAGTATCCCGTTTGATGTTCAAATTTGACAATAGTCGATTTCTTGTGACATAGAAGAAGCATGAGCCAGCAACTCGAACAACTCTCAGGACAGATAGAACGGATCACCTTTACCAACGAAGACAATGGTTTTACTATAGCCAAAATCAAGGTTTATGGTCGGCGTGATCTGGTAACGGTCATAGGGGCTATTGTCAATCCCACTCCCGGTGAAATCATCAAAATGAAAGGTGAGTGGGGTAATCATCCTCAATATGGTGAGCAGTTCAAGATAGTTTTCTGCGAAACAACCACTCCCGCCACCGTTCATGGAATAGAAAAATACCTTGGTTCAGGACTGATTAAGGGTATTGGTCCTGTGATGGCTAAACGCATTGTCAAAATGTTCAAAGAGAAAACGCTTGATGTTATTGAGAATGAAATTGACAAACTTGCAGATGTTGAAGGTATCGGTCAAAAGCGCATCGGCATGATCAGGAAAGCGTGGGAAGAACAGAAGGAAATCAGAACGGTCATGATATTTCTTCAAGACCATGGTGTCAGCTCCGGATATGCGGCAAAGATCTACAAACAATATGGAAACGGATCAATCAAGGTTGTTCAGGATAATCCCTATCAGTTAGCGACTGATATTTTCGGGATTGGTTTTATAACTGCTGATAAAATTGCTGAAAAACTTGGATTTGCCAAAGATTCAGACTTAAGGGCAGCAGCGGGTATTCTCTATGTCCTCCATGAACTGACCGATGATGGTCATGTCTATTATCCCTATGAACGACTAATTGAAAAATGCAAGGAGATGCTGGAGATTGACAGGGAAATCATTGTGAAAGCAATGGGAACAGTTTCTGTGGATAAACAGATCGTCATTGAAGACATCAACCAGGATATAGCCGAATTTAAAGAGAATAATAAAGCTGTTTACCTCTCCGGTTATCATATCGCGGAAAAGAACCTTGCCGCCCGTCTTAAAACCCTTATAAATACTCCGCAGTCAATCAAAAAGATAGATTCAGCAAAAGCAATTGAATGGGTACAGGAAAAACTGTCAATAACTCTTGCCGAGAAACAAATTGATGCTGTCCAACGATCAGCAGAAAATAAGGTCATGGTGATTACCGGAGGGCCAGGAACAGGCAAAACGACCATTATTAATGCCATTCTCAAAATCTTTGCCGCTAAACAAACAAAGATCATGCTTGCTGCTCCTACCGGCCGAGCAGCTAAAAGAATGTCAGAAACTACCGGACATGAAGCTAAAACTATACATAGAATGCTGGAATTCAATATGAGGAAAGGTGGATTTAAAAAAAATGAAGAATCCCCTCTCGATTGTCAGCTATTAATTGTTGATGAAGCGTCCATGATAGATACACTTTTAATGCATCATCTTCTAAAAGCAATTCCACCTACTTCAACATTTATTATGGTTGGTGATGTCAACCAGCTTCCATCAGTGGGCGCCGGTAATGTTCTCAAAGACATCATTGATGCCGGTATTGCGCCAGTTGTCCAGTTGAATGAGATTTTCCGGCAGGCGAAGGAAAGCTCCATTATCGTCAATGCACATAAAATCAACGAAGGTATCATTCCCAACCTGAAATCAAATCAGGAAAAACTGAATGACTTCTATTTTATTGAACAGGAAGAGCCAGGGAAAGTATTGGAAATGATCATAGACCTTGTCAAGAAAAGAATTCCAAAACGATTCGGCTTTGATTCTGTCAATGACATCCAGGTGCTGACTCCCATGCACAGAGGAACAGCTGGTGCCGGCAATCTCAACTTAGAGCTTCAGAAAGCCCTGAATCCCGGAGAGGAAGGGGTACTGCGCGGTGGACGACTTTTCAAAGTCAAGGACAAGGTGATGCAGATTGTGAACAACTATGACAAAGAGGTCTATAATGGCGACATCGGTCGTATTTCTTCTATTGATGAAGAGGCAAAGGAAGTAACAGTGATCATTGACGATAGAGAAGTCACCTATGATTATTCAGACCTTGATGAAATTGTTCATGCCTATGCTGTTTCTATCCATAAATCCCAAGGCTCTGAATACCCTGTAGTAGTGATACCGATTCTAACCCAGCATTATGTATTGCTTCAACGGAACCTGCTTTATACCGGAGTGACCAGAGGAAAGAAACTTGTTGTGATAGTGGGAACGAAGAAAGCGATGGCAATTGCTGTAAAGAATAACAAGACTGAGAAGAGATATACTCTGCTGCAACAGAGGTTAATCGGGAATTGATGCAATGACATACCACTAAAAGTTTATGATGTAGAAAATTTCTGGAAATAGGATTAATATTATTTTTATGGACGATAACGATACATTAACCGACCTTGAAGAATTGGTGGAAAGACTCGGGATGAAGATCCGGTATGAACCCGTTTATGTTAGTGGTAGTGGATATTGCCGGATAAAAGAACAAGAATTTGTGATTATCAATAAAAAGGCAACACCCAGAGAAAAGATTCATATTTTAATTGATGCAGTTAAACGGCGTGATCTGACTGATGTAGATATATTGCCGTCACTCAGGGAGCTTTTGGATAAGTAAGATGAAAAATAATGATGCCGGCAAAAATGCAGATTACGAACAGATACAGGTTGAATGCTACAGCGGCTATAAGTCCAATGAACGGCCAATAGCTTTTACATTCCAAAATCGCCGCCGGGAAATATCAGAAATAGTTGATCGTTGGTATGAAGGTGGCGTCAAACCAGATGATCCCGTGATTAATTATTTTAAGATTAAGACGAATGACGGCACTATTTTTATTCTCCGGTATTTGGCTAATTCAGATAATTGGTTGATCCGTATCTGATGTGCCATTATCAACGATAGAATAAAGCTGCTTCAATGACCACCCTCAACAAAGAAGTCACTAGCAACTGCTACTTCTTCTTATAAACATTCAATCCTATTTTAATGTCTTCCTTCTCAGGAACAGAAATATTCCCTTCCGTTGATGAAATGATAATGGTCTTGCCTGATGACGAAGGACCAAATTCTTTGGTTAGATCAACCTTGATAGTCAGGATATTATCTTCAACCGTCATATCTACGTTTTTCATATTATTTATTCCCCCTTTTTTGATTATATTTATATTATATTAGCTCAATGACTACGTTAACATTAATTAAATGAATTTAATATTTACCATACTATAAATTGAAATCATAATACTCTCTTGACGATTCCATCGTCGACTTTAACTCACAATAAACTTTGCTGAATTACTTTACATGATAATACCTGCCTATCAATAATTTTATCGCCTGATTTTACCTCCCCAAGTAGCAACGGAGAATGAGGGTTATGAAGTGCGTGATTAAGTTTCACTTTATCTGCACTGGAATTTGCGTAGCAGTATAGGCAACCATGAGGACAAGTATTATAATCTCCCACATCTATACTGGCAACACACCCGCACTCTGCTCTTTGAGTTTTGTCCTTTTCAATTTGCAGAGCAAAACCACAAACTTCTTCAATAAGTTTGTCATCAATACATTTCCCATGCTTGATGCCATGCGATAAAAGATCTATCTTTTCAGCACAGCTGACTAATTCAATATTATATCTAGAAGCTGACAAACTCAATGCGCGAGCCAGATCAATCATCATTTCAGCAGTAATATCGGTAACAGCAAGAGGGGCAATGTTGCGAACTGTTTTTTTGTATAAATCTAAAAAGCTTATTACGCACCGGTGAGTTTTGCCAACAAGTTGTTTAGCAATATTTTCAAAAGAGGCTATATGATATTTCATATCAATTTTATCGGTAAGAATTATCGGATCATATCTCCAGATAATTCGATTCTTACCAATTTTCTGAGAAAGCTTATTAAAAACATCAACAGCTTCCTCACTAGTTGGTACATTTGGCTCTAAAAGTTGACCATAGGCAGTAATTGTAAATTGAAAATAGTAGTTATATCTATCAAGAAGATGAAGCCGGCCAAGCATTCTCATGGGATTTCTTGACCAAAACACAATGCAATCTACAACGTGCGGAGACAAGGAAATGCGACTGATTTGATGAGAATTAATTGGATTTCTTACCAGCACGTAACCATCATTAATTCGGTTGAAAAACCAGTCGGAGAAGAATGCAGGTATGTCAGTCCTTCTGCTTGCACTGATTATCATGGGTTCTCCCTTTGTTAACTCTTATTGACAGATATCCAGTATCCAGTTCATGCAAGACATAAGAAACATGGGAAAGGCTATCAGGAACAATATCCCGAAACGAATCCTTACTTCCCGGGATTTGATTGCTGTCGATATTAATCTATCTGCCTTCATACCTTGTCTATTTTATTTTCTGCGGTCGATAGTCGTTAATGCTGATCACGTTATTTTTCTTTTGCATATTAAATGGTGAATCTCCGTCTTCAGTAAAATACAATTTTCGGAATTCAGTTTTGGGATTACTGTAGTTTAAGTATGACATCGGAGTTTTATTGAGCATAAAAGAAACATCAAACGGCGACTTTTGGCCTTCACTTAGATAAACCATCGCCTGAAATATAAGATCGTTCATTGATCCTAAAACTCGCCGATTAACTATTTTAGAAAAGAATATTCTCTGACTCTCTTGCTCAATGACATTTTCATATACGACCTTATTCCCGTCCACTATCATAAACTCTTCCATACAGGACAATACTTCTCGAACAAACTGCTTGTCATTGGTAATCCCCCGCCCACTCAGGATCAATGAGTATAATGATGCAGTGTTTGTCAGTATGATATATTGGGTGTGCTGCACTGTGAACAGATGTGCATTCCAGTCTAATAGGGGATTTCTGTTCTCATCGTATGGAATAGCCGGCAAAGGAGCAAGTCCGATTTTTTTAGCCAGTTTTAATGTGAGCCGTAAGATCATTGTTTTAAACTGCCCCAATGTTATATCTACTAACAAGCCATTTTAGACCTTCTTAGGTTCTGCCGCCTTTTTCTCCTTGAAAGAGTCGTAAAGCCATACACCTGTCCAACGTGACAGTACGTAATTCACTCTGTAGGATAGAAAGAAATACAAGCACCAAATGGAAGAAGTGATCAGGGCATAAATGCTAAACGGTACGTTGTCACGAAAATGATAATAATTAATGGCAACACTTGCCGCACATATTATGACCGATGCCAAAAGTATATAGTGCACCACCTTTACGTTCTTTTCGTTTCGTTGTGACTTAACCAATAGACGCGTAGCGAAAATCGCTTCTATTGCCTTTACTAAAAACACTGGAACAACGCTTAATACAAATAATGTACATAACGTCTTATCTTTCCAACCGGTCGGCTGCAAAATATCGATCATCACAAAACTCAACAACACCGTGATTAGAACATTGCAGTACAGTTGCAAATAGTAATAAAATAGCCATCCACCAATAGACATGCGTCTTGTTATGTACGCTACTCCTAGCGCAATAGCCAGCGGGGCACCGTAAGTAACACTGGAGTTCATAGAAGCGGCATACGCAGGAAATGGAAACATGCTGACAACAAGTACGAGTCCAAAGAACAACAACACTTTTTTCGAATTAAGTTTTCCCGCCATTTATTATCGTCCCTCATATTTTCCGGAAAACTGATAAGAAAAGAACCCTTAACCAACCGAGACCCTTTTTTTAATTCTTTGTCTAACTTTGTCCCAGGATTTTGTGATCAAGAAGCTTTCTTCCATATTATCTGCCATTCGAACGAATTTTGGCCATGGGATAGAAAAGGAAAGTACTTCTGAAGAAACACAAGGCCGGGCAGAGACATCAAACATACCCAATACCGCACAAGGTCGTTTGGATTGGAGTTCATGGTAAGGATAATAAACTATAGAACCGCAACCGGCACCAAAAGGAGCAATGACTCCATTGGGTTCCGTTTCATCATAATTTGCTAAAGTAAAAAGACCTGAAAGGACATCTGGGGGAGCAAAAAAAATGATCACTAATGGTTCATCACTTTCTTCCATGGAGTCCCACCGTTTGAACACAATATATTTTGCAGGCGCTTTAAACAGTGTCTGTTGTTTCATGATCTCTTTAACAAGTTCTGGCGATTTCTTATATCTTTCACCCTCAAGTTTTCCCGGAATACCGTAAGAAAGAAAATATTCAAAATTGGGTGCCTGACTATCCTCAAAACCAAGATATCGTCTTCCACCACCACAGCCAATAGTATTGACATCAAAACATCTCGTATTGCCCTTACTTACACTTGCTAAATCAGCGATGATACAGCGATGTCCCTTCGGGGGCTTTAACATGCTTTTTTCTTCTTTTACGTCGGTGTAGTAAAATCCGATGGGTAAATCAGCTCCGGGAAAATATTTGTTCCATTTCTGTTCGAATTCATTCTTGAATTTCTTTTCCATAATGACCCTCCTTCACCATTAAAATGTAATTATATCAGAAAACATAATCTAATAATAATTGACTATACCTGCACCGGTCCTTCCAATAATTCCCGGATAACTGGTTTCACATACATATCAGTAAGGTCAAACTGTTGCAGCGACGTGATCATAACTTGAATTTTTTCTTTCACTGTAGCTTTAGAATTAAGAATAATAACATGTTTCCCTTCGACACGACACAGACCTCCGGGACTGAAAGATTCCTCAATGTTTATATTTTCATCACGAACTAATATTTCCAGTTTTTCAGCCAATTCTTCAAGGTAACTTAAAATAACTTCGTCATTCATCATACAGCTGAAACACTTTGTATTTCATTTTTTTATATATTTCTTACTATACACATCATACTTTCTTTTCTTAATTGTTATCATATCTGAGTCTTCATCAGTTCACCATATTTTTTCATATATCGTTAAACCGTTTAATCATTTCATTGAAACAAATAGAAGAAAACGGTCATTTTAAACAGTTACCGCAAAAGATAGCTGTTGTTAATTCATAATAAATATCAATATCTTACAATGTTATGACTATTCCGCTTAAATCTCCACCCTAATCCACAGGAAAGGAACACCCAATTCCGGAGGAAGTCGCCACCCCCCTGATCGGAGCGAAGCGACGCGGGTTTTTTAGTTCTTTCTCATAAATATTTTATCAGGTCAATGTGGAATGTTTTTTTCTCATAGATCCTCCTTTTAGATTAATTTTATGTGCATTGTGAATGAGACGGTCAAGGATGCCATCGGCGATAGTAGGATCACCAATGATGTCATGCCAGTTTTCTATGGGCAACTGACTGGTGATGATAGTTGATCCATGGCCGTGTCTTTCATCGACAACTTCGAAGAGATCTCTTCTGTCGGGATCAGTCAGGGGTGCAATGCCAAAGTCATCAATGATCAGGACATTGGTTTTGGAGAGTTTATTCATGATTTTTCTATAACTGCCGTCATTCCGGGAAAGAGCCATTTGATAATAGAACCCCGGGCTGCGCAGATAGAGACTGTGAAATCCATTCCGGCAGGCCTTGTTAGCTAAGGCACAGGCCAGGAAGGTTTTACCCACTCCAGTGGGACCGGTAATAATAATGTTTTGGAAGTTTTTGATCCAGTCACCGGCAATGAGCCGCATCATGACGGATTGATCGATACCCCTCTGGGTTTTATAATCAATGTCTTCTACACAGGCCGGGAGTTTGAGTTTTGCATCTCTAAGATAGCGCTTCATCCGGCGGTTTTCTTTCCAATCCCATTGAGCATCGACAATCATGGCAAAGCGATCTTCGAAGGACAGGCCATTCATTTTTGGTTGCTGAAGTTGTAAAGTAAAGTTATCCGCCATGCCGTTGAGTTTTAAGACAGCGAGTTTTTCTATGGTTTGTTGATTGAGCATCATTATTTTTCCTTTCATGTTAATCGTGTTTAATCTCGTTTTAGTTGTAATAGCCCTTGCCCCGTATATTGGGATGTAAGATAGGAGCTTTCGGCGTAAAATTGTTTAATTGATCGATGAATCCTTTTTTCTGGTCGAGCTTTGTTTTGAGAATCGACTCGATACTTTTATAACTGTAACCTTTGATATGCAGAGCCAGGATACAGGCTGCTTCTAAACGCTCTGGAGAATAAAGCCTTCCCAGCCTGATGATTCCCAGGCAGGAACGGAATCCCTGCTCGGGATGGGGTTTGTTTTCGAGTATATGGCGGACTATCTTTTCCGTGTTGGGACCATTTTTACCTGCCCAGGTCACGATCCTGGAAGGAGTCCATTCCAGATAACGCTGATGCGATTGAGGCATGTGTTCCGTCAGCGTGGTATACTTCCATTTATCATAACTTCTTTGATGAAGGACTACCCGGCGGTTTTTGAAAAAGATCTCCACAACGTTTGACGTCAGACGAACATCCACACGTTCTCTGACTAATTGATAGGGCACGCTGTAATAATGATGATCAATCTCAATATGGTAATCAACGTTAACCCCTGCCGTTTTCCATTCTGCATATTCGTAAGGAGTTGCCGGAAGCGGTTTTAATGCCGGCTTGTCGATTGTTTCAAAAAGGCTTCTCCGGGAGCCTTCCATCTTCTGGAAGCTGCGGTTATTTAAATCTGTCAGTTTTTCGGCAATGGCCCGGTTTAACTCATGAAGGCCAAAGAAGGTATGATTCCTCAGGGCGGCAATGATCCACCTCTCGGCAACCCCAACTGCCGATTCCACTTTTGCTTTATCTCTTGGCTTTCGGACACGGGCCGGAATCACCACAGCGCCATAATATTTTATCAGGTCATGGTATGTGGGATTGATTTCCGGCTCATACCGGCATGGCTTTGTAACTCCCGCTTTTAAATTGTCTGGAACCAGAATCTCCGGAACGCCGCCGAAGAAGGCAAAAGCCTTCACATGGGCATCGATCCAGGAAGGTAAATCCTGTTTGAGGCTGGCCCAGACAAAGGTATAACTGCTGGCGCCAAGGGTGGCTACAAACAGATAAGCCTCTTGAACTTGTCCCGTCATCGGATCGGTAAACGGTATAGTCTGTCCGGCATAATCAACAAAAAGCTTTTCCCCGGCCCGGTAAACTTGCCGTAAAGTCACATCCCGTTTCTTTGCCCATTGATGGTAAAGATCACAGAAATAACTGTACTGATAACCGTCGGGATTGCTCTGTTTGTATTCCAGCCACAGTTGCTGGAGGGTGACGCCCTTATGGCTTAGTTCTTTATAAATCTCTTCCATATTAGGAAGCTTACCCTGATTGCAAACGCCGTCTCTGGAGGGGAAAAGGATTTGCTGCAACTTTGCATCATCCATGCCCTCAGGCAATGGCCAGGTCAAGCCTGCCCGGTTTGCCCGCCGCAGGTAATCCGTGATGGTGCTTCGGGCAATATTACAACTGACTGCAATTTGTTTCTTGGATAAATGGTGTTCCCATTTTAATCGTAAAATCTCTTTAATTGTTCGCATAGATAACCTCGCTGCTGCCATTAGTGCCTCCAAACTTTTTGCCTGAAGCTCTAACGGCTTTCTCGTGAATTATCCAGCGTCACAGCACTCTTCGCAGGGGGGTGGCGGATTGTACCGGAATTGGGTGGCGACTTCCTCCGGATTTGGGTGGCGGATTGCAGCGGAATTAGGTGGCGACTTCAAACGGAATAGCCAATGTTATCTTGTTTTTTTGAAAATCTGGCACGCAAATTTCATTAGTATAAAAGCAAATAAACACATTACCCAGGAGGTAACAGATCATGAAAAAGACATTAGCAACAATGATGGCGGCAGCGGCAATAGTTCTTTTAACGGCAACTTTCAGCTTTGCAGAATACACAGCAGCAGGAGTAACCAATTTCCCCTTCTTCCAACTTGGTTGTTTAATCATTGGTGGGTTGATCATGGTTTCTTTAAAACGCAAATATGATAAGATGTATGTTAGCGAAGTGGTCGGGATCTTTGCTTTGTATATGCTTCTGATGACTCTTTTCACCAGCCCGGTTATTGAAACCGTAAAGACATTTGTCAGCTAAAAAGGTAGCACAAAACGTATATAGAACAAGAAATGGCAAAATAGATATAGCCGCTACAACAAACACATGATCTGTTTGTTTATATGCCCCCTCAATGCTTATATGGATTGAGGGGTTTTTTATTATCTTGAAAAACTATCTTTTTACAAAGTATCCGTAGTGGATAGTTATTCAATTTAAGGATTACTGGTGAAAATCTGTTATCTATCCCTCAGTTTATTCAAGTAATCAGCAGTGTAGCGACGATTCTTTTTTTAAATTGTCTTCAGCACCAATTTGTCCACAGTAAAGCGTGGTCTTGCCTTGGGTGACTGATCAGGATGTCCCACAGGCAGAAGCACTACCGGGTAAATACTTTCGTCCAGTGCCAGAAACTTTTTTACCTTGTCGCGATCAAATCTTCCCAGCCAGCAACTACCCAGACCCAGATCAACGGCCTTAAGGACAATGTGTTCTATAGCAATCGCCACATTCATGGAAAGATAGGCTCTAACCGCTTCTGCATCCATAATCGGACTTACAGCTGATGGATCATTCATATCCATATCCACGCCTTCAAAAGCGCCCTCTTTCTGCAGTTCTCCGACACGCCGATCTCTTGTTGTTATGGCCGTCAGGTCGGCACAGCACACAAAAATAACCGATGCCTTGACAATAAACTTATAGGGCGTACACTGGCCAAGAGCCTCTTTGGCAGCCTGTGATTGCACAACAATAAAGCGTGATGGTTGAAGATTTGATCCCGAAGGAGCGAGCCGTGCGGCATTCAGAAGCAGTTGAACTGTATCTGCTGAAATATCCTCCTGCCGAAATTTACGAATACTCCTGCGTGAAGCTATAACATCTGATAATTCCACTGTACACCTCCATTAATAAATCTTTTATTTCTTCTTCAAAGAAATTCCCTCTCGGATGAATGTCGGAATTTCCAGCAGTTCATCATCTAATGGAGAATCACTTGTCTTAGATTTTTTTCTTTCCTGAATAGTCTTCCCAAAAGCCTTAAAATGCACCTTGTTTATAATCTCTTTTAATTCTTCATAATCTAATACATTCAAAGCTCTGGCCGCAGCCATATAACCTTTAATATATTGCTTCCGTTCCTCAGATACAGAATTCTTGAGTTTGATTTCGTTGTAATGTTCCCATAAAATATGGGATAATATATCAAGGTAGCGTTCTTTATTAGTCATGGTTCATATAACTCCTTTGGAGAGGTTTTATTTTTATCCTGTATTTTTTAATTTGCTATCTTCTTGTTTTGCTTCTTCCTGCTTTGATCTTGCCTTGTTAAACTCATGCAGCAGTTCGTTTGATTGATTTAACAATCGCGAAGCTTCTCTCTCCAACTTTTTCATTCTCTTTTCAAGGGCATCATCTTCCAACTCTTGCTCGGTAATATCATCTTCAATTTCATTGCCAGTCTGTTTTGGGGCAAGTTTCTCCGCCATATAATTATTTTCCTTATATTTGATTACTTTCCCACCGTGATCCTTATCCTTAATAAATGCAGCTTCCAGAATGTCTTTGGTCACTTGATAAATTTTATTATCCTTACTTGCTCTTGATCCAGCTACATTTAATATTTTTATCTTACTCTTTTCGATCCAATTATTCAATGAACCTGCCGCTTCTGTTATTGTTGTATTGTTCATATCCAGATGAAGACGTGGTTTATGATGTTTGATAGTGAATGTTCGTGTCAGAGCAGATCCACCAGTAAGGTTCCCATGAGATACAATAACAGTCCCATCGGAATCAATAACATTTTGTTCTGTCCTTTTGTCATAGCTGGTAGTTTCCATTTCCTGAAGATGATATTGCTCTGGAAGTTGACCTCCTTCGGTTATTCTTCCCTTTGGTATCCAGCCACCATGAGGGATATTGTTATCGATGGCAAAATCTAGAGTTGCTCTGTCAGCACCGGTTTGTCCACCCGAAATTATTTTTATAATCATTAAACAACTCCACTTATTTTATTATCTTCCTGAATATGTATCGTATTCTAATTAAACTGTCTGAAATTTAATTATTTCTTTTCCCGAATAAGCTTCAGTTGACCTAAGTGCCTCCATTCATCAACGTTCTTTCTTAGATCATTTGATGGTTCATCACCATGAATGAGTAGTACCCTTTTACCGATTGACTGAAGATATGTAACCAAATTTATTATATATTACTATAATCACAATATTTGTTCTATATTTTATCACGATTATTGATAAATGATTTACCATCTTCAATCTGGACACAGTCACTCACCATTTGTTGTTATCACTAAATTCCCGATAGTATTTTTAGACGTTCTTTAGCATGTGATACAACCTCTTGATTAAACGCATTTGGGTAGCGCACTATAACGGCTTCGAATGTTAGGTCATGCATACCCATTTCCGCTAGAACTTTATAACCAGCAGGTTCAATATTTCTGTTTACCGCTCTCTCTGCCGCACCAATTATCCCGTGGTTTTTTATCATCTGCCATGTTCGTGAAGCACGTGTATGTTTCTTGTTTTTTTCAAACAGCACTTCCTCATAAGCATAAAGCACTTTAAGTAATTCATACTCAACATCGCTTTTACTTCCATGGGAAAGCGCTCGCAGTTCAACGGCACGACGGCGTGCTTTTTGCGCAAGGGCGGGATTTCTGTCTCGCACATTTGTCGCGAGCTGCATACATTCTGCAGGGGTTTTAAGTTTGTGCACCACGTCATCCATTTTTAGCCTCTTGTTTTTATTTAATTACGCTAAAATCGGGTTAATAAGAACTTCTCTTTTTTTTAATGAGTTGAATATTACCATAGCACTATTAAATTTTTTTAAAAGAGGAAAATACACCTTCTTATTTATTACGGTAATCAATAAGTTGCTTCAAATCATTTAACTCGATCGATCCACCTCTTAACCTTCCTATGCCTTTCCCGACACTCTGGATGGTGGTTTTCTTTTTAGAATGGGTGGCTTCTTTGAAACAATAATCGGTGGTAGGTTAAGATCATAATATGCATATCTAACGTTAAAAGAGATCCGGACATATTATCGGCAGTACTAAAAAGAATAGAAACTCAGACAAAATATTGATGAATTAATTCAAAATTAAATCATTTTGGAGAAAAAACGCATTAATTAAATGCTAATTAAATATAAAAAAATATTAAATAAGTCGAATATCATTGAGGAAAAGGCAAAAAAAGGCCACTTAAAAAAGGGGTGAAGGGTCAAGAATCTATTTAGGCTTTTTTTATGAAAATATGCGATCTATTAAAATAACTTTTTAAAAGAAAATATTTGAACAGAACGCCTACACATTATTAGGTTTGGTAGAAAAATATTTTTGCCGATTTATGGCGTCAAGCAAGTTTCTCAGTCCTGATTTCCTATAAGATTTATCTATCTCTTCCCGATAAAATTTTGCATTTAAAGTACAATTGTTAGTTACATCTCTCATATGTAAATGACGTAATCGCCGTAACATATAGTGATTTAATCTTTCTGCTTGACTAAGTATTGCCTTCGAATCTATTCCTGCCGGTAATTTGAAGAGTTCACCTATGCCATACCGTCTTGAATAGCGCCATTCGTTGCCTTTCAAGTAAAAACCGAAGAGTCCATTAAGCTTCGATATAATTTTTGTGATTTTTTTGTCTGTCGATATTTCAGGTAAGGTATCGGTTCTGAAATTACCACCTTCGGTATATTCCCGGATTCTCTCTTTTATTTTATACAATGTTTTATATCTGATCCGAACGACAATTTCTTCATTCTTCCCGGAATAGTTATAACCACAAAAATCCATGCTCGTTTCACAAAAGCTGCCAATAAAGCCTTTATCATCGTCGGGATTGAAAATGTTGACCTTATACCTTTCATCATAGAACGATGAAATCTGCTTCGCCGGGTAAAGATCACAGAGGTCTCCACCTTTATCTTTTATAATAGATGCGAGTACAGTTTCAATCTCTAGGTAATCATTCTTATTCATCAAGCAAAAAGCGAAATCCTCCCCGGAACGTACAAATAGTGTAGAGATTTTACTAGTCAGTTCACGTTCAATTTGAGAGAGGATTAACTCGGCAAACAATTGATTTATGGGGCTTCCACTGCATCTATGTTGGGGGACCTTTTGATACGATGATAACAAATTATTTATTAGGACAATATCTTCTGTATCCATATGCTTTTCTAATATATGTATGAAAATATTTTTCGCTTTTTCTAAATCATATGATTCGCCAAACTTTTTAATGTCGGTAGAGTAATAATAATTACATCCTTGCGAGAGAGCCTTTTTTATGAATTCAGAAGTTGTCTGAATATTTTTTATTTGTGATTTTACTGGAATTAGCTGGTTATCTTGATTTAACTTTTCTTTGATGCAATGTGCAACCAACAAATGAATTAAATGATCAACTCTATTCAAGACTATAATTTGACGGTAATCATCTGCTTGGTCGGGAGTTTTCTTTGTTACTCGGGGACCATCGATACGATAGTCTTTTTTTATCCATAAGGTTTGACTTCGACCGTGCTTATAGTTTTTGCATAATGAGCTTATGACGTTCCTTACATAACCAAACATATGGTGACTGGAAGCGGGAAAGATTGTTTCGCAATCTTTAATAGTTATCCCGTATCGATTTCTAAATCGATAAGTATTCGGAGTATCCTTTCTTAACCGGTCTTTTATAAACTTATCATAGTAATCTTGTTTGAGTAATGGTTTAAAGAGAATCATAAAACAGGAAGGACACCCCTATAGGTTTATTTTACTTAATAAGCGCTTTGAAATAAAGTAAATCCCAAGGATGTTGCCTCCCTGTTTGAAAAATATAAATCATAATGCTATCATTCTTTACGAGGTAATATTGTGTTTATGAATATCATAAACGCTAAATGTTAAAAAGAATATTTTCGATAAAATATTTTTAGGCTTTTTTTCCATAATCATGGGATAATAACTATTTGAACTATCCGTGTGTGTGCTGACATACAGCTCACAGAAGTCTCGTTTCAGACGATCCTCGCATGTTTGGACATGTTTTACACACAACAATTGGAAGAATAAAAAACGATGTGGCTTTATTTTAAAATAGGTTTCTTCCTTTAGAAAGTAAAACATCAACCTAAATACATATTTAATACTTGTATTGCCTTCAATAATTTGTATTAGTGTGAAACTCAAATTTCAAAAACGCAATGAATATTGCGGACGCTTCGAATAAAATACATATAACAAATAGTACTGTTTCATAATACTCGTTTATCAAGTGTCAATAGTCGCCATAATCGAGCCAGTGTTTTTCGCCGTAATGAAGCCAGCACAAAGGGCTCAAAAACAATCTTGGACACCTCTTTCAAAACGTCATTTTCACCTCCTTTTTGGAGTTAATATTCT
>Ga0302320_10004911_pt1 | contig 30150 bp, 19 predicted proteins | sample Bog_T0_3_FD_202130 | JGI IMG/M metagenome (GOLD analysis project Ga0302320, IMG submission 202130) | Peat permafrost microbial communities from Stordalen Mire near Abisko, Sweden - Bog_T0_3 | ecosystem: Environmental > Terrestrial > Soil > Wetlands > Peat | place: Sweden: Abisko, Stordalen Mire... | reverse complement strand
CGGCTGCGCCATTAATTAATATGCATCAACTGGATCAGGCGAAGCCGGTTAGGATCATTGAAGTAATCACCCAAGTCAGACTGATACCACCAGACTTGACGTTGTGCCGCCGTGAACCAAGTGTGTAAGAACATCATAAGCTGGGCTTTCTCCCACTGTGCCGAACCGTCAGCAAATGCCTCGTTGCCCCCGGCTGGCAAACTTCCTGGGGACGCCTTATGCGCGGGCAAATTCGAAGATCCGTCACCCGCTGGCGCCGCCGGCCAGCTCCACGCGAGCGTCCCGCTCTGGTCGGTTTTGGCGACGTCGTCTGCCGCCAAAGCCCAGGCAGGTCTGGCGGTGCTTGATTTTATCGGGCTGCCAGAAGGGCCGGTCCCGGCGCTATTATTATACCAGATGGTAATCCCTCCAAAATAGGCATAGCCGAGACTCCATTGTGATCCATCATAGAAGGGCAAGCCTGGACGGTTGGGGCAGGACCAGATATTATTAACACCATTGGAGCTGACTGTCAAACCGACCGATTTCCACTCAGCTGGGCCGAGGCTGGGATCCAGAACATGGGGGACGGCCCCGCTCGTTGCATCATACGCTGCTATAAAAATATCGTTGTTGTCTCCGGCATAGATGAGGCTCGCCACCCCGACTTGCCGGAGATTGCTCAGACATTGAGTGCGCTTGGCGCGTTCCTTGGCGGATGCCAGCGCGGGTAGCAACATCGCCGCCAAAATGGCAATGATGGCGATCACCACCAAGAGTTCAATCAAGGTAAAACCACAATCACTGCTTACGATGCGGCGGGCTGGAATCATGTTCATACGCACTGATTATGGAATTGACGGGTGCTGATGGGATGAGTTTCTCACCACCTTCGACGGTTGACAATCGCCCGATCGGGCGAGGCCGGGCAATTCGACCTGCAGCCCGCGATTCATTGATTTTAGGTCCCATTCTGCGAAGGTCGGACCAACGAAACGCTGGCCACCACGCGGGTGCCTTGACCCAAGGTGCTCTCGATGGCCAAGTTGCCACCCAGGGCGTTGATCCTCTCTTTCATGCCCAACAAGCCAAAATGGCCTTGTTGGGGTCCGACTGCGTTGGCGGTGTCGAACCCGGAACCATCATCCGTAACGGCGACCATGATTTGTTGCCGCGCCGTTGCTATCGCAATCGTGAGGCGATGGGAGTGGGCGTGCTTAAGCGCATTGGCGATCGCTTCCTGGACAAATAATAATAGATGATTGGCTTCAAATTCAGGCACGCGGATGCCATCGTCTTGAATCGTGCAGGCACACGGAATATTATAAAGCCGTTCGGTGCGGCTGGCCAGCTCCCGCAGCGCCTCGGCAAAGGTGCGCCCTTCCAGAATGCCGGTGCGCAGGGCCCAGACCGACCGACGCAGGTCGTCACGGCTGCGATCAAGCAAATCATAGGCGAGTTCCGTGTGTTGTGCGGTCGCCTCCGCGGAAGTGCTGCGGAAAGCGCGGGCCGCTTCGAGTTGCAGGGCGGTGGCCGTCAGATCTTGTTCGAGGGTGTCATGCAGGTCGGCCGCCAGCCGGCTGCGTTCCCGCAGGGTCGCCTTGTATTCCACCTCGGCATCCCGGCGCGCGCGGATTTCCACACTGAGCCTTTGGGTCTGACGGATTACGGCCCGTCGAAGGATCAAGACCCAGCCGAGGGCGAACACGAGCACCATACTCGTAGTAATCAACGCCCAAAAAAAACGATGGGGCGTCCACCACGGAGGGGGATGCAGGACGACCACATCGGCTGGAAAGCGCACGAGCACGCGAAAACCTGATGGCTGTGGATGATCCATGGCTGGCCATGCGGAATTGAGCGACATGGCACAGATGCCGATGACGGCAACCTGGCTTTCAGGCTCCCATTGGGCGAGATCTTTTGGGAGAATATCCGGTCCGAGTTCTGCGGTGATGGTGCGACCACCCTGAGTTATCCACATCAAATGGCCACCGTTGGCCTGTGGGACAATCCGTTCAATCGTTCCCATCATTTGAACCAGTTGCCCATCCAGATCCAGGTTTTCGAGTTGATGTCGGGGCTTGGGAACTGCAATGGCCTTTTCCTGGTCGATGGCAACCGGTGCTGGGACAAGAGCTCTGCCAATGGTGCGAAAGATCGCCTCATGAAGTTCGGCGTAATATTGTGGAACCTCCACAAAGCCGGATGCTTCAACCACGTCCCCCGGGTTCAATTCGTTCGTTTGTTGGGTCGTGACGCGGACCGCCCGGTTGCTTCCTTGAAGATAAAAAAACTGACCCGGCTGGCTGAAAGTGACCGTGCCACGAATGCACTGACGATGCATGGTGGGACAATTTGGGGAAAAGGTATAAAGATTCTCCGTGCTGACTTGTGGGGCAGCGAAGGGATTTGCCGGCGCCTCTTCCAGCACGGTGATGTCCCCAATATTATTCAATTCCAGCCGGGCTCCGATGGCTTGGCCACGCCGATTATAATAAGTGAAAGCGACGCCTCTGAGTTCAACGGTCGCGTCCAGAAGGAGCGCGGTTTGGGCGGGAGTGCATCCACAGTTGCAAATAATGTGGCCTCCACCCTGCAAGGCAACTAAAAGACGCTGGCCAGGTCTGTCTTTCAAAGTTTCCACTCTTTGGATCACGCCGCGAACAGAGACTGATTGACAATCAAACGATCCGGTGAGCAGGTCCGATATGGAAACGGGGATGCAAGCTGGCAACTTTCCGGTTCCCAGAACTTGAATCCGTTGCGGGTACAGAACCGGTGCGTAATCGCCTGCTCCAGTAATGCCATCCACCTCAAGGAGCGTGCCAGGTTGAAAATTGTGCGGATTATCCTGGTTGTGCTCGAATATTTGGGCAGACGAGGCACGATCGAAACTGACAAAAATACCTTGTTGCCCATCAAAAATGACGAGGTTGCCATGCGGAAGCGGGACGGAAAAAGTGACGACACCTTGGATTTTAACGGGCAATCCCTGGGCCAAACGTTCTCGCGGCAACGAGCGAATCACGGATACGTTCAGCGGTAATTCTTGGCCCTGGGCGCAATCAAGCACCTCGACGCTCACCAGCACCGCGGCGAGGATTCGACTCCACAATGCGTTCATTCACCGTCAAGATGCAGTATTCCACGTTGGACGGCAACCGTTACTGCCTCTGAACGGTCCGCTACGTCCAGCTTCGAAAAAATTGTCCGGAGATGCGTCTTGGCTGTGTTCAGACTGATCCCGAGCGCTTGGGCGATATCCGGATTGGTCAGCCCGCGGGGGAGCATGGAAAGCACCTCGCGCTCCCGCTGGGAAAGCCGGGGCGCCAAATGGTTGGCCGCAAGCTGTCTGGCAATCATCTCGGGAATGCAGGCTTCGCCGCCGTGGACCTGACGAACCGCCGACACCAGCTCATCGCGGGTGATTTTCTTCAGCAGATAACCGCAAGCGCCGGCCTCAAGGGCGCGCTCAATTTCATCTTCCATCTCGGAAGTCGTGAGCATGATGATCCGGGCTTCCGGCCATTTCTTAATCAGTTGCTTGACCGTCTCGATCCCGCTCATGGTGGGCATTCGCACATCCAGCAAGGTTACGTCGGGTTTGAGGCGCTGGAAAAGATCGATAGCCTGTTGGCCGTCTCCAGCTTCTCCCACGACCTTGAAATCAGGCTCCATCTCCAATAAAACCTTCAAACCCATGCGCACCAGAGCATGGTCATCAACCAGGAACAGGCGTATTAACGGCACTTTGGGCTGCATGGCACAGTGGCAACTGTAGCGGCAAATGCCAAAACAAGTCAATTCCCAAGGCATCGCCCGATCGGGCGATTGTCAGCCGCTTACTATTATGAGAAATTCAGGCATGACCACTTGCCAACCCCAGATAAAGACCGCCATTGCCGAAATGGGTCAATCTGCAGGCTCTCGCCCGCTCCGGCGATTGACGGCCGCCGACAATTCTGGGATAATCGCGCATGACCACCTGGCAACCCCTGATAATGGCCGCGCCTGCCGAAGTGGGTCAATCTGCGGGCTATCGCCCGATCGGACGATTGTCAGCCGCCAACAATTCTGGGAGAATCGGGCATGACCACTTGGCAACTCCTGATGAAATAGGTCCAATAATCATGCCTTTTTCACAATTAACCTTGAATCCAAAACAACCCATGGACCAAATTTCCGGCAGAAACACAGGCGATTCCTTCACCAACATAAAACACCGCAATCAAACCCTCAAACAAGAACAAAAAACATGACCATTAAAAATACCCTCGCGGTTTTAATGATAGGTTGCTCCCTCGCAATCCTGTCCTCCCGAACGTATGGGCAATCCCCGGTTATATATTATCCGTTGGACGAAAGTTCCGGCACCAACGCTCACGACGTCTCCGGCAATGGATTTAACGCGTGGACCACCAACACCAGCGGTCCGACCGGCAGCGGGGCGACTTGGTCGCCCGCCAGCGGGATAATTGGCGGGGCGCTGAGGTTTACACCAAGCGTCACGGACTATTCTCAAGCGTTCGCCTTCAACGGTTCGGCCAACATAATTACCGCTTACCCCTTCACGATCGCGGCTTGGATCCAGACGAGCCTTGTCAACCAAAATGGTCCCTACGATTTCCTGTTTTTGGGTGATGGCACTTTGAACTCGTCGTACTACTCCCTGCTAGTTGGCGGACAAAACCAATCACCTGCGTATAGGGCGGAGCTCGAAGCTCGCAATACAACGTCAGTTGACACCGATAGCGCCCACTCAATTCCCGATGGCAACTGGCATCATATCGCGGGAGTTTGCACCTCTGCCACTCTCCGGACCATTTACGTGGACGGCGTGGCTATCAGCAACAGCACGACATCGGTGACCCTGGTTAACTCGATCAAACGTTTAGGGCTAGGCGCTCTGACCCGTGCCAGCATCGGCAACTCTTTCAATGGGTATTTGGACGACGTGGCGGTTTGGAATGTGGCGTTAACGCCCCAGACGATAGCATTGATCCACGCTTTGGGAAGCTTTGAACATCTCCCGCTGACCAATTCAGGGATTGCCACGCTTATGGGCTTGGAAACCGCTGCTGGTGGAAGCGCTTATGTGGGCGTTCATAATTGGGCTTATTCGGCCAACCTGTCAACCAATGTGAACTTCACTAATACAATCGGCTTCACCGGCGGCACCGCCGCCGCCGGAAACGGGTATGTGGTCTTGGGAGCCAGTGGCGACGGAGTCCAAATGCAGGGAATTGCCGGCCCGCCCACCATTAACTTGTTTAGTGTAAGCCCGAGTTCAATGAATTCGTATCCAGCCGGCACCACTATCAGACTTTCCTGGAATGTGGCCAACGCCACCAGTGTGCAGATAGATCAGGGAATCGGCGTTGTGGCATTAACCGGCACAAACACTGTAACTCTTGCCGTTCCTCCAGTGAGCACGACCTGGACATTGATCGCGACAAATGCCACTGGCTCCATTACAAATCAAACAACGTTGGCTGTAAATACTATGCCGAACGTGACCAGGTTTGTAGTGTGGCCGCAGGATATCTATCCCGGGGACTCTACCGAACTAAATTGGGTCGTGGCTAATGACAGCGGCGTTCAGATTGATAATGGCGTGGGGGCGCTGGGCCCGGCATCAGGGTCAGTGTGGGTGACACCAACCAACACCACCAGCCAAACTTATACCTTCATCGCCACGAATTCCGTCTCGGGAACAGCGGTCACGTACACGGCAACCGTCACTGTGCTGCCCACGCCCGCCCCATATATGATCGTGGCCCATTATAACATGGATGAAATGACCAACAACTACATGTTCAATTCGCTGAACACCAACCTTTACACGGGTGTTTTTCAAGACACCAACGAGGCCAACCCGAGCTGGAACAGCGGCTGGCTTAATGGTGGTTTGACCTTTGCTCCCACCAATTCCGCCAATGAGAATACCGCTGTACGAGCATCTGTGGCGGGGGCGATCACGAACTATCCATTCACCATATCAGCGTGGATTGATGCCAATGACCAAGGTCTGGGCACCAGCGCTCAAAACGAACTGATTACGCTGAGAAATTCTGCCTATGGTGATGTGGCTTGGAGTCTTACACTGGGCCAAAATAATTATTTGGCAATCTACGCCCAGGCTCATAATGTCGGCCCCACTCCCTATCCATACTCAGCGAATGTCGGTGGTGCCGGCTGGGTTCACGTGGTTCTGGTTTGTGATAATCCTTACCTTCGCAAACTGTATGTGTTCGGCCAATTGGTGACTGATGATCCGATTAATCTTGTTCCGTTCAGCGCTCCCGATCGCCTTTCCATAGGCGACGCTGATGTTACTCTGTCGCCGACCGTGCCATCAGGGTTTTATAACGGCTCGTTGGATGAGTTGACGTTGTTGTCCGGCCGCTGGCAGAGTAACGATGTGGCCAACATCTATGGAATTATGACTGGTTTTAATCTGGATACAGTGCAAGCGGAAGCCCTTCTGGAGGGATTCCGGCCAGGCGGCCCTGGATGTGCTGAAGCTGGAGGCCTGGCTTGGCAAACCACCACGGGCTTAAGCGGGACGGTTGGCACCACCGGCGGCGACCTAGCCGACACAAACGCTTACGTCGTAATGGATAATGCCGGCGATGGCATGCAGGTGGTGGTGGCAGCACCGCTCATTGCCTCGTCGCCCCAAAGCCAGACCAATTATATCGGTACGAGCACGACCTTGTCCGTGCAGGCATGTTCCAGCCTACCGTTAACCTATCAATGGTATAACGGGGCCAACTCCATGGGGACCAACGCCACATTGGTTCTTACCAACCTTCAAACGCTTCAGGCGGGGAACTACTACTGCTCGGTAACCAATGCGCTGGGCGGCACCAACAGCGCCACGGCAACTTTGACGGTCATTGCCTTCCCAAGCAACCAAATCACCAACACGGTCATGCTGCCCGGTGGGACATTCCAATTGACTGCCACTGGCACCAGCGGATACACCTACGGTGTTGAGTCCAGTTCGCTGATAACCGGTCCGTGGACCACGGTGACAAACATTTTGGTCGGCCCCAGCGGACTGATCGTGTTTCAGGATACCAACACGCAGCCGGCCACGAAGTTTTACCGGACCGTCGTAACCCCTCCATAATTAATGACAAGCCGGGCTCCCTGGTAATGCGGGGAGCCCGATACCTGCAAAATACTCTTAAATGCTAGGCAAATGAAACGAGTGGAAATCCAGAGTCGCTGAAGTAATTAATTGTACATTAAATAGCTATGAATGCCACCTCAAAAGCACGGTCGCCAATCGGACTGATTCTAAACATCATTGTCAAACCGAATTCGGTGATGGTGGCGCGGAGAGCCTTTACCTTAATTGAGTTGCTTGTGGTCATAGCGATTATTGCAATTCTTGCAGCTCTGCTGCTGCCAGCCTTGGCCAAGGCGAAGGAAAAAGCGGGTCGCACAATCTGTTTAAGCAATTTGAAGCAACTGGGACTGGCAGATGTACTTTACTCAAGCGAGAATGGTGAATATATGGCTGGAAATGCCCAGTGGAATTACGCTGGTTCAACTGCGCCCAGTTGGTGCGTCGGCGTGATGAGCTGGGATGATCCCAGTGCGCCCAACACGGATAACACTAATACGGTGTGCATGGTGAGTGGGCAGTTCGGACAATACGTGGCAAAAAACGCCGGGGTTTACAAGTGTCCGGGCGATACGCGACCGTCCGCGTTAGGTCCCCGCGTTCGCTCCTACTCAATGAATTGTCAGGTGGGGAACGGTTTGAATCAGAATCCCGGTTACGAACTTTATCTCAAAACGTCAGATTTCAGAGCGCTTAAGCCGGATCAAGCTTTTGTTTTGCTGGATGAACACGGCGATACCATCAACGATGGTGACTTCAGGGTTGACATGCCCCTTACCGGTAATAATACCACTGCCTTTTATGATTGCCCCGGCAATTATCACAATGGCGGATGCAATTTTAATTTTGGTGATGGCCATTCGGAATACCATAAATGGGTTGGAGCAGTGGCAACATTTCCGGTTACCGGGGTAAACCCAGCGGCCCGTCCGGTGTTGTCCTACCTCAAAAATAGTGACTTGGCCTGGTTGCAGTCGCATGAAACGGCGCTACCCTAGGTGCGATGTTTAGGTCGATTTATCTCAGTGACTACTTATTTATATACACGTGCTCAATCCACCCTGGAAATCCCAATTCCTCAGGCCACCAATAGAAAATTGGGCTCAGTGCGCTTGCCGCTCTTTGGTTTACTACTGCGCGTAATAATTCTTCAGATTGCCATTGCGATTCCGGCGTGGTCGCAAGATGTTTTCTTTGATGGATTTGAATACGGATCTCTCTCCGGCGGAACGATTATTAGCAATCCGTTTTTGTCCGACCCCTATAACAACTCAGCCAACTGCATGCAGGTGACAGCATCGGGAATTACGATGTTTCAGGTTTCAGGGATTACGGCTTCTTCCGGGCAGAACTTGCAACTTTCGCTGCAAGTTGATACGGCGACTGCTGGACCTAACTATATCATCCGCGCGGCCCTGTTCGCGTCGAATGCCACCGGTGGCGCCCAAAACGGATACGGAATCCACCTGGGTGGAGTTGGCAGTGGAGCTAATTATACGGCGCAGATCGTTAAATACAACGCCATGGGGCTCGGCGTCAATCCTCCCACCGTTTTGGCTAGCACTGTAATACCAGCAACGCAAACGGGCCTGGGGGCGGTGACGACGAATGCTTGGAATCGTCTCCTTTTCGGTTGGACGACCAACGGCTCGTTGAGTTTTTCTCTTAATGGAGCTGTCGTTTTAACCGCCGCGGACACGCAGTTTGCACCGGGGATTCTCGCCTCCAACGGCCTCGGGATTTGGACCTCCAATAACAATGCCAACCTGGCGATTGACAACATTCAGATAACTGCGCTGCCGGCCGTGCCCAACGGGGCCGCGGCCTTGGGCTATACGAAATGTGTCTTCAATGAGTACCCGGTCTGCACCGATATCGCTCCCGGCAGAAACGGGAATTTCAAATGGTTTAACGGTTCCTATTTTCAATCCGGTCAAGCCCCGGTCACCAACTACACGACCACCAGTGGATCCCCCGGAACTCTGGCGATGTGCCTTAACAGCGGCATGTACAGCACTCCGATAGACATGTCGGACGGCGTTCTGCCCGTTCTGCCCGGAGCCTATGGCTTCTATGTTGAATACGAAGTCAAGTTGTCCGATAACAATTCGGACCACTGGCCGGCGGTCTGGGCCGAGGCGGTGGAGCACTGCACCCACCCATTTGAAGATACTTACTTTGGGGATCCCAGCGGATACGAGCGCTGGCTGGAGCTCGATGTGGATGAGGGAGGCTTTGGTCCGGGGACCTGTTCAACTGCCATTAGCTGGACGGGAATCTGGTCTCAAGGTGGTTATGTGGGGCAGCAGAATGGAAATAACGTATCTTCGCAAACGCTGGATCGCACGCAGTGGCACACGTTCGGCGCAAGCTATAATCCCATTACCAGCACGGTGACGTGGTGGTTGGATGGCACGCAAATCGTCGCTGCCACCTCTCCGGATGTGCCGCTGGTTGCCGCCCAGCAGCATTTTTACCTCATTTTAGGTTCTCAGACGCACGGAGCACAGACGCCTTACACCATGTATGTTCGGGCCGTCAGAGCATATGTGCCGCCGCCATCGAGTGTGTCCGTTAAGCCTGTCATTTATGCCTTCACCGAGAGCGCCCCTTCCATCTATGTGGGTGACGGCACGCCTGTCACCTTGACTTGGAGCGTGGTCAATGCCGCCAGCGTGCAGATTGATCAGGGTGTTGGCGCCCTTCCCAATTATGGCACACTGGTTGTGAGCCCAACCAATACAACCACGTGGACGCTGACGGCGAGTAATTCGTCCGGGGTTGTGACCCAAACGGTAAACTTGGTCGTATTGCCGCCTCCCGCTCCTCCGACGGTCGCCGTTCACTGGGGAATGGATGAAGGGGCAGGCACCAACGTGTTCAATTCCGTCGGCACCAATTTTACCGGCACGTTCCAGGATACCAATGAGGCCATTCCAACTTGGAGCATTGGGAAGTTTGGAACTGCACTTAAGTTCTCCCTCCCCAATTTTGGGAATGAGAATACGGCAGCCAGAGCGGTTGGAAGCCCGGTCACCAATTTTCCATTTATGATCTCCGTTTGGGTCAATGCCGTGGGCATCACGGCCACTTCAATCGGTCTCATTGACCTGCTCAATGAGAACTACTCCGATGAGCTCTGTGAATTGAGGCTGATCAGGGGTCAGCCGACCCTCACGGCGCGCTTCCATAACCAGCTTGTTTATGATACGACCTGGAGCCAGAATGTTATCAGCAATGGCTGGGTTCATTTGGTGGGCGTGTATGAAAGTGCGAGCGCGCGCCACTTATATGCCAACGGGGTCCTGGTCGCTGATTCGAGCACGGTTGGAACCGGCAGTGTTTCGTTTCCGAATCCCACCCGGTTATCCATTGGCAACCTGGATCGAAATCCTCCGACCGACTTTTTTAGCGGAACTTTGGACGAAGCGGCAATCCTCTCCGGGCTGTGGACTCCCACTGATGTCGCGATAATTTATGGGGCCATGACTGGTCTGGGAGTAAACACAGTGGACGCCGAAACGTTGCGGGCGGGCTTCCAACCCGGAGGCAGCGGCTCTGCGCTTGTTGGGGGAAAGGCGTGGCAACGCGTTTCCGGTTTAGCGGGATTGCCCGGCGCTACAGGTGGCAGCCTTGCCACAGGAAACGCCTATGTGGTTATGGATAATGCCGGCAATGGCATGGCTCTGGGCGGGGGATCGGTATCCATTCCTGCTCCGCTTGTTTATTATCCACTGGATGAGAGCTCAGGCACCAATGCCTACGACTACTCCGGCAATGGATGTAACGCATGGACCACCAATACCAGCGGTGCGACCGGCAGCGGGGCGATCTGGTCGCCCTCAAGCGGGCAGATTGGCGGGGCGCTGCGGTTTAACCCATCAAGCACCTCAGACTATACTGAACCGTTTGCCTTCAACAGTTCGTCCAATATAATTGCCAATTACCCCTTCACACTCGCGGTGTGGATCAAGACGAGCTTGATCAACCAAAATGGTCCCTATGATTATGTATTCTTGGGCGATGGCACCCTGAATTCCTCATATTATGTGCTGGGAGCTGGCGGACAAAACCAAGCGCCTCCGTATCGGGCGCAAGTTGAAGCTCGCAATACCACGTCATATTTCTGCTATAGTCCTAACACAATTCCCGATGGCAATTGGCATCATATCGCTGGAGTTTTTGCCTCTTCCACCAACCGGACCCTTTACGTGGACGGCGTCGCCATTACTGCCAGCAACAGCACGACGTCGGTGCCCATTGTGACCTCAATCAAGCGTTTTGGATTAGGCGCTCTGACCCGTGCCGGCGCCGGTAATTCCTTCAACGGTTATTTAGACGACGTGGCGCTATGGAACGTGGCGTTAACGCCACAGACGCTGGCCTTGATCAACGCTATGGGGCTTTTTGAACATCTGCCGCTCACCAATTCAGGGATTGCCACTCTTATGGGTATTTACACTGCTGGCAGCGGAAGCGCAAAAGTTGGAGCTCATACGTGGGCTTATGCGACCGGCTTGGGGACAAACCTAATGGGCTATGTAGCAGGAAGTACCGCATCCACCAATGGTTATGTGGTTTTGGGTGCGGATGGCAGCGGAGTCCGGATGCAGGTTATTTCTTCCGTGCTGCCAAACAAGATTACCCAAGCGGTCATTTTGTCCGGTGGTCACTTCCAGTTTGTTGCTAATGGCGCAACCGGTTATGTTTATAGTATTCAATGTAGCCCGGCTCTAACCGGTCCATGGACTACGGTTACTAATATCACTGCTGGTACTGATGGCCTTATCCAGTTTCAGGATCCGACATCGCCTCAACCTGTGAGCCGGTTCTACCGGACCGTGGTCGCTTCGCCATGATGAGGTCCTTTATATGAAATGCTATTTGAATGGTTCCATGTTGGTTTTGTTGATGATGGTCGTCCCGGGGAGGGGATTGTGCCCCGGGACGAGGCCTGCCCAACGAGCGTCGTTCTTGAGTTCATGATGAAACCCCAGCCCTCCATCTGGGGACCGTGAAGGAAATATGCGCCAAAAACTGTGTCAAACGCTCCACGGCCATCGGAATCTCGTGGTTTGCGCAGCCGTTGGAGTTTTTTTGCTTCTGGTTGGACGACTCAATGGTGCCACTCCGACGGCCACTATTGTTAACTCCTCGCTCAACCCTTCCACCTATGGCTCTTTGGTAACCTTCATTGCCACGATTACACCATCAAGCAATGGGCCGCCAACCGGAACCGTCTTATTCACTTTCGACGGCGTGCAGCAAGTCCCCATTCCTGTGACCGCCTCTGGCAGCAACGCCACGGCTTCCCTCAGTCTGTCTTCGCTCTCGGCCGGAACACACACCGTAACGGCCCAATATAGCGGTGATGCCAGCTACAATGCGAGCGGCGGAATTCTGACGGTGTCGCAAACCGTAAACAAGGCGGCGTTATCCATCACCGCGAACAATGACAGCAAACTTGTTGGCGGGACCAAGACTTATGGCATTGGCATGACGGCCTTCACCAGCGTCGGATTACAGAATGGGGAAACGATTGGTTCGGTGTCTATCCTGGCCAGCGGCGGCACCTCTCCCGGTTCACCAGTGGGTACGTATAATCTCACCCCCAGCGCGGCGACGGGCGGAACTTTCAATAGCAGCAACTACACTATTACCTATGTAAACGGCATCTTGACGGTCAAACCGCTGCCGCCCCCGCTTCGCATCATGCCGGTTGGGGATTCCATCACCTATGGAAATGGATACGCTGGCGCTTTAATAGCCGGCGGGTATCGCTACCCGCTTTATAATCTGCTCTTCAATGCCGGTTACAATCCGGGTTTCGTCGGTACGCAGACCGGGAACCCTGGTCCTGGCAACATAGCTGTGGACCACGAGGGGCATGGCGGCTGGGAGATTGCGCAAATTGATTCAATTATCTCGGGAGCGTTTGATTCCATTGAAGATCCCGACGTCATTCTGCTGCTCATTGGCACGAATGATTACGGCCTCAACGATCAAACCGGCAACGCCACCAATCGATTGGAGTCCTTGATTGCCAAAATGGCGATCGCTCGGCCTTTCGCAAAGATCATTGTGGCCAACCTGCTGATTCGCAACGAGCCCTACAACACTCAAATTCAGACTACTTTCAACCCGTATTTGCCGGGTATTGTCGCTCGCCAACAAGCCCTTGGGCGGAGCGTTTATTTTGACGACATGAGGAGCGCGGTGCCCGTCGCCGACATTGACTCAACTCCGCTGCATCCGACCCAAGCCGGTTACAAAGACATGGCGACGAACTGGTTTGGAATCATCACAAACCTATTCACCCCCGTCGGCAGTTTCGACGCGCCAGCCATCTCCCGGGTCATTGGCTTGACAAACCTGACGAATGTGGTGGTGACATTCAGTAAACCAATCAATACCAATACTGCCGGTGCCGCTAATTTTTCCATCACTGGCGGTCTCGTGGTCCAGAAGACGTCTCTCGATCCGGTAGGCCTGCGCAAAGTGACCCTTACGACCACGCCGCAACAACCTCAAACATCATACACCGTGACAGTGAATGGAGTTATCGATCAGAATCAAAACCCCATTGCGTCCAATTCCGCGTTCACCTTTCAATCCTCGCCGATTCGAGGGGCGACGAACAATGTGCCCGAAGCGGCCGGTTACCAATTGGTCTATTCGTTGAATATTCCCACCCTTGTCGGCTACCCGTCTGATGTCACCTACACCATCGACCAACGCGCTTCCGTCACTCAGTTCTCTCGGGTGGCCTACTATCTGGAACTCGAGACGATCTACGGGGAACTGAACTATCTTTGGGTCTCAATGGACCCATTCACGACCAACGTCAACCGGATCGGTTTGCCCACCATGAACAGCGGCGCAATCTTCAAGCAAGTCGTGACAAATCTCAATGTGTTTTCGAGCCTTCCCGGCCTGGTGACTGGAACTCGGCTTTCAGGTGGGGCCATCCAGTTTTCACCCAATAACTACAGCCAAGCCACCAGCTTGGGTGTCTCCAATGCCGGCGACAGCACAGCTTGGGGCAATACGATCTACAATGTCAATTATGGCTCGATGGAACTTGTCAACACGACCGCCAGTCAGATTCTATTCGCGTTTGACAACTGGGCTGGCGTGACGACCAACGCTGATTTTGGAATTGGTAATAATGGTGACCGCGTGGATTGGACCTATTCTGGCAACACAGGAAGTTACTCGGTCAAGACCCTTCAGGTCTATGTTTCGCCACTCCCAAATTATTCGCCCACTTTGGGCATCCGGATCAATGGTTCCAACATCGCTTTTTACGGCAGTAATGGTCCGGCTTTCGGCAGCTATGTCATCCTCGGTTCGACCAACTTGGCGCTTCCTGTGACCCTCTGGACACCAGTGTCGAGCAACTTGTTGGATAACGCCGGTTCTTTCGCGTGGACAAACTCGTTTGGTGCATCCAGTGGCAGTTTCTTCCGCCTAGAAGTTCAATGAACAAGCCTAAATCTCAAAGCACATGTTAAAATTGCAGACTCGCCCCTGTCGGTATTTAAAACTGGTAGTCGCAGCAATCCTGTTTTCCGCGCTGGCAAGTCATGCCGACGCAAGCCCGGCGATTTACTGGGCGAGCGATCCGGTTGGGCCGGACGAAACCGTGAATGTGCTTGGCGAGGACTTTGGCCCGGATGCTTTCGTGGAAGTGGCGCGCCTGGCCGACGGGCAGCCTGGTGATCCCTCGGCGAACCCGGTCGTTTGGCCGGGCGGTGGACAAAAAGTGAAACCCATCCAACATGACGGCCGCTGCCTGAAGTTCGTCGTACCCTCGGCATGGAAACCCGGCGTTTATGCCTATCGCGTCACGGGAGCGGATGGGACGGTGCAGCGTCTGCTCAATCAGGCCGACGTATGGTGGGTCCAAGGCGATGGGGGGACGTTCGCCACGGCGGGAGGGTGGGTGCGCGCCTTTGGCAAAAATCTGGCGCAGCCTGCGACAGCGGGAGGAAAAGGTCGGGCGACATTCTTGCTCAAGGGGCCAACGACGGTGAGCTTTACGGTCGAGGCCGACTGCTACACGCTTGCGGCAACCTTGCCGAAAGACCTGCCCGTTGGCGAATACCAACTATGGGTGCACAATGGTCGCGGCGGCGTGGCCGGATGGAGCAAACCGGTGGCGCTGACGGTGGCAAAGCGGGCGGCCTGGCCACAGGACATTTTCAACGTGAGAGATTATGGCGCCAAGGGCACTGGCGGCGACGATGATTCAAGTGCGGTCATGGCCGCATTGCGGGCGGCGGCGATGAATGGCGGCGGGATGGTTTACTTCCCGCGCGGGCGTTATCAACTCAGCCGGGCGATTGAAATACCGCGCTTCACCGTGCTCCGAGGGGAGAGGCGGGAGTTGGTGGCCGTCTGCTGGCCGGAAATGGAAACGCCACCAGAGTCCATCATCCTTGGAAGCAACTCTTTTGGCCTGGAAGACCTCACGCTTTACTGTTCCAATTATAAGACATTTCTGACGGCCGACTCTGAGGGTGCCGAAGCGGGGGATGTCCACCTGCATCGAATCCGCGTACGCGCCAGCATCTATCGGGGCCAATCCTCCTATCCGCTCAACGACGCAAAACTGGAAACCTTTAACCGGCGCTTTCGTGAGGGCCTAAAGGCCAACTTTGGAGGGGGTTACTGGCTCGCAAAACTCGGGGGGCGTAATGTTGAAGTGACCGACTGCGACCTTTACTCATCAGGCTGCGTTATCAGCCTTACCCACGCCCAAGGCGCACGCATTGAAGGAAATACCCTTTATGCCGGCCGATGGGGAGGCAGCGGCGTGTTTGGGGGCGAGGGACTGATCATCGCCAGCAACCGCTACGTGGGGGCCGACCTGATGACTTGGGGTGGCGCGGGAGGCTTGGGCTATGGCAACCTGTCGCACGTTTATCTGGGAGGCAACTCCTTCTCACTGGAGCACGGGGGTGACCGTGAATCAATCACCACGGACAGCCCCGGCGGCCTCTATCATGGCCCAGTGGCCGCCAGTACCGCGAGCACCATCACTTTGCCACAGCCGCCTCACGGGAATCGAATGGAGCGGTACACGCAGGGAGGGGCGGTCTATGTGGTAGCTGGTCGGGGCACCGGGCAGTGGCGCAAGGTGATTGGTCTGGCCGGCGCCACCTTCAGCGTGGATCGCCCGTGGAACACGCTGCCGGATGCTTCCTCTACAGTGGTCGTAACTTTTCTCCTGCACCAGTGGCTGATGCTGGATAACGAATTCTCAGACGTGGGCATTGCGATACAGATGTACGGAATTTCCACCGAACACATCGTCGCGCGAAACCGCAGCATTCGCGCCGGCGGCTTTCAATCCATCGGGAAACCCTATGCGCACGGTTTCCAGCCTTCCTGGTGCTGCCAATTTCTTGACAACACCATCGCCGAGGGTAACAACTATCCTTCCGGCCTGAATCCTGGCAAACCCTCGGGCGATTCAGTCATTGGCATTTATGGCTGGCCGCCGACGAACAACTGGCCTTGGCCCTTTAATCGCGGCGCCGTTGTGCGGCATAATCGCTTGGAAAACAACGCGCAGATTCACATTGGCGGCAAAGAATATGAACGGCCATGCGTGCAAGACGTGGTGGTGGAGGCCAACTCCATCGCGAATTCGGACTGCGGCATCCAGGTTGACCGTGCAACCACGGGCGTGGTGCTGCGCGACAATTTGTTCAAGGACTGTATGGTGCCCATCCAAAATAAAGGAGCAGACACATGGATTTATCCTGTGCCAGAGCAAACCGGCAATGTAAAGAGGTAGAACAACTGGAGATTGCATGAAAAAAGATACGCAAGATCACGCGCAGCCAGCCGTACAAGCTGGACTGTCACGCCGTTCCCTGCTGAAGCTCGCTGCGGTGGGCACCCTCGGCATCGCCGCCGGCATCGGCACTACCAGCGGAATAGCCCATTGGATACGCACGGAACCATCGCCTTACCAGTTCTTTTTCGAAGCCGAAGCCCGGATATTGATTGCGATCTGCGAACAGATCATCCCCCGCGATGATGCTCCCGGAGCCACCGACGCGGGGGTGATTTTCTATATTGACCGCCAGCTTGCCAGTGTGTTTTCCCGTCACCAGCAAACCTATCGGTTGGGGCTGGAATCCTTCCGCCAAACCTGTCTTCAAGTTTATAAGCTGCCCTTTGAACAACTCAGTTTTGACCGGCAAACGGACGCCTTGCGCCTGATTGAATCAGGCAAGGCGTCGCAGAAACTCTGGGGTGACCGGCCACAGGCGACTTTCTTCGAGCTGGTGCTCGAGCACACCCGGCAGGGATATTACGGCAGCCCTCGTCATGGTGGCAACCGCGATTATGTCAGTTATCGTATGCTCGGAGTGGCCTGTCCGAACTTGATTGGCCAGAACCGCTACAACGCTGGCCGACCCATTTGATCCCCTTAAACATCAACCCATATGTCACTGTCCAAGGTTAATGTCGTCATCATTGGAGCCGGAGCCGGTGGCGGGATCGTAGCCAAGGAACTGGCGCAAGCGGGCTTGAGCGTGGTGTTGCTGGAACGTGGCGGCTGGGTGAACTACGACAACCACAATGACGATGAGTTGTGGTCTCAGCGCACTCCGGCCCTAGGCAACCCTTTCGGCCCGGACGACCGGCGTCATCGCCGTGTGGTCGCTGATTCTGACGGTTCCACCCGCATTGTTCTCCCCAGCGAAGGCCCCTACAACAATGTTGCCGGCTGCGTCGGCGGAGGCACGGCCAGTTATGGCGCCATGGCATGGCGTTTTATGCCTCAAGATTTCCGACTCAAGTCCACCTATGGTGAAGTCAAGGATTCCACCTTGACGGACTGGCCGATCAGCTACGACGATTTGGAGCCGTTTTACGAGCGAGCGGAGTATGAGATTGGAGTGGCCGGTGATTACAGCAACAACCCCTTTTGCGGTCCGCGCAAAAAGCCATTTCCCATGCCTGCTTTTCCCTATAACAAGGAGGGACGGTTGATCCAGGAGAGCGCCCGGCGCCTGGGACTGCATCCGTTTCCCATTCCCATGCTGCGCAATTCCGTGCCCTATAATGGACGGCCCGCCTGTATCCACATGCGCTCCTGTTGTGGGTTCGCCTGCCCAATTAATGCAAAAGCCGGCACCCACAACACGGTTCTCCCTATCGCTATGGCAACCGGCAATTGCGAGTTGCGCACGGGTTGCGTTGTGTCCCAAATCATCGTTGACGAGCGTGGTCGCGCCCGTGGAGTGCATTATTTTGATGACAACAATCAAAGGCAGGAGCAACCTGCCGACTTGGTAGTCGTTTCCGCATCGGGCACCGAAACCCCCCGGTTGCTGCTGAACTCCAAATCGAAGTTGTTTCCGAACGGTGCGGGAAACAACAACGACTGGGTTGGTCGAAACCTCCAGGGACACGCTTATGTTGGCGCGTGGGGAATATCACCGGAGGAGACCTACGAAGAAGCGGGACCGGGAGCCACGGTTGGCATCAGTGATTTTAACCACGGCAACCCCGGTCTTGTGGGTGGCGGACTTTTAGCCAATGACTTTATCGTGCTTCCATACATGTTTTGCCGAGTTCGCCCGCCCGGCGAGCCGCGCTGGGGTAAAGCGCACAAGGACTATCAGCGCCACAACTTCAAGCGATTCGTGCGCGTCGGAGGTCCCGTTCAGGAGATGCCCAACTTTTCGGCGCGTGTCGCCGTCGATCCCGTCGTCAAGGACGCTTGGGGAATTCCCGTCTGCCGACTCTCTGGAACACGACACCCTTATGATCTCCAAGTGGGCGAATTCATGTCTGAAAAAGCTGCAGCCATCATTGAAGAAATGGGCGCCACGGTTGTTAACCGCAGGAATGTGGGCTTGGTCCTGAGTGGCGGACAGCATCAAGCCGGCACCTGCCGTATGGGCAATGATCCCAAGACTTCTGTCACCAACCGCTTTGGACAGGTTCATCAGATTGACAACCTTTTCATTGCCGACGCCAGTCTTCACGTCACCAATGGCGCGTTCAATCCAGTCCTGACCATCATGGCGTTAGCCTACTGGATTTCAAATCATATCAAGACCGGATGGAAAGGGAGCCAGTTCCGATGAAAGTCAGCAAACGTTTTAAGCTTATTTGCTCGGCCGGGCTGATTCCTGTCTTTTTCATGATTTCGTTCAGCTTTGGCGGCATGGTTTGGTTTAACTACGGCAATCCTCAGAGCACCTGCGCCACCTGTCACGAAGAGGCATCACACGTCAAATCGTGGCAGAATTCGTTCCACCGGGATCTCCACTGTCGCAATTGCCACGGGAGTTCGCTGACCCTCGACTTTCACGCCCTGAGCGAACACGCTAATCGCATAGTGCGGCACTTTCGGCGTTCTTCGGCAGATGAACCCGTCCACCTTTCGGAAGCGCAAGTGCTGACCCTGCAGGAAGCCTGCCGGAACTGCCACCCGAGGAGTTTTGCCGACTGGCAGAGCAGCCGCCACGCAGTTGCTTACCCGGCCATATTTCTGGATCCCAAGCACAATAAAATGGAGCAATTGGCGCCGGAATGCCTGCGCTGTCACGGAATGTTCTATGACGGACACATCGAAGACCTCGTAACGCCCCTGTCCATCACCGGTCCGTGGACTTTGAAAGATCCCGCGAAAGCCAGCCAGCCGGTGATCCCGTGCCTGGCCTGCCACCAAGTGCACGGGTCGGCGCCCGGTTTCCAACCGGCCCAACTTTACGTGCGACACGAGCTGACCTCCTTTGCCACCGACCTGCTGCCCATCACGCCGATCACGCGCAACGGTGAGCCGGTCAGGGTCTCGCCGGATCCGCGCCAGCGGCTGTGTACGCAATGCCACGCACCCGACGCCTTCCGCCAACTTGGCTCTGAAGATGACCGCACGCCTTTCGGTGTACACGAACGATTGAGCTGTCTGGATTGCCATTCGTCCCATTCCAATTCGGCCAAGGCGTCCTGCGCCACCTGCCATCCGGCAGACTCGCATTGCGGTCTGGATGTAGAAAAAATGGATACCACCTTCTTTTCCGCCGCCAGCAAACACAACATCCACTTCGTTGCCTGCGGCGACTGTCATAACGGTCAGCGGCCGGGCCAAAGGAAAATTTCTGCAACGATCGGCATGACCAATTCTTTTCAGCCATCATCAGCCGCAGTTGGTGCCGCCAACGAAACCAAGGTCGCCAATGCTATGAGAAACCCCATTACGCATTAATATTATGAGATTTATTACTACAATAGCACGTCGTTCCTTGCCTGAATTTGTGCTGGCAGCGTTGACGATCAGCCAGGGCATCGCCTATGCACAGGGGCAACCGCTTTATCTGGATGACAAGCAGCCGGTCGAAAAGCGCATTGACGATCTTCTGCCGCGGATGACGCTGGAGGAAAAAGTCATGTTGATTCATGCCGATTCCCTGTTCACCACAGCAGGCATTGTGCGGCTGGGCATTCCCAAGTTAGGGATGGATGATGGCCCGCTGGGTGTGCGTGAGGAACTGGGCGAACATTTTATGCCGCTCGGTTGCACGGATGATTTTGCAACGGCCATGCCGGCCACGCTGGGTCTGGCGGCGACTTGGAATGAAGATTTGGCCAAGGCTTATGGGGCCGTGATCGGACAAGAGGCCAAACAGCGAGGCAAGAACATTATGCTCGGGCCGAGCCTGTGTATCATGCGAACGCCATTGTGCGGCCGCAATTTCGAATACATGGGCGAGGACCCGCTACTCACCGCACGCATTGGGGTTAATTATGTTGAAGGCGAACAGGCGCAAGGCGTGGCCTCGTGCGCCAAACATTTTGCGGCGAACAGTCAGGAATTCGAACGTAGCACCATTAACGAGTTCATAGATGAACGGACGCTAAACGAGATTTATCTGCCGGCGTTTCGCGCGACTGTGCAGGAGGCGGGGGTATTGTCAATCATGGGCGCTTATAATCAGGTCAACAGCCAGTTTTGTTGTGAAAACCAGCATTTGCTTGACGGCATTCTCAAGGAGGCATGGGGATTCAAAGGCCTTGTTATATCCGACTGGAACGCTGTACATCACACCGACTTGGCCGCGGTCAACGGGACAGATATTGAGATGGGCACGCAAACGAATTATGACAACTATTTTTTGGCGGCCCCGTTTCTTTCCGAGTTAAAGTCGGGAACGATCCCAATTTCGGTGCTCGATGATAAAGTGCGCCGCCACCTTTATGTGATGTTTAAATTGAATTTGATTCATGATCCAGCTGCGCCGGTTGCGACCAGCGCCGCAGGTCAGACCCCATTGAGCACTAAAGAACATCAGGAAATCGCGCGCAAAGTTGCTGAAGAATCCTTCGTGCTGCTGAAAAATAACAATCTGCTGCCGCTCAATTTATCCCGAATCAAGACCATCGCTGTCATTGGTGGTAATGCGGCAGCAAAATTCAGCAATCAAGGCGGCTCGGCGGTGACCAAGCCACCATACGAAATCACGGCCTTGGCCGGGATTCGCAATTATCCCGGTTGTCAGGCGAAGATTGTTTACGCCGAAGGCTACCTTCCATTTACCAATTCAGCCTGGCGAAAACCCGCATCCAAGGCTGCGACTGCATACAACGACGCCAATTTGGTTGCCGAAGCGGTGGCCGTGGCTAAGTCTGCTGACGTAGTGATTTTTGTCGGCGGATTGAACCACACCGTCGGGTTTGATTCTGAAAGCGCGGACCGGCGCGATCTCCAACTGCCATCTGGACAGGACGAATTGCTCAAACAAACTGTCGCGGCAAACCCGAGGACAATCGTCGTTCTCTACGGCGGTGGCCCGGTGGAGATGGACAAAACCTGGCTCTCGCGAGTTCCCGCCCTGCTTTATGCGTGGTATCCTGGAATCGAAGGCGGCAACGCCCTGGCCCGCGTCTTATTTGGAGACGTAAGTCCCTCCGGAAAGCTACCCTGCACCTTTCCGAAAAAACTGGCGGATTCACCCGCCCACGCGCTAAACGCCTATCCCGGCACGAATGGAGTTGTGGTCTATAAGGAAGGCTTGCTCGTGGGTTATCGCTGGTTTGACACGAAAAATGTTGAGCCGCTGTTTCCGTTTGGCTTCGGCTTGAGCTACACGACGTTCAAGTATTCGTGTTTGAATGTGATCAAAAGCCTCGATACGCGCGGTCCAGTGACGGTGCAGTTTGAGCTTGCAAATACTGGCGGATGCGCCGGATCGGAAGTTGCTGAAGTTTATGTGCAACCGGAAAATCCGGGAGTGTTCCGTCCGCTCAAGGAACTGAAGGGGTTCAAGAAGATGTTCCTCCAGCCGGGTGAAAAGCAGGCCGTTGCCATCACGCTCGATCAAAATGCGTTTGCATACTACGACGCGGACACGAAAAACTGGGTGGCGGAAAAAGGCAACTACAAAATCCTCGTCGGCAGTTCTTCTCGTGATCTCCGACTCGATGGCAGTTTCAATTTGATAAACACGATCGCGCTGCATCAAAAGCCGGCCATTGCAGGTTTGTAATCTTGAATTGTCAAAATCTCCGCTTTTCAAATTGAAGCGACTAAAACGATCAAAGAATGTTTTTGAAATGAAGTTATGAAATTGAGTAATTATTGGCTACACGTGTGGCTTTTCATCGGCTTGTCTTTTTTAATCCCATGCGTAATATCCTCCGTAATGGCTCAAGATGCGCCGGTACCGTCTGAGCCGGCGGTTCCTTTACATGTGCGAGATCTATCCTCCGCGCCGATTGCATTTGCTTTGACCAACCAGAAATACTGGGGGGTTGAGGATGCCGCAGCCCGAGAAAAGCTGCCGTTATATCTGACCATCCCGGCGGCGAAACCCGATGAACTGACACCGGCTAACGGCTACCCTAAACGCAAGACCTTCCTGACATGGCATCGGTCTCAAGGTGACAACGGGGGCATGCGCTATTCGGCGCTGGATCAAATTAACCGCCAAAACGTGACCAACCTTCAGGTGGCCTGGATTTATCATTCCAAGGACGGCAGCAATAATATCCAATGCAATCCAATTATTGTGCGCGATGTAATGATCGTCCCCACTCCCGGTCAATTCGTCGTCGGTGTCGACGCCGAAAATGGCCGGGAGTTGTGGCGTTTTAAGCCGGAAGGCGAGAGCCGTCCGGCCTTTCGGGGCTTGATTTACTGGCCCGGAAGTTTTTTTGCCAGCGAGCGCGTAATGTTTTGCGCGGGTCAATACCTATATGCCCTGAATCCCACAGATGGCCGGTTAATAAAGGATTTTGGCGACGCGGGACGCGTCGCTTTGCCCGGCCGCTCGCAAGGGCAATTTGGTGCCGCCACTGCTGGGCCTGCGATATTTGAACATGTTCTGGTGGTTCCTGGATTCGAGAAGGATGTATGGGGATTTGACATTGTGTCCGGCAAGCAGGTTTGGACCTTTCACACCGTGCCGCATCCTGGCGAATTTGGTTGCAACACCTGGGACCACACGGAAAGTTATGCGGCCAATGACTGGACCGGGATGGCGATGGATGAGGTGCGCGGCATCGCTTTTATCTCCACAGGCGGGGCGAAGCCCAACTTCATCGGGGTTACGCACCGCGGTGATAATTTATTTGCCAACTGCCTTATAGCATTGGACGCCCGAACCGGCAAACGACTCTGGCATTTTCAGGAAATCCCTCATGACCTTTGGGATCGTGACATGTCCGCGCCGCCCAACCTGGCAACCATCACCCGCGATGGCAAACGGGTGGATGTGGTCGCGGCAACCACGAAGAATGGTGACACCTTGCTGCTGGACCGGGTGACGGGCAAGACGATTTTTCCGTTTCGCATGCGCCGGGCACCCACGAGTGACCTGCCGGGTGAAATCACTGCTCCCTACCAGCCGGATCCGGAATTGCCGGAGCGGTTTTCCAAAATGGAGTTCACCGCCGCTGACCTGACGGACCGGACGCCGGAAGCTGCGGAGTTCGCCGCGTTGCGGTTTAAGAGCGTCGAAACCGGTTTTTTTTGTCCTCCCAGACTTCAGCATCCCATCTTGTATTTTGGGATGGATGGTGGTGCAGAATGGTCCGGAGCGTGCGTTGACCCGGAAACTGGACGACTCTATGTCACGGCGAATCACGTAGGCTGGCTGGTCTCTGTCTTTCGTGATGAAGATCCGCCGGAGGATCCTTCGGCGCCAATGACGTCTGGCCGGAAAGTATATATGACTTTTTGTGCGCCCTGCCACGGTGCCACCCGGCTTGGCCTCGGCGTAGCTCCGCCTTTACGGGGCCTGCGATTTCGGCTTTCTGACAATGACATAATTCGGCAGGTGCGATCCGGGAAAAATGGCATGCCAGCGTTTCCAATCAATGTTCTGAATGAAACCAATCTTCACCCGCTCTTGGATTATCTTGCGTTGCGTGATCTTCCGGCCGCGCTTGCATCAACTATTTCTAAAAAATCCGAACGTCCCCAATATGACATCAATGGATATCATCGATTCCTAGATAATGAAGGCTATCCCGCGAACAAGCCTCCTTGGGGCACATTAAATTGCATAGATTTAAATACGGGAAAGCTCGTCTGGAAAGTGCCACTTGGCGAATACCCAGAGTTGGCTGCAGAAGGCGTCGTCAAAACTGGCACGGAAAATTACGGCGGGGCAATTGTCACCGCCGGGGGCCTGCTATTTTGTTCTGGAACCCGCGACGCTAAGATTCGTGCCTTTGACAAAGAAACCGGGGTTGAACTGTGGTCTGGCCACCTGCCCTGGGTAGGCATCGCGCCGCCGGCGACCTATGAGGTTAACGGACGCCAATACGTCGTTATTACCTCCACCGGAAACAAGCTTGGCAAACAGAGCGAATACGGCGATGCCTGGGTTGCATTTGCGCTGCCTCCTGCGGCTGCAAAATGAAGGCAGTCGTCTAAAAGCTAATCAAATATATGTTTGGCTTGATAATATGCTGTGTTGGGGCGGTCTTCAATGTGCTGACCGACGCCTCGCGCAAAAAAGTGCTGGATCGCAACCACGATGCGGCGCTCATCAGCCTTTGGTGCAAGCTTATCGCATTTGTCTGTTATGTCATCGCGCTTGGAGGCCTGTTCGTTTTTGGCATCAAACCGAGTCTGCCCGCCATCGGAGCGTCGCTTAATCTGCCCCCGATGGTGGCGTTCATTCTTTACTTGATCCTGAACGCATTATTGGAAGGCACAGCGATTCTATTGAATTTTCGCGCGCTGCAAGTCGCGCCGTTGTCATTGTGCGCTCCGTTTCTGGCATTGACGCCGGTGTTTTTGCTACCGATTGGAAAAATATTTTTACACGAGGCGATTTCGGCTGGAATGGTCGTGGGCGTTTTTCTGATTGTGATCGGATCCTTCGCCATCAACCGGCAGCTATTTGTCAGGGGCTGGTTTGAACCGGCCAAGGCCATCGTCCGTGAAAAAGGCAGCCGCTACATGATGATCGTGGCGCTCTTGCTTACCTGCACTGCGGCGCTCGACAAATGGTTTTTGAACAGCGGCGGCACCATCGAATTGCCTGAACGGCTCGCGCGGTCATTTACGCTGTCTCTTGGCAAGGGCGTGATGCTTTCGTTTTTTTTGCCGGACTGAGCATCGTGCGGCTGGATGACTGGAATGCTTTCCGCACCAAGTCAGTTGGATTCGCGCAGGCCGCAACCGGTTTTAACTGGAACAAGGTCTGGCGCGATATTCCAACGTGGCTGGTGCTGGCCGGCGTGTTTGAGGCGACGGTGATGGTGCTGCAACTGACCGCGCTGCAATTCACGCCCGCCGCCATCGTCATCAGCATCAAACGCTCGGGCATTTTGTTGGCCTGTCTGTTGGGTTGGTTTTGGTTCAAGGAACGCGGCATCACCGACCGCGTCATCGGCTCGTTTGTGATGTTGGCGGGCGTGCTGGTTTTCTTCCTGACCAAACCCGACCAGCACGGACAAAGTCAATATGGTCTGAATGTCGCGCTCGGCATCGCAGTCATCGCGCTGACCAGCATGGCCTTCGCACTTTACTTAACGCGCCATTGGAACAATCCCGCAGCAATTTTAGTGATTGCGGTTGGCGTCGATCCCAGTTCAATTATCAAAGGCAAAGCGTGAAACTCATCCTCGACATGGTCCATCACAATCCGGGCGAATTGCCGATTGAGAGCGCGTTCCTGAGCCCGGCGCACCTGGCGGACTATGGTTACAACGGACAGGTATTCAAACATATCAATTGCGTGGCGACATTTGCCGCTGCCGGCGTGGATGCTTTTCCCGCAGGTTCACCCGACCGCGCGTGGCTCGACGAATTCACACCGCACATCGCGGAGGAAATCGCGGCGGCGAAGGCGAAAGGACTGAAGGTGTTTTATCACGTTGATCTGTTCGTCCTGCCGAAGCTGCTCGTCGAGCATTTCAAAAGTGAAATCTGCGATCCGCAGACCGGGCGTATTTTACTCGATCGTCCGAAGACCCTGGAACTGCATCGGGTGCTATTTGACGAACTCACCGCACGGTTTCCACAAGTGGACGGCTTCATCATCCGGGTCGGCGAAACCTATCTTTACGACACGCCTTATCACACCGGCAACGGGCCGATTCCGCGCCTTGGCCCGGACTGGACGCCGGATTACGCCTACCGGGAACTGCTCGACGACAAACCTGTGGAACCAAACTGGTCAGCCGCGCAAACGGACGCTTATGTGAAGCTGATCCGATTTCTGCGCAGCGAAATTTGCGTCCGGCATGAGAAAATCGTGATTTTCCGCACTTGGGATGTTTTTCCCGACAAGCTGCATGCCCGTCTCGACCATTATCTTGGCGTCACGGATCAAATCAAACCTCACCAGAACCTGATCTTCTCCATCAAGCACACCGCCCTTGATTTTTGGCGGCACGTCAAGATCAACGAAAGTCTCACGCGGGGCAAACACCCGCAAATTATCGAAGTCCAGTGCCAGCGAGAATACGAAGGCAAAGGCGCGTGTCCCAACTACGTCATGGACGGTGTCATCAACGGCTTTGAGGAGAATGCCAAAAAAATCGGGCTGAAGGATCTCCTGACGAACTCGCAGATTCTTGGTGTGTATTCGTGGTCTCGGGGCGGCGGCTGGTATGGACCGTATCTGCCATGTGAACTCTGGCCCGATTTGAACGCCTACGTGCTCGGCCAGTTCGCGCAAAGTCCGGCGCGTGCTGAGGAGGAGATTTTCCGCGACTTCGCCCGTGAACGCCTCCATTTGAACGGCGAAGACATCAAACGGTTTCGCCAGCTATGCCTGCTTTCCGCCAAAGCCATCCTCAAGGGACGATACTGCGAGGTGTTCGACCGCGGGTTGCGTGGATCCCTGCTGCCGACGGCCTTGTGGATGCGGGACGACCGGCTTGGCGGGCGCGTTCAGCTGAAGCTGGTGCTTGATTATCTTTTCAAACACAATCTCTTAGATGCAGCTTTGCGGGAGAAAGCCGAGGCGGTGGCGCTGTGGGAAAAAATCGAAGAGCTCGCCGTTGAGATATGCTGGCCAGCAGGCGAGTTGGGAGACTTTGCGAAAATATCGACCCAATATGGGCATTTGCTGTTCAGCATTGTGTATGAAGGCTGGCGTGTGCTCGTGGCGGGTCATGTCGGCGACCTCACTGGCCATTACCATGGCGAAGAAGTCATGGAAGCGTCGGAGAATTATTTGGCTTGCTGGCGCAAATACCAGCTGCTGGCTGAGTCCCCATTATGCGCTTCGCTTTTTAAAGCCCGCTATTTCAATCTGCCCGGCACACCCGAGGTCGCGGGCTTGGACGAATCCGTGGCGCACTATGAGAACCTGGCCCGCACGGCCAACGACCACGATCGAATTCAACCCAATTGACCTTGGATTTACGGGGGGAATGTTTTGGAACGGAAACGAGGAGGGTGAATATCCCCACACATTCCGATACGAATGCAGCGTCACGCCTGAAACACCCCGCAGCAGGCAACGCCGTTTGAAATAGGTCGCCCGATCCGCCTCACGCGAATTGCGGATACGGGGAAACAACGGTCCTTGCTGCGGAAGGGTTTTCAGAATTTCCACCACGGATTTACCAAAATGCGACATGACCCGGCTCCCGGTTTTCATCCGGAAATACGCGATGGTCCGGTCCTGCCAGTCCACGTTCTCGGCGCACAGGTTGGCGACGTCACTTTGTGAGCCGTCAAGATGCCAGAGCAATTGGTAATGCTTGTAGTATTCCGGGTTTTTCTCCTGCGCCAGAACCGCCTGATGTTCCTCCGAGGTGATGGCGCGTTTGGCGTTGAATTCAATCTTGGGCCATTTCCGTTTGGGGATGATCGCCTTTGGGATCCAATCCATGTCCAGGGCGAAATTGTGAATCCGCCGCAGAATCACATTCGTGGAAACTGTGCCTTTGTGCAGCGCCTCCAGAAACAGTTCCGCCGGCGTTTTGATCAGGACATTCGCCAGCGGCCCGTTCACGCGCCATTGGGGCGGCGCGTGCATGTCCCTCAGCAGGTCGTTGCGGAGAAGCTCCTCCCGGTCGTGACGGGCCCAGCTCAGCGCATAGCCCAGAAAATACCGTTGCAACGGCGTCGACCCGGCCACCTTCACCCCCTCCCGGTACTGTGCGGTCTTTTTGAAGGCGTCCAAGCCCAGCAACACTCCGCCGTAATCGGCCAGGTTTTCGCCCAGGCTCGCCTGGCCGTTGATGTGCAATCCTGGAACTGGTTCGTAGGCATTGAACTGCTCGATCAGCGTGGCCGCGCGCTGCTGGAAACGGGCCGCATCCCTCGCCGTCCACCAGTCCTTAAGGTTGCCTGCCGCATCAAACCGCCGGCCCTCGTCATCAAATCCATGTGTGATCTCGTGACCTATCGTCGAGGCGGCCGCGTAACCATACACCAGCGCATCGTCCAAATCCTTGTCCTGCACACCCGGAACCGTGAAAATAGCCGCCGGCAGCACAATCTCATTGTTCGCGTCATCGTAGTAAGCATTGTATGTCTGCGGCGTCATGTCCCATTCCGTGCGGTCCACCGGCTTGCCGAACTAGGAAATCATTTCCTGAAAATGCCAGCGCCGCCTGCATCATGTTCTCGCCATATAAATTCGTGCGCACCACCAGCGTTGAATAATCCTTCCAATGGTCGGGGTAACCGACCTTCGCCTTGACCCTCGCCAGCTTCTCTCGGGCCTTGTCCTTGGTCGGCTCGCTCATCCAGTCCAGCCGGTCAATCCGTTCACGATAGGCTGTCAGAATCGCCTCCACGAGGCCGGTGATCAACACGGACGAAGAATTTGCCGCAGCAGATCGTGTTGGTGTTGGGAGGTAATGACTAACTCGCCTGCCGCAGCGAGGTCTGCCAGCATGGTTTGTCTTCCTCTTGCCCAGATGCCAATCGCCGGGATCGTTGGTGCTTGCATCCGACGACCCGCGCGCAGATTTGCAACCCCGGCCATTTCAACGCCAGCACCACCATCCTGGGTTTCATTCCCCACGCACCGCACAGCGACTATCGGGCGGGTGGCCGTGACAGCACGTCCAAATCTTCCGGCAAGTCGGCGGTCATGAACGTGAGTGTGAGCAACGCGCCTGATCCAGTGAAGGTGTAAACCGTCCGCGTCGGTAAAACTGCCAGATTTGTCTGCGGCAATGCCGGAATCCCCGCCGGTTCCACGCCCATGAGCTGGAAACTCTTTCTGTCAATCCGTACCAAACTGCTGAGTCGTTGCGGCTTGCCAGTCCAATAAGTGGTATCCGCGTCCGTCAATTTATCCGCCGGTGACCAGATGCTGAAATACGGATCGCACGCCACCAGCGGCACCGAGGGAGGACGCAAGCTTTCCGCGTCGGTTGTCAGGGCAACAATCACGGAAACAACCCAAAACAAACAGAACATCAGGCGATTGTTATTTCTTTGCTGCATAAATGACTGGAGAGTGAAACGTTTTGGGGAAGAAATCAAGCCGAGGATTTGCGCTTTTCCCTGGCCAGGCGCAGCGCCAAAGCGACCCACTCTTCCACCAGTTTTCTGAGCCGTTTGTAATTGGCCAGTT
>Ga0302320_10004910_pt1 | contig 30150 bp, 17 predicted proteins | sample Bog_T0_3_FD_202130 | JGI IMG/M metagenome (GOLD analysis project Ga0302320, IMG submission 202130) | Peat permafrost microbial communities from Stordalen Mire near Abisko, Sweden - Bog_T0_3 | ecosystem: Environmental > Terrestrial > Soil > Wetlands > Peat | place: Sweden: Abisko, Stordalen Mire... | reverse complement strand
GTTTGGTGATCATTGCCAGCAGCGCCGCCCAAGCCCTTTGGCCTTGGGGGAAGCCGCCGCCTGATCATTCCCAAACCACCGGCAAACCGATAATCGTCACTGGAAAATTTTAATTGTCGCCACGCACGAAACCTCGGACCGGGCCTTATTTCCTCCAACGATTTCGGCTATTCGCCCAAATCCGGTAAAGGAAACGACGTCGCGATTCCCATTACCTCGGCGAAAGGACCCGTTTCATGGTCCCTCAAGATACATTCGGATGGCAACACCAACGGGGCCGGCGACATCCTGCTCGGCGATGGCAGCGGTCAAATGGTCTCCACCGCCACTCTCAACCAGACGTGGCTTCGCAATGCAGACCCCACCACCAACTGGCCCGCCGGCCACTTCCCGACCACGCCTTCCATCCGGCTGGTTTTCCCATGAATACAAAACCGACATTGATAAACCGCAGAACCGCTTTCACCCTCGTCGAGGTCATCGTCGTGATCTTTGTCGTTTTTCTGCTCGCTGCCCTCATTTTGCCGAACTTCGCCAGCACAGGACGGCCGGGGCGCCACTCCGACTTTAATTGTAAGGCCAATTTCAAGAATATCGGCATGGCTTCTGCCAGTTGGGCCGAGGATCATGGTGATTTGATCCCTTCCAAGCAAACAATAGCCAATGGCGGATGGGCGGATTTCCTCACCAACGCCGACCAAGGCGCAATGTGTTGGACTAATTACGCCATCATGGCTGACAACTATGGGTTGTCGCCGGAGGAACTCATCTGTCCTGCTGACGAAAGACAGCCCGCATTGGGTTTCACCAACAAATTCAACAACTTGAACGTCTCTTATTTTGTCGGTGTGAGCGCCAGCATCATGCAGCCTGAATCCATCTTCGGAGGTGATCGAAATCTGGGCCCAGGCGCCATTCCCACCAACGATTACGGCTATTCGCCTAAGAGCGGAAAAGGAAATGACGTCACCATTCCAACCGACACTTCGAAAGGCCCAGTTTCATGGTCCTTGAAGATGCACTCGAGGGCAAGCAATCTGGGCATCGGTTATATCCTGTTCGGTGATTGCCACATTCAGCGCGTCGACACCTACAGTTTCAATCACGATTTGCTGCCCAACATCCCCCCCACCGGCAACTGGCCCGCCGGCCACTTCCCCGCCACCCCCTCCATCCGCCTGGTTTTCCCATGATTTCCCATTGACAATCCGGCCTTAAGTTCTACAATAACACCGGTATGGTAAGGAACATAAGGGTGGAAGTCAGCGTGGCGAAGGCGGAAGCCTTCCGCCAATCGTGCATTTTGCAGCATACGTCCCGATGCCGCATCGGGATGTCCCTTTCGGCTTCTCCGCCGAAAGACCTCGGCTCAGAATCCATCCCCCCATCCTCCGCACCCGGCAAAAATTGCCCATCCGCCCCCATCCACCATTTCAGCCTTTCAGCTTTTCAGCTTTTCAGCGTTTGCCTTCCGAAATCAAGCCTATTCAAGCCCAATCAAGGTATTTTCCATGACTCTACCCGTCAAAACCCCTCCATCTGCGTCAATCCGCGTGATCTGCGGGCAAATGCCTTGTCTTATTTCAGCTTTCAGCTTTCCCAACTTCTGCTTTGGAATCGTGCCTAATCAAGCCCAATCAAACCTAATCAAGCCATTTTATGAGCCAAACCCTCTTCCGCGACCATTCACGGACTCTCTGATTGGTTAAATACCGTGCAAGGTTTTGTCGTCCAATCCGTATGGGCCTGTGAGGGCGCAAGCCGCCCCCGGCAGCTTGGTTTTGATTGGAAAAGCGCTGAATTTCAGCTAAACTTGATTTGATATGAAAACGAGAACCCTGATGTTTATGAACCGAACAACCGCCACTCTGGCGGTCGCCCTCACCGCTTTGGCCCTGACGGGCTGTTACAATCCAAATGGCACGCCGGACAATACCGGCACGGGCGTCCTGGCCGGGGGCGCGTTCGGCGCGGCCACCGGGGCGCTCATCGGCGCGGCGGCCCATAATCCCGGGGCCGGCGCGGCCATTGGCGCCGGGGCCGGCGCGTTGCTGGGCGGTTTGATCGGCCATTCCGCCGATCAGCAACAGGAAGCCCGCCTCCAACAGCAATCCAGGGAGACTTACCTCCGCGCGGTGCAGGGCAATCCTCTGAGCGTGGCCGACGTGAAAGCGATGGCCAGGGCCCAGGTCAGCGACGACACCATCATTGCCCAGATCGTCAATTCCCACACCGTCTATCATCTCAGCGCCACGGACATCATTGACCTGCACGATTCCGGTGTATCCCAGAAGGTCATAGATTTCATGGTCAACACGCCTGCCACAATCAGCGCTGCCGCGACCGCCGTGGCTGTGCCGCAACCGCCGCCGCCGCCTCCCGTTGAAGTGCAGCCTCTCCCGCCGGGACCGGGTTATGTATGGACGGGCGGCGAATGGGTCTGGAACAACGGCTGGTATTGGTCGGCTGGATACTGGGCGTTCCCGCCGGAACCGGGTTTCATCTGGGTGGGCGGCTATTGGGGTCCCGGCCCGCACGGCTACGTCCGGTATGGCGGCCACTGGTCGCGCCGTTAGGATGCGGCGAGCGCCGACCGCCTTTGCAACATCCTCAGCACCCAATACACCGCCAACGCCGCCACTAAATGCTTGACAGTGTGCCCGCTGACAAACCCGGTGAGGTGGAACACCGGCCGGTCCAGCGCCTCCGCGACCTTCGCCAAAATGTAAAACCCGGTCACCCACACCAGGTCAAAGCTCCGCGTGTAGCGCGGCGGAAAGAGAACCAGGATCAGGCCGATGAGCACGATGGAGAAGTATTGCGCCCCCGCGTAGGGCCAAAGATTCCCGCTCCAGCGCCACCACCACACCGTGGCAGCGCCGGCGATCACCAGCGGCCACAGCAGCCGCAATCCCGCCCGCGCGTCAATCCGTTCGCCGATCACGCCGGCCAGCAGCGCCATAAAGGCCAGCGTCATTGGCAGCCGGTCCCACGCCAGCGTGGCGTCCGTAGGCGCCCAATGATAGTAACCCGATCCAAAACAGGTCAGAAAGGCTCCCGCGAAAAAGACCGCGAACGGGGGACGCTCGCTCGCGCATACGAACCGAGGCTGAGGGGGCTGGAGAGATTCTTGCGGTGGTCGCAGACCGCCGCTACAGGGTTGAGGCGACAGAGCCTTTGCGGCGCGCTGTTTCCACATGAAGAACATCCCCATTGCGCCAACCACGGCAAACGGCGCGTTGGACAGCACATTCAGGCAGTTTGGGATTCCCCAGATCGTTCTGTCATCAATAAACTGATGGTAGCTCTCCGGCTGCGCCAGCGGCGGCAGGAGCAGGAAAACTGCCGCCCCCGCCAGTGCGATCCCGGCGAGCAATCCGATCCGCCATCGGCGCGAAACAAGGCTCATGCTGGCGATCCTATCACTGGTTCCACCCAACCTCCAACTCCCGAATTGTGGATTTGATACATCAAATCGAGTCAGTAATCCGCGCGAAGAAGCTCCTCCGCGACGGCCAGAAGATCCTCGTCGCCGTTTCCGGGGGGCTGGATTCGATGGCCCTGCTTGCCGTGCTCCACCGTCTGGCCCCGGCGCATCGCTGGGGGCTCACAGTGGCGCATTTCAACCATCAATTGCGCGGCAAGGCCGCAGACGCCGACGAACAACTGGTCCGTCGCCAGGCCCTCGCGCTCGGTTGGCCCGTCGCGGTCGGAAGGGGCGATGTCAAAACGGCTGCCAGGCGGCGCGGATGCTCTTTGGAAATGGCCGCCCGCCAACTCCGCCATGCCTTCCTGGCGCGCGCCGCCCGGCTGCGCGGCATTGACACCGTGGCCACAGCCCATCACGCCGACGACCAGGTAGAGTTGTTCTTCCTCCGCATCCTGCGCGGCGCGGGCAGCGCGGGATTGGCCGGAATGAAGTGGATCAGTTCGCCGGCGGACCCCGGCATCCTCTTTGTCCGCCCCCTCCTGGGCCACTCGAAATCGGACTTGGCGGAGTTCGCCCGCGCGGAAGGGGTCCGGTTTTCCGAAGACGCGAGCAATGCGAATTCGGACATCCTGCGCAACCGCGTGCGGCATGAATTGCTGCCCTTGCTGCGGGCCAATTACCAGCCCGCCCTGGCCCGGTGTGTCCTGCGTGAAATGGAACTGGCGCGGGCCGAGGCGGATTTGGTTGCCGAACTCGCTTCCCAATGGCTGGCCCGCGGGCGAAAACCGCTGGCGCGCCTTCCCGTCGCCATCCAACGCCAAGTCATTCAGGAGCAACTCCATCGCCTCGGCCTGCCGGTGGATTTTGATCTCGTCGAGAGCTTAAGAACTGCTCCCGATCAGCCGGTGCCCGTCGGCCCCGGCCAATGCCTTGTCTTGGCCCCCAACGGCCTGCTCCGCATCCAAAAAGACGAAAAGCCGGGCTTCGAGACCAGCTCGCTGCGCCTCAATTTGAACCGGCCCAACCGCGCCGCCGATTTTGGCAAACTCAAGTTCTCCTGGGAACTGGCCGATAATAAGGGGATGAACTGCGCCCGGCAGCCAAACGTGGAACATTTCGACGCAGCCAAGGTTGGCTCGGCGGTCTGTCTCCGCCACTGGCGGCCGGGCGACCGTTTTCACCAGATCGGCGCCGCCGCCCCGTCGAAACTCCAGGACATCTTCACCAACCTCAAAGTGCCCCGCTCCGAACGCCGCCACCGGGTGGTCGCCACGACCCGCAACGGCGAAATCTTCTGGGTCGAGGGCCTGCGCATCGGCGAAGGTTTCAAGCTCGACAAAACAACCCTCCACCGCCTGGATTGGAAATGGCAGCGCGCCGCATGAATTCCAAGCCGGTAGGGCGAGACTCAGTCGAGCCCAAACTCGATTTCTTGGGAATAGGGGCTCTTAAGTACGGCGAATTCGCCATAATTAGAATTAGAAAGGCAGCCGGAAATGAAGTGGAATTGGCGCATCATCAACCCATGGTTGCACTCTCGCCCAGCCCGTGTTACACTTAAACATTAAATACATGTCATGTCTGATTTAAACCGCCCAAACGAGCCGGACAGGAACGGCAAGCGCAATGGGGATCTCGGCATCCCCCAGCGCACCATCTTGCTCTGGATCGGCATCATTTCCATGGTCGTCGTCTTCTTCGTGATTAACAAAAGCACGGAACCGCAGGTGACAGAATTCACCAACTGGAGTCAATTGAAGGAGCAACTGGACGCGACCAACATCGCCACCGGCGGGAAGATTGTTTACGGATTGGATTCCCCCGAACTCCAGAGAATCACCGGCCTCTACTACGATCCTCCCGGCCAGAAGAAGACCACAAAGAAATTCGTCCTCGAAGCGCATTTGATTGATGAGAACATAAAAGTATTGCAGGACACAAAGCTGTTCGGCGACAGCGTGGGCCATAATGTCTGGATGGCGTTGCTCTACCAGTTGCTCCCCATCGCGCTCATTCTCGGCGTCATTTACTTCTTCATCATCCGCCAGATCAAAATGGCCGGCAAAGGCGCCTTGAGCTTTGGCAAGAGCCGCGCCCGCATGTTGAACAAGGACCGGAACAAAATCACCTTCAAGGATGTCGCCGGCGTCGAGGAAGCCAAGGAGGAGGTCTCCGAACTGGTCGAATTCCTCAAGGACCCGAAAAAATTTCAGAAGCTCGGCGGGCGCATTCCCAAGGGCATTCTGATGGTCGGCGCTCCCGGCACAGGCAAGACGCTTCTCGCCAAGGCGATAGCGGGCGAGGCCGACGCCTCCTTCTTCAGCATCAGCGGTTCGGATTTCGTCGAGATGTTCGTCGGCGTCGGCGCAAGCCGGGTCCGCGACATGTTCGAGCAAGCCCGCAAAAACGTCCCCTGTTTGATCTTCATTGATGAAATTGACGCGGTGGGTCGCAGCCGCGGCCACGGCTGGGGCGGCGGCAACGACGAACGGGAACAGACCCTCAATGCCTTGCTCGTCGAGATGGATGGCTTCGACACCCAGGACGGCATCATCATCATTGCCGCCACAAACCGTCCCGACGTGCTCGATCCCGCCTTGCTGCGTCCGGGCCGTTTCGACCGCCAAATCACGGTCAACCTCCCCGACGTGCGCGGGCGCGAGGCGATTTTGAAAGTCCACGCCCGCAATGTGAAACTCGATGCCTCGGCCAACCTCTCCGTCATCGCCCGCGGCACTCCCGGCTATTCCGGCGCGGACTTGGCCAATCTCCTCAATGAAGCCGCCCTGCTCGCCGCCCGCATGAACAAGAAAACCATCGGCACGCCGGAGCTGGAAGAAGCCCGCATCAAAGTGCGCATGGGCCGCGAGCGCCGCAGCATGGCGATGACCGAAGAGGATAAGAAATGCACCGCATGGCACGAGGCCGGCCACGCCCTGGTCAGCGTCATTCTCGAGCACACTTATCCCCTCCATAAAGTGACCATTATCCCGCGCGGCCAGAGCCTCGGCTCCACCATGTCGCTGCCCGAAGACGACGTGCTCGCGCATCGCCGCAAGCAAATGCTCGATCTGATCGCCGTCATGATGGCCGGTCGCATTGCGGAGGAACAAATCTCCGGCGACATTTCCAGCGGCGCGGCAGGCGACATCCAGCAGGCGACCGCCGTGGCCCACTCCATGGTTTGCCAGTGGGGCATGAGCGACAAACTGGGCATGGTTCAATACGGGCACGACTCGGACCGGATGTTTATTGGCCGGGACATGGTGCAGCGCCAGGATTACAGCGAATTTACAGCCCAGGAAATTGACGAGGAAGTCAAGCGCATCATCAACGAGGCCTATCAAAGGGCCAAGAGCGTCATTGAGTCGCATCGCGACAAGCTGGAGATCATCGCCAACGCCCTCCTGGAATATGAGACGCTGGACGGCGATCATGTCAAGCAGATAGTCGCCACCGGCACCTTCACGCCGCCCGCGCCGCCGCCCAAGGTCGAGCCGCCTTCCGGCGCCATCGCCGCAACGCCCCTCTCCGACGCGCCGAAACCGTTGCCGCCCAAGCTGCCCGGTTACGGCACTCCCGCCCCGGCCCCGGTGTGAGTTTTCCGGTAGGGCGGTGCTCGCGGAGCCTCATTCCTGGCAGGGCGGTGCTGCCGCGCCGCCCAAGAATACATGCCTCCCCAGTGAAGATCTTTGTCCTGCGCCCCCGGGCGCATCTTGCAATCATCACCAAGCGATTTGCCAATTCCCTCGCCCCGCGAAGCGGGGAGAGGGCCAGGGAGAAGGGTTCGTTCGCTCCAATGGTGGTTGTGCCAAAATGCGCCCTGCGTCACCAGCAACGGTTGTAATCACTCGTCCTTTTTGTCGTCGCCCAGGAACCTTTCAATGTGGCGATCCAAGTCGGACAAGCTGCCCGCGCAAGTGGCCGCCTGCACCCTGTCAACCATTTCCTGCGCCCACGCCTCCTCTTCCACTTGCTCGTTGATGAACCAGTGCATGAGGACCTGGGCCGGAAGGTCCTTGGCCGCCAGGGCCGCCTCGTACACCGCGTGGATGCCCTTGGTATTGCCCTGCTCCATCGCTTGGGCGCGCAGCGCCACATCCAGCAGCGACTTGAAATCCTGCTTCGGCGCGGGAATGGCCGTCAGCTCGGGAGGGGTGTTGCGGTCCAGCAGATGCTTGATCATCTTGCCGCCATGCATGCGCTCCTCGCCGGACTGTTTGGCGAAGAAACTGGTGAAGCCCGCCAGATGCCTGTCGTCGCACCAAAGCGACAAAGCCAGATATTCCTGCGCGGCGTTTAATTCCTGATTTAGCTGGCGGTTCAATTCGGCCAGCACCTTGGAGGGGATTTTTGAGTTGGGCATAAGTTATTGCGTATCGCGCTTTGAATCTGCACGACCTTCCGCCATCTGTCAAACGCGGACCCTCCGGCTTTTTCCTGTCCCCTCGTTCATTTCGTTCCGCGGATTGGGTCTTTGCGAAAATGCGAAATGCTGACCGGGCGCATCCACGTGTGTCGAATCACTGCGGCGAGATTGCTTGCTTGGAGCCGGTGTTTTGATTATTGGTCTTCTTCGTCCTATTTGTCCTATTTTTCCAAGATGCCTTTGAGCAGAAAGGGAAGCTCGACAAAGGTGAAATGCGCCCCTGCTGACGCTGCAAGTTTGAATTATGAAAAAAATGTTCACAATCCTCGGTCTCGCGCTGGCGGTTTCTTTGCAAGCGGCGCCCAAGAAACTGCTCGTCGTCGAAACAACTCTCGAGTACCGGCATAGCTCCATCCCGACGATCGAGAAGGTTCTCATCCAGCTCGGGACAAACAGCGGCGAGTTCACTGTGGATTGTGTGCGGCAGCCGCCGGGCAGTGGGGCGGAGTTGAAAGAGGCCATAAAGACGGCTTTGCAAAAGCTTTCCCCGGAGTCGTTAAAGGATTATGACGGGGTGGTTTTTGCGAGCACGACGGGCGATTTGCCGATTCCCGACAAGGATGGCTTTCTGGCATGGATCAAGGCGGGGCACGCGTTTATCGGAATCCACGCGGCGTGCGATACGTTTCATGGCTGGCCGGCTTACATTGACATGCTGGGGGGCGAATTTGATCACCACGGCGCACAGTTAGACGTGGAATGTTTGAATCAAGACACGAACAATCCGGCCACGGCACATTTGGAAAAATTGTGGAAGATTTCGCTGGAGGAGGTTTATCAGTTCAAGAAATATGACCCGGCGAAAGTTCACGATTTGCTCATCCTGGACAAGAAGCCCGAAGTGATGGGCGCCGATGGCCGCCCGGCCGGTCATTTCCCCGTTGCGTGGTGCAAGGACTATGGCGCGGGCAAAGTTTTTTACACCTCTCTCGGACACCGGGAGGACATTATTGACACGGATCCAGATTTAAAAAACCGCAAGAATTCGGTGGAGATCAGCAAGGCCTATCAGGCGCACTTGCTCGGCGGGATCGAGTGGGCGCTGGGGCTGGCTGGCGCTAATAAATTAACGATTCCTTAAGGAAGTAAAATTACAGGTTCGCGCCGGGCTTCATCCCGCCCGGCCAAAACTTCACGCCAGTTTCCACGGCTCGCGATAAGGGCGGCTCATCAGTTTGGACGCTTCGGCATCGCCAAGGATGCTCTCGGTTTTCACGTCCCATTTGATCTTTCGCCCCGTGAGCATGGAAATCAAGCCGAGGTGGCCTGGAATAGTGGAGTGATGCCCGACCTCGGCGGGGCAGATGGGAGGTTGGCGCGATTTGCAACAGTCAATAAAATTGCGCCGGTGGTCGGTCGAGGAATAGAGTTTGACCTTGCGCAGTTCCTCTGGCAATTCCCGGTATCCCTTCCACTCCTCTTGCGAGCAGTCAAATCCGCCGCGGTCCACCCACACCCAGCCGCCGGTGCCAATCCATTTGGTGCCTTCCTTGATCTCCGGGTAACCGCTGGCAATCGTCATCGCCACATCGTTCGGATATTTCAGTTCGATGCGGCATTTGGTGCAGGTGTTCCAAATCGCTCTCGGGTCGGGAAAGTCTCCGTGCCCTTCGATTTCCGACGGGCCGGATTCGTCGGCATCCATTCCCCAGTGCGCGATGTCCACATGGTGCCCAACCCAATCCATCAACTGCCCGCCGCCGATGTTGTAGTTCCAGCGCCAGTTCTTCATGATTCGGGCCTCGATGTATGGCTCCTCCCGCGACGGACCAAGCCAGAAGGGGTAATCAAAGCCCTCCGGAACCGGGGTTACGGCGGCGTCAAAGGCGGCTGTGCCGGAGAGGACATCGGCCAGGTCGGTGACACTTATCGGCGGATGAAGTTGCGCCAGCCTTTGCATCAGTTGCCCGCCCTTGCCGTCAATGTCGCTATGGCCGTCGGGCAACCCGACTTCGACGCGGGTCAGTTTGCCAATCAGCCCATTGCGAACGATTTCGGCGGCTTTATGAAATTCGCCCCCTTGCGAGCGCTGAAAGGAGCCGACTTGGAAAATGCAGCCGTTGTCCTTCACGGCCTTCACGATCGCCTGCTGCTCGGCAATCGTCTTCGCAAGCGGCTTTTCGCCGTAAATGTCCTTCTTGTGCCGGGCTGCTTCGACGGCGATGAGCGCGTGCCAATGATCCGGCACCGCCAGCATCACGGCGTCAATATCCGTTCGCGCCATCATTTCGCGGTAATCGTGATACTTCTTGCAATCCTCGTTCCCGTAATGCCGGTTGATAAGGGTGACCGCCTCCGTCAAATGACCGTTGTCCACATCGCAGATGGCAGCGATGCGGCAGTCCTTGCCCATCAACGCCTGCGTATTGTCCCGCCCTTGCCAGCCCCAGCCAACCACGCCCAAGGCGATGCGATTCGAGGGAGCCGGCTGGCCTCCCCCTCCAAACACACTGCTTGGAACGATGGCCGGAAACGCCATCGCCGCCCCCATCGTGCCGATGAAATGCCGGCGGGTGACTTTGAGCTGGGATGCAGTTGTCTTCATAATCCAGGCTGACTCGCAGCCATGTTCAAGGATTTAAGGCCAGGACCCTGGCAGAACAGTCTCTCACATTTACGCCTCCGACCACTTAGCGAATTCCGGGACAGTTCCAGCATGTCTCGATTGTACGCCCATTCAGTCCTGCTGCGAAGGAAAATCAGGTCTGGCGGCGAACCGGGCGGGCGGCTTTTTTGAACTTGCCGGGAGGCGGGGAAAGCGTATGATCCGCGCCGTCACCAGGAAACAAATGAAGGCATAAACTTGGGCGGATAAAGACGCAACCGCCAAAAAGAGCAAACCCGGCAGGATCAGAGTCCGGCCGGGCTTGTCCAAGAAACGCCTTTGAACAGGTGTATCCGAATGGCGGACAAGTCCATATTCAGCTTTCCGGGCTTAACCTTTATACCCAATACCGATCGCTCGAATGTCAGTTGTGGACTTAAGACTCGAATTGTCACAATTATAGGACCCCTTCATGTAGAATATTTAGATGTGACCCCATTGGTGTTTCCACATCCATCAGGAACTGGTCCGCAAGTCGTGACGCTCCAGTTGCTGTGGCAGGAATACCGCCAGACACAACCGGAGGGTTATGGGTACCTGGTTCAAGGACGAATCGCTTGAAGAGCGCGACGAACTCCCCGAACCGCAAGACCTCGCCAGCAAAGCCATCACGGAGTTGGAATCTGTCGTGGACAATTTGCGCGAAATAAATACCCTGCTTGAAAGAGAAGAAGCTATGGAAAAATGAATGACGTCGAACAATTGGAGGCGGAGCAATTTTACGCCTTTACCAAAACTGGTTACAGTCGCCCGGCGCGCGTGGGGTGTGCCCGAGCCGACGGAAGCAAGGTGGATGTTTACGTCAAGTTTTTTGGCGGTGTGGAAAGACGAGAATTTAGTCTTGTGTCGGAGCTGGTATGTTCTCTTCTCGCCAAGGAACTCGGACTGAATGCGCCGACGCCCTATGTCGTGAATCTTTCGCCCGAGTTCCTCGCCGGCCTCCCAAAACCGGCCCAAGACTTGGTGAACCGGAGTCTTGGGCTTAATTTTGCGAGCGAGAGCGCGCCGCCTGGTTTCAGCGTGGTGCCTGCCGAACCGCGCGTGCCGCTGGCCTTGCGCGAATCGGCAGCCGACGTGTTCGCGTTCGATATCGTGATCCAAAATTGTGACCGCAAGGCCGACAACCCGAATTTGCTTTGGGACCGGACTAAAATCATGGTGATTGATCACGAACGGGCGTTCGGATTCATTCGCGAGAACCCACTTCCCTCGTTGAGTTCGTTGGAACTCGACCGGTATTACGACCACGTTTTTTATTCAGCGGTCTCCCCCAACGATGCGCACTTCACGCACTTGAAACAAGCGCTCGGCCGGCTATCCCCGGACCGAATCGAGATGCTGCTTGGCAAAATCCCGAAACCGTGGCAAGTTGAAGAAGACTTGGCAAGGGTGCGCGACCATTTGTTATGGGTTGTCGAGAATCGGCTCCAAGTCTGCGACTTGATACGCGAGCGCCTTACATGAAAACACCAAAAACAGCCTACAGTTTCGTGGTATTGCGCTACATGCATGACGTGTTCACGCGCGAATTCGTGAATGTCGGCGTCCTACTGCACGCGCCTCGCGTCGGATTTTTGGGCTTTGAAAAACTTTCTGCCATGGATCGGGTCAAAGGCATGTTTCCTGGTCTCCAATCAGACCCATTGCGGGACTTGCTGGCATTCCTGGCCTCGCGAGCGGCGGAGATTCAACGTAAAACTTCCGAGGAACTCGACCGTGACCAGATCTCGGCCGAGACGATTGCCAAGGCCCTGCTGCCGACGGACGACAGCGCGCTTCAGTGGTCGGCACCCGGAGGCGGCGCCACCGACGATCCGCAGCAGGCGTTAAAAGAACTTTTCGATCGGCTCGTGGCCCGGCATCTCAAAGCCCATCCTCCGACTAGGCGTGAAGACTCGGACGTTTGGAAACCGTTTGAGCGCGAGTTTCGCCAGCGCAATGTCCTGGCGCGATTGCAGGAAAAGACCCTCAACGCCGGGGAATTGCGCCACCATTTCAAAAATTCCTGGCAACCACCGGGCGGCTACTTGCGCCTTTATCAGCCGTTGAGTTTCGACCTCATTGACCCGTCCAACATCGTTGAAAAAGCCATTCAGTGGAGTGGCTTGCTGCGGCAATTGCGAAAAGCCGACCCGCATTTCTTCATTTACCTCTTGCTGGGCAGGCCTTCGGATGTTCACCGCCTGAATGCCTTCAAACAGGCGCACGAAACATTGGCGGAAGATCAGCAGCGAACGGAACTTGTTCTCGAAGAAGAGGCGCCGAGCTTTGCGGGCATCGTCGAACAAGAAATCAAGGCGGTTGCAAACAATTAAAATGAGCGGCGAGCCGGTGTCAAGCCGGTGTCAGTCCTCACTATTTACACCTTTTGCAAAAGGCGAAGCAAGCGCTCGGACCCAAATCGGGTGGAGGACAAATTTCGGGAACCGCTCCCCATGAACCGAATGGAAACCTCCTCTCCCCAACTCTCCCCTCCACAAGTGTGTGGAGGGGAGGGAGAAGAATTCTGTCGTGCGCCCACCCAAATCCTTATAGGACTTGGGGCGGAGAATGCCGGTTGACGGGATGGGGCTGGTTTCATTAGGCTTCCTCTCAATGATTATTGCTCCGTCGCTGCTGGCGTCCGATTTTACCAGGCTGGGCCGCGAAGCCGCCCGGGTGGACCGCTCCGGGGCGGACTGGCTGCACCTGGACATCATGGACGGCCATTTCGTGCCCAACCTGTCCTTCGGGCCGGCGGTGGTGCAGGCCGTCCGGCCGCTGAACAAACTTACATTTGACGTTCACCTCATGTGTTCGCGGCCGGATATTCTGCTGGAGCCGTTTGCCCGGGCCGGCGCGGACCGGATAACGGTGCATGTGGAACTGGGGCATCAGGTAACTGCGCTGATATGGAAGATCCGTTCGTTGCACAAGCAGGTCGGCCTGGCCATCAATCCCCCGACCGCCATGCGGGCGGCCGAGCCGTTTCTGGACAAGGTGGATTCGCTGCTGGTGATGACGGTCAATCCGGGTTTCGGCGGACAGTCGTTCATCACGGAAACGCTGCCCAAAATCCAGCAGGCGGCGGCCTGGCGGCGGGAACGCGGCTTGAACTACAAAATCGCCGTGGACGGCGGCGTTGATTTTCAAACCGTCGCCCAGTGCGCCCGGGCCGGTGCGGACACGTTCATCAGCGGCACCTGTTTGTTGCACCGCCCCAACTTGAAAGCCGCCGTGGCCAAAATGAGGAAACTGGCCGTGGTCGCGGCTCAACCCAATCCCTGACCCCGGCATGAGCATCAAATTTGGCACCGATGGCTGGCGGGCCGTGATCGCCGAGGACTTCACCTTCCACAACGTGGATCGTGTCAGCCAGGCCGTTGCCGATTTTTGGAACGGCTCCCAACCGGCCGGGACCGCGAGGAAGATCATCGTCGGCTATGACCGCCGGTTTCTGTCCGATCAGTTCGGTCGGCGCGTGGCGGAAGTCCTGGCGGGAAACGGGTTCGAGGTCGTGTTGAGCAACTGTCCCACGCCAACGCCAGCGGTCTCCTTTGCTGTCAAGACTGAAAAGGCGGCGGGGGGCGTCATGATCACCGCAAGCCATAATCCCCCCATCTTCAACGGGTTCAAAATCAAGGCGCACTACGGCGGTTCGGCCGAGGCGCCGCTTTGCCAGGCGGTTGAAGCGCTGCTGGACCGCAACCCGGTCCGCGCGACCTCCGCGGCGGACGCCATGCGCGCCGGACAGTTGAAGGTGCGCAATCTGCGACCGGCTCTTTTCCGGGCGATTAAACGGATTGTTGACTTCAAATTGATCGCGCGCTCCCGGCTCCGCTTCGCCCACGAGGCGCTGTTTGGCGTGGGGGCGGGCTGCTTTGAAGAATTGCTGCGCGGCACGACCTGCCGCGTTACCACGCTGGATGGGCGGCATGACCCCAATTTCGGCGGCGTCAACCCGGAGCCGGTCGCGCAAAATTACACCGCCAGCTCCGCCTGGCTCAAAAAGCATCCGCACGATATTTGCCTGGTGACCGACGGCGACGCCGACCGCGTGGGCGGCATGGACGGGCGGGGACGGCCCATGACGACGCATCAGATTATCTGCCTGCTGCTGCATCATTTCATCGTCAACCGGCACGGCACGGGACGAGTCATCAAGGCGCTGACCACGACTTCGATGGTTGACAAGATGTGCGCGCATTACGGCCTGGAACTGGTGGAGACGGGCGTGGGCTTCAAGTATATCTGCGCGGAGATGCTGAAGGGAAACGTGCTGCTCGGCTTTGAGGAAAGCGGAGGCATTGGTTTTCCCGAACTGATGCCCGAGCGCGACGGCATCGCCGCCGGCATGATGCTGCTGGAGATGCTCGCGACCGAGCGCGTGTCTATCAATCAACTCTTGCGCCGGCTGGAAAAGCAGTACGGCCCGCATCATTACGCGCGGCTGGACACCCATTTCCCGCTGGAAAAACGCGCGGCGCTGATGGACTTCTGCAAGACCAAGCCGCCGGCGCGCCTGCTTGCCTCCCCGGTGGCCGAAATCAAATCCTACGACGGTGTCAAGCTGATTGCCCGCGACGGTTCATGGCTCATGCTGCGCGGTTCGGGCACCGAGCCGGTCCTGCGCATCTACGCCGAGTCCAAGTCGCCCGCCGCCGCCGCCGCGCTGATCCGCGAAGGAGTCCGGTTCACCAAGCTTGTGTGAGGCGCAAGTGCAATGCGCCAATCCTTGACGGCCGGGCGAGACTCCGCCGAGCCGTAACTCGATTTCCTGGAAAAAGTCACGGGTTCAGTCTCGCCCTCCAGTATTTGAGACGTGTCTTAATTTTCATTTCGTTCTCCCAAGTTCCGCCGCAACGACTGCCTTTTCCAATGCCTTGACCAAGCCGGCGATGGTGTGCTCTTTGGCCTCCAAGGCGGGTTGGAAGCCGAGCGTAGCAAGGGCCTTGCTGGTTTCGGGGCCGATGGAGGCGAATTTGACTTGAGGATGGGCCGTCAACAATTGGTTTAGGTTGAACCGGGCGTGGAAGTTCTCCACTGCCGACCCGCTGGCAAATGTGATCCAATCCGCGCCATCCTTGAGCAGGCGCGCCCCGGCGCCATTGCGGTCCTCTGTTTCGGGCACGGTCTTGTAACAGGCGACGTCGTCAACAATAGCGCCCAGTTCCTCCAGTTTTTGCGGCAGTTCCTTTCCGGCGACCTCGGCGCGCAGGAGCAGCAACTTCAGATTCTCAATGCTTTCGTATCCCGTCAACGCTTCGCCCAGCGCTGCCCCGGTGGCTTCCGCCGGCATGAGGTCCACCTTGAGATGCAATTCCTGAAGTTTGGCGGCGGTGCCCGGGCCGACCGCGGCAATGCGCACCCCGCCGATGTCGCGCATGTCGTCGAACGCCTTGAAAAAATACTCGAAGAACTTGGCGACCCCGTTGGCGCTGGTAAAGATAAGCCAGTCGTAGGCGTTGAGTTCGAGCAATGCGTCGGCCAGCGCGCGATGCTCCGTGGGCGGCTCGATGCGGATGACGGGTATTTCCAAAACATCAGCCCCGTGTTCGAGCAGCAGGCGCGACAACTGCCCGGCCTGCGTGCCGGCGCGCGTCACTACAATGCGGCGGCCAAACAGCGGCAGCTCCTCGAACCAGTTCAGCCGGTGCCGCAATTTGACAACCTCCCCAATGATCGTGAGGCCCGGAGGCTTGAAGGCAGCGCGTTCGGCGATATCCGCAATCGTTTTCAAAGTGCCCTCGATGGATCGCTGCCGGCCGGTTGTCCCCCACCGGATCATGGCGACCGGCGTATTTTCATCCATGCCGTTGGCGGTGAGCACCTGGGAGATTTGCCGGATGCGCGTCACGCCCATGAGAATGATCTTGGTCCCGGGCGTTTTGGCCGCCAGCGCCCAATCCACGCCGTCCTTATCCGGCTCCTCGTGCCCGGTGTAAACAGTGAAGCTGGAGCAATAATCCCGATGCGTAATCGGAATGCCGGCATAATTGGGAACGGCCCATATCGAGGAAACACCCGGCACGACCTCAAAAGGGATGTTGGCCGCCGCAAGCGCCAATGCTTCCTCGCCGCCGCGGCCAAAAACGTCCGGGTCCCCGCCCTTGAGGCGGACGACGCATTGGCCCGCGCGCGCCTTGGCCACAAGCAATTGGTTGATTTCCTCCTGCGGAATGGCGTGTTCGCCGTAACGCTTCCCGCCATAGATGATCTCCGCCGAAGAACGGGCCATCGCGAGAATATCGCGGTTGATCAGGGCGTCATGGACCACCACGTCGGCGCGCGCCAGCAATTCAGCCCCGCGCAGCGTCATCAGCCCCGCGTCGCCCGGCCCCGCGCCGACCAGATAAACTTTTCCGGCGTGTTTCATAAACGGTTGTGGGCAGTGAACAGATCGGTCGGATGAGAATTCTCTCTCAAAATGGCGTTCATAATCGCTTCTTACAAAACTGGCTCCAGCAATTGCGCCGCGACCTTTTCTCCCAGCGCGACCGCGTCGGTCAAGGTGCCTTCTGCCTCGGCGCGCCGGACATTTTGCGTCAAGTGCGCCACGGCGCGCAAATGTATCCGGCCCCCGGAAACGCACGCGTAAGCGCCTATCGGAGTCTGACACCCGCCCCCCATCGCGCGGAGGAAGGATCGCTCGGCAGTCACGCATTGCGAGGTATGGTAGTCATCGAGCCTGCGGCAAATATCCGCCATGCGCCCGTCCTCTTCCCGGATCTCCAGGCCAATCGCACCCTGGCCGACGCACGGCAGCATCAATTCCGGTTCAAGAACGCACGCCGCCAAATCACACGGCACGCCGCCGCCGCGCAGGAGGCCGATTCTGGAAACCCGGATGCCCAGCCGCTCCAGTCCGGCGGCGGCGAGCAGCGTCCCGTCCAACTCCGGCTGCGCCATCAGTTTCTGCAAACGCGTCGGCACATTGCCGCGAATGGGGACCGCGCGGAAATCCGGGCGAAGCGCCAAAAGCTGCGTCTGCCGCCGCGCGCTACCGGTGGCCACGGTCGTTCCTGGCGGGAAACCGCCGACCCTCATGCCGGGAACCAGACCGTTGTCCGTGCGATAAACCAAAACATCCCGCACATCCGCCCGCTCCCCGGCCACACCCGCCAGCCGCAAACCGCCCGGCAAATCGGTCGGCAAGTCCTTCAGACTATGCACCGCAAGGTCCGCGCGACCGTCGAGCAGCGCGTCCTCCAGTTCCTTGGTGAACAGAGCGCGCGGGAGCTTGCTGGCGTCCGGAGCCGGGCCGGCAGTCTGCAATCTGTCACCCGTGGTCTTGAGGATGACCAGGTCGAAGGACAGATCCGGGAATTTCTCGCGGCAGGATGCCAGCACCGTGCCGGACTGCGCGCGCGCCAGGGCGCTTCCACGGGTGGCGATAAGTATGGGACGCATGGCAGGCATGGAATGTTTGCTCAAGTGGTGCCGGCGGCCAGTTTGGCACCGGGCGCGAACGCGGGCGCGGCCGGCTGCATCAGCGCGCGCGTCTTCTCGCGGATCAGCGCCTCGCACCGTGCGATTTCGTCCTGGCGTTGCCGGAGGCAATCGCCCGCTATTTCCTGGAGGTCGTCAATATTGTAAAGATACACGTTTTCCAGAAACTTCGCCTCCGGGTCAATATCGCGCGGAACAGCGATGTCAATCAACAGCAAGGGCCGGTTCTTCCGCGCTTTCATAAACCCCTCCAGCGTCGCCCGGTCCAGGACGCAGTGCGGCGCGGCGGTGCTGCTGATCACGATGTCAATGCCGGGAAATTCCGCTCCCCACTCCTCAAAACGAATGGCCCGGCCTCCCAACTCCGCAGCCAGCGCCGCGGCCCGTTCGTAGGAACGGTTGGAAACCACGATGCTACCCGCCCCGCGGCTTCGCAACGCGCGCGCCGTCTTCTCCCCAGTCTCCCCCGCCCCGAGCACCATCACGGGGTGGTCGCCGAGCGAACTGAAGATCTTCCCGGCCAGATCCACGGCGACCGAGGCGACCGATACACTCCCGCGCTGGATATTGGTTTCCGTGCGGATTTGTTTGGCCACGTTGAACGCCTTTTGGAAAATCCTGTTCAGGCGGCTGCCGGTGTGCTTGTGCCGGAGCGCCGTGTCGTAAGCCTTCTTTAACTGGCCCAGGATTTCCGTTTCGCCCAGGACCATCGAATCCAACCCGCAGGCGACTTGGAACAAATGTTCCAGGCCGCGGCAATCGGCGTGGGAATAAAGCCCGTCCGTCAACGGCGCCGGCCCTTGGTGATAGTCCATCAAAAACCGCCGGAGCCGCGCGGTGGCCTCCTCTTCCGCCGAGTCCATCACCGCATAGATCTCCACGCGGTTGCAAGTGGAGAGGATGACCGCTTCCGAGGCGACGGCCTCGCGCCGCAATTTCTCCAGCGCCTCCGGCAGCGCCGCTTCGGGAAAAGCAAACCGCTCCCGCACGCTCACGGGCGAGGAGCGATGGCTTATTCCGATGACGATGAAAGGCATTCTCTGAGTTATGGGTTTGGAGTTTGGCGCTTGGAACTTGCGGTTTGGAGCTTGAAGTTGTGAAATCAAAGTTTGTGCGATGCCGACAACAGGTTCACGCCCCAGAATGTGAGCAGCACAAACGTGAACGAGCCGACCGCGCCCCAGGCAAAGCGCCTCCCGGCCTGCGCAAACCGGCTGTGCAACACGATCAAGCCCAGATAGACCAGCCAAACCAGCGCCGACCACGGCACTTTGGGGTCCGCCGCAAAGTCCAGCTTCGTCTCAGGGTGCTGCCTCAAGAGCAGTGGAATGACCGCTAAACCCGCCGTCAGCAGCACGAAGCCGGCCCAAAGCAGGCCGCTGGTGATCTTCTCCAGCCGGTCAATGGGAGGCAACAGCGACAGCAGTGCCCGCAGTTTGTGAAACTTGAGGTCGTGCTCCAAAGTCAGGTACATCAGCGCAGCGACCGCGCTCAATCCAAAGGCCCCGTAAGAAAGCAGCGACAACGCCGCGTGCAGGCTCACCAGCCCGTTGCTGAATTCTGGCTTGCCCAGCTTGTAGGGCACATCCAGCGCCGGCATCAGGGCAAACACTCCAATGCCGAAAATGACCGGCGTCACAAACGCCACGAAGTGGCGCAGACGCGGAAACAGGCCGAGCACAAGGCAAGCCGCGGCGATGGTCCAGGCCACAAAAGTCATGGCTTCATACAGGTTGTTGACCGGACACCTCTCCAAGCTCAGGCCGCGCAGGCACATGGCCCAAGTATGGAACACCATGCCGCCCAGCAGCAGGAAGTAGTTGATGTGGTCGTGATGTCGAAAGCCCCTGCGCCACAGGAATATCGAGTAGATCGCGCCGCAGCCGTAAACGAGTACGGCGGTCAAAAAACAGCTTCGCGCATCATGCCAGAACACGTCGTCAGTTTAGCACTCGGAGTAAAGGGTTTAAAGTCAAAAAATTGATTCCTTGATATCTTCAATAAACCAACGAAACGCTTCTCTCCTCAATCCCAAAGGGATTGAATAATCCGGCCCAGGGTTGGCCGATTCCGAGAGGCCTACCCTGGGTCCCAACATTGGAGGTTATCAACCCTGAAAGGGTTGAATCTCAGCGCCTAACAAATGAATCCTCATTCCATTCCAGCGAAAACGCCGGGCAAACCTTAAAAAGCAATCTGGCCGGACGGTTGCGGAAATTCCGCCACACATCCGGCCAGGATATTGCCTGCCGTTGCACCCGGCCCATCTTCGGGCCGGGTTTCAAGTCTCCCGCCTATTCGATCGGGAGGCCAAGAACCGGCGATGCCGACATAGTCCGGTAGAACACGGCGGAGCTGGGGTGCCCGCCCGTGGTACCAGGCGGCGTCACGATGAATGTGTTGGTGCCGATGTTCGTGGATCCCGGCGCCCCAACCACAGGTGTCCACGGCCCAGTGATGCTCGTGGACGAGAGCAGCGTGGAGCCGGCATACGTTAAGACGAGGTTGGTATGATTTGATACCGTCATCGCCAGCGGGCTGTACGGAGTAATCAACTGCAACTGCATTCCGTTGAAGTCAGCTTCGTTTGCAGTGTTGCCACCAAGATACGCGCTGGGGTTGGGTGCCACCGACATGTTAATTATGCCGTTCGAGACGAATACATTCGTGAATATCACGAAATTCTGACCGAACAGGAAGTTTGTGTCAATGACTGTAACCGATCCGTTATTATTCGACTGCAAGGTTGAACCGATCTTAAAGATCGTCCCGCGGTCGCCGCAATTGCCGTTCAGGCTATACACAAACAGATTGTAGTAGCCAGGTATCGTGCTGATATTGATGTTGGTGCCGGTGCCGGTGTTGAATGGCCCAAGCTGCAAGAAGGGATCCAACAGGGTAGCCACCCCGCCTTGTCCACCGCAATCCCAGCCCCTGGCATTGGTAACGCTAATGAATATTCCTGTATTCAAGTTGCTGGCGTCATTCCAAGAGGAAGTATTCGTGAACGGGTTCGCCCCGATAACTCCGATGCCGTTCGCACCTCCATTGATCGCGTTCCACTCGGTTCCTGAGCCAATGGCGCCCAGTCCTGTGTAGCCCGTCGAGGTCCAGCCCGACCCATTATTGGTCAGGTCGAAGTTCGCCGTCCATGTCGCCGGCGTCGGGAACACGTTCACGTAGAATCCGGCTTGGCCAGCCGTCACAGTCGACGGAACCGCCGTATTGGTCACCGACACCGTGAGTTCCTCGCCGGTCAATGTCGCCTGCGCGTTGCTGATTGTCAGGGTCGAGCTGTTTCCGACGGTGTTCACGGTAAACGTAACGCCGGGGAACTCACCAAATGCGTAAGTTCCATTGGTCGGCATGGGTGAATACGGGGCGGACCACGTAAAGCCAAGCGGCCCGTTGGCAGCCGTAGCCCTGAAGGTTTCGGTCGCGCCTTCATTCACGAAGTTACCCACCGATGTGGGCGCTGTCGTGATAATGGCCGGCACCGCATTGCTGTTCGCCGTCGCCCACAGGACGTTGATTTGCTCGCGAGTGAGTGCCTGGTTGAATACCGCAACCTCGCTGATCGAGCCGTCGAACTGGCGCAGCCCGGACGAGTCATACGGGTCGGTCCCAATGTAGCCAGCATCACCCCACGCTAGAACGGCATTGGTCAGATTAGTCTGCACCGACCCGCCGTAGTTGATCGTCGGGACCGAGCTGACGAGATTGCTATTGTAGCAGTATGTCGAGATGTTGCTCGGCGTCACCACAAAGGCGAGCATGTTCCAGTTGGTCACAAGTGGCGAGAGGCCAGGGTTGTGCCCCCACGTCGCCGCGTTATCGCCCCAGTTGTAGCCCAAGTTCCCGGCCCCATTGCCATAAAACCCGAATCCGGCTATCGTGCCACTGCCGCGGCAATACAACAACCCGGCGACGTTGCTCTGATTCTCGTTTGGATAGATCCACATGACAGCCGTCACCGCGTTTGTATTGAGGTTCAACGCCGGGAAGACGATCTCCGAAGTATTCACGCAATTGTTGCTCGCACTCGCATTCGAATTCGTCGGCCACGTGGCCCTCTCAACATATGCGTTCGTGAATATCGGAGATGTTGCGAAGCTGTTTAAGCCAGGCTCTCCAGTTTGACCCGAGTCAGGCCCCGGCTCTGCCACGGAACTCCACGGAAGCGTCACGCCCGAGCCATAGGTTCCCGAATGGCCGCCCCAATAGTCGAAGGCAATCGTGCCGCTCGTCTCGTTCAACTCCCAGTAGGCCACGGGATTCAGGCTCGTCACGGCCGTCGCATAAGGTGACAACTCCAAGTTATCGCCGATGGTCAGCGTCGCCAATGTGCTCACCGCGGCGCTGCCAATACCGTCACTTATGGTGACGTAATACGCTGCCCCTTGGAATGTGTTCGCGGTGGCGCTGATGATCAATGTGGCGTTGGTTGCGCCGGAGACTGTGCCGTAGCTGGTATGCACTCCGGTGCTGGTTCCATTGGTCAGAATGTAACTAAGGCCAGAGTTGTAGTTGCTGATATACCACTGGTAGGTCAGACCCTGAACAAAGGTCACGCCGCTCGCAAGCACTGTGAAGCTGGCGGTGCGATTCCGATAAGCCGCCGTGGATGCCGGCTCAGTGGTGATGACCGGCGCGGTGTTGTCCAGCGCCACGCCCGCATAGTAGAGGATGCTGACCTGGTTCGCAGTGAGGGCGTTGGTGAACATCGCAACAGCGGAGATGTTGCCGTTGAAGTTTGACGTCACACTGCCGTTCGGCCAGCCGCCAATTCCGATCGGGCCGCCCCAGCTCTGGTAGGGGTTGCTAATCGTTTGAACAAGAGGAGTTTCCACGATATTGCTGACGCAAATATACAGTGTGCTGTTGCTCGCCGTAATCACCCAGGCCACCATGGACCAGGTATTGCTCGGCGGGTCCGCGAACGTCTGGTTGTTGTTGTTTCCACCATTCCAAACGTCGTCCAGGAAGATCGGGTTCGCAGCATATCCGCTGCTGTAGCAAAGTCCATCCATCTGAGAGCCATTGGCCGTTTGCATCACCGCGATGCTCGCGTTGGCATGCTCAGTCAGCCCGGTGGGATAGATCCATGCAACCAGCGACACGTTGGTCGTGCCGGCCGGGATGCTCGGAGATCCAGCCGTGATCACCGCGGATTGCGCCACGCCGGTCGGCGGAGGCGCGGTGGTGGCTTCGTCCGCTGTCAGGTTGTTCGTCACTTCCACGGCACCGTTGTTGGCAGGGAAGCCCTGGAACCCATTGTCCGGATCCGGGCCTATAACGGGCGTGCCATAAGGAGGTGAGTTATACAGAGCGGTGTTTCCCCAGCCGTTTAGGGAATAGAAGCCGTAATACCCGTTCCAGCCGCCGACAATATCGTAGGCTTCGGTAAGAGCACTATTCGGCTTCGCCGCGCCGGGATCGGCGAACTCGTTGAGAGGCCAGTAAGCCACAGCGCCGTATCCGATCGCTACCCATTCGAAGGTGTTGGCAATGGGAGCGGGCAGCATCGTCACTGTCACCACGCCGCTTGTTATAGATCCGCCCGCGTTGGTGATCACGCAATGATACCAGCAGGCATCATTCGCGTTCACGTTTGAAAGCACCAGTGTGCTGACCAGGTCCAAGCTGCTCGGACTCGATGTAACACTGACGCCGCTGGCATCCGCACTGCTGACATTGCCCCAATTGGCAGTGATGTTACCGGCCACTACGGTATTGGTCTGCCAATAAGCGCCGCCGGCAGGGCCGGTGTAGGCCACAACCGTAATAGTCGCGCCGCCGCCGGGGATCAAGTTGTAATTCGCGTTCGTCAGGAAGGAGTTCGTTACGAACGGAGGTTGCGATACAATGACGGGCGCATTGTTCCCCAAAGCGTAGCCGTCGCCGAACAGGGTCTCAATCTGCCCCGCTGTGAGCGAGTTGCTGAACATCGCCACGGATGATATGGAGCCATTAAAGTAATTGCTAATGCCTCCGTAAGCCGCCGTCGCACCCCCGATCTGGAAGCCGGCGCCCCACGGAACATTGGAGTTGGCGAAGTAATTTGTCGCCGCGTACAGTCCGCCCGAGAGGCTGCCGAGGTAGGTCACGGTATTGCTCGGCGAAACGACCACCGCATACATGGACCACGCATTGTTGGGAACTACCAGGCCGCTGGCCCAGCCATAAGTGGCCGGCGCGTTATTATCCCACACGTAGCCCGCCTGCAAGGTGCCATTCGTGAAGTCTATCTGCGCACCGTTGTTTCCGCCGGCGCCTAGCGCTCCCGCGTCTTCGGACAGCAAAACGATGTTGCTCATGACGTAGCTGTTGGTAGCGCTAAGCCCATTTGAAATGGTCGCCAGTAAGGGATTGGGATTAATCCACATGACTATCGTCGCATTAGTACTGTTGGTGGCGAAGCTGGGACCAGTTGGCACTGTCACCAACGTGGCGGGCACGCTGTTCATGGATGCGTAGGCCGTCGTCGGCAGGCCGGTGTAAGGCGTGCTGTTGGTTGGGTTGCCCGGGCCGGCAATCGGCTGCCAACCCGAGGCGTCCGCCAACCACGAAGTGTTCGTTTGCAAACTGGTATTCATTCCGCCAGTCTGGGCGTTGGTACCATAGATGCCGTTATACCCGCCCACAACATCGTAGGCCACGTTGGTGCCGGTGGAACAATCCCCCAGCTCGTTCAGGGGCCAGAACGCCACCGCGCCCATCCCGGACGAAATGACACCCGCGGCAAAGCTCCCTGCCGTGGTGCTGACCGCCGAAACGGCGACCACGCTGCTCGTCGCTGCGCCGCCTGAATTGGTGAGGATGAAGACGTAGGAGCCGGCATCCGTAGCCGGGTTGAAGTTCTGTATCACCAGCGAGCCTTGCCTATATACCCCACTCACGCTTGTTGTCCCAATGGCACCCGTGATGTCCGCACTGGTAATTGGAACATAACTGGAGCCGTTATAGAGTTGCCAATAACCATTGGCATTCGTGCCGCCAAACCCCGCAGATATAATCGTCCTGCTGCCGCCCGGAAGCATCGGGACGATGGGAGGCGGTTGCAATGAAATGCTCGGCGGGAACGTGTTTGAACCCACGCCGCCTTGGAACAACGTTGCAACCTGGGCCGCGGAGAGCGAATTACTGAAGATCGCCGCGCAAGATATGTAACCCACCATGTTGTTCGTGGGGAAGTTGTCAACATCGGAGCCGATGTACTCAGCAAGGTTACCCCAAGGTATGTAAACGTGGGTTGTGAGTTGATTGGTCGTTATGAAGCCAACGTTCGTATTGCCAAGATAAAATACGCTGTTCGTAGGTTCAACGACTATGGCCACCATGCTCCACATATTTGACGGTATTTGGATGCCGGTAACTTCCTGATAGTCGTTGGCGCCATTATTATCCCAATTGATGCCCAATTGGTTCGCCGTGTTCCCGTAGCACAACCCGTTGCCGTTCTGGTAGGTGGGGCCAAGGCGCTCGAAGACAATGCCGCTTGGGCCGTTTTCGGTGTAGGTGGTGGGATAAATCCATGCCAGGATGGTCGTGTTTGTCGCACCCGCCCCTGTCGTCGGCAGCGTTGGCGGCGTGGGGACAGTGACGAAGGAGTAAGCGTGAGCAGCGTCGTTCGTAACTCCCAAGGCACCCTCCTTAGGCAGACCGCTCAGGCCGGCCGCGCCGGGTCCTGGAATTGCGGGGAAGCCGGCTATGCTGTTCCCGGCGCCGTTGTCGGCATTGCTGGCGTAAGTGCCATTATAACCGCCGACCACATCGAAAGCCGTCACCGTTGAGAGCGAAGGATCGTTCGTCTCGTTAAGAGGCCAGAAGGCCATCGCGCCATACGCAGGATTGGTGACGTAGGAAGCGAAGCTGTTGGCCGCAATGTTAAATATTGAAAGGGTGACCACCGAGCTGGTGGCATACCCGAAGCTGTTGGTGATGACGAACTCGTATGAGCCGGCATCAACCGCCTTGAAGTTGGTAATCGTCAACGCACCTGCGATTGAGAGAGTGGTTCCGTTATAGACAGCGGAATTGGTGATGTTGTTCTCGTAGGCAGTGTTCACAAGACCCCAACCGCCGTGGCCGTTGTTTGTCTGCCAGAAGCCAACACCGCTGGTGCCGACAAAGCCGCCGGAACTCAAGGTAACATTGGCCCCCGGAATCAACTCGGCAATTGCGGGTTTCGGTTGTGCTGTGATGAAGGGCGTCGGCGCGCTATTCGCAAGGCCGGCGAGGTAAAGGTTCAGCATCTGCGAATAGGAGAGCGTGTTGCTGAACATCGAGACGGAAGATATGTAGCCGGGCCAGTTGCGCGTAGGAACCGCGGCGTCGAGCGGGTCGGTGCCAATCCACATGTTTGTGCCCCATGGCTGATTCGAGTTAGCTTGGGTGTTCGTTTGGGAAGTGAGGCTGTTGACCGCATTCCCAACGTAATACACATAGTTGGTCGGCGAAATGGTCACACCGACCATGTTCCAGGTGTTCAGCGGCGCCTTGAGGCTGCTGCTGTTATTGACACCGATATTATCCCAGACCAGTCCGGGGCCGGTGGTGTCGTTGCCACCGACGTTCCAAAAGAGACAGTCATTATACCCCGGCGCCGCATCGGTAGATTTCACCAAGCCGGTATAATTGGCTGGCGTCGCGAGAGTTTGATAGACCCAGAGAACGATCGAAACATTGGTCGAGTTGGGTGTGCCGGCAGGGAAAGCCGGCCCCTGGGCAACCGACACATAGGTTCTGGGCAGCGCCGCAACGCCCTGGATAGATCCCAGCGATGCACTGGGCAGCCCGACGAAGCCTGCTTGCGCCGGCCCGTTGTTGGTGAGGACATAAGTGGGCTGATTGGCCAGAATCCACGAGTTTGTGCCGCCATCTTGGGCATTCGTCCCGTAGATGCCGTTAAAACCGCCGACAACATCGTAAGCCACGGCCGTTCCGGTGGATGCATCGTTGGTCTCGTTCAAGGGCCACAGGGCCACAAGGCCGTAACCGGTAGTGCTGGCCACTGCAGCGTAACTGCCCGTCGGCGTCGGGTAAGTGCTGACCGTTACCACCGCGCTGGTGGCCGCCCCGTACGAGTTGGTGAGAATGAACTCATAGCTGCCCGCATCGCCGACCAGCATGTTGTTGAACGTCAGTGTGGCTGCCCAGTTGCCGCCGCTCAGGACCGCATTCGTGCCGCTAATGTCAGCCGGGTTATTCGCGGGAACCCATTGGGAACCACTGTAAACCGCCCAATAACCGCCGCCATTCGTCCCGCCATATCCGCCGGCAGTTACCGTGGTTCTTCCACCCGCTATCACCTCGGTGTTGGCAAACGCCGGCTGTACTGTGATGTAGGGCGCATTCGTGCCCATCGCTGTGCCGGCGCTGTAGAGCATTTGCATTTGCTGCGGCGTCAGCGTGTTGCTGAACATCGCAAAGGAAGACATTGAACCAACAAAGTTGCGGGCCGGCTCATTAGCCGGGTCGGCTCCAATCAGTACGCCTGCTCCAAAAGGCACGTTGTTGTTGTTGGTTGCGTAGGTCAGACTGATGAGGCCCTGGTTGGTGTTCCCAATGTAAACGGTGACATTCGTCGGGTTGACGGCGACGGCAACCATGCTCCACACAAAATCCGGAATTGGCCCCAAGCTGATGGCCGCAAGGTTCAATCCGGTCCCGCTTGCATCCGGGGTATCCCACCGGCAGCCAAGTGTATCAGTGCCACCGCTGCTATATGCCAAACCGGCCGTGTTGCCAGCACCCAAATAGGTGCCGCGCTCCAGGAACAGCGCGGTGCTGTTCGCGCTGGATTCTGGTTTGATGCTTGGATAAATCCAGCCAACGATGCTCGCGTTGGTGCCGTTGGTCGTGTTAGGGAAGGTCGGGGTGGTTGCCACGGTGACAAACGAGTTCACCAAGCCAGCCGAGTTCGTCACTCCCAAGGCGCCAGTATTAGGCAATCCTGGCAAGCCGGCCAGCCCGGGGCCAGTAAGAGCAGTGAGGCCGCTGACGGCATTGCCGCCGCCATTGTCGGCATTGGTGCCATAGGTGCCATTATACCCGCCGATAACGTCGTAAGCAATCACCGCGGGGCCGGTCATTCCAGAAGACGGATCAGTGGTCTCATTCAGGGGCCAGAGTGCCACCGCGCCGAATGCCCTGTTGTTCGCGACTATATTGGCGTATGTCCCAGCCGGAGGCGAGAAGGACTTCATGGTCACCACCGCGCTGGTGGCCCAGCCGACGGAATTGCTGACAACCAGTTCGTAGCTCCCCGCGTCAACAGCCTGCATGTTGGTGATATTGAGATTGCCCGCCAGTTGCGCGTTCACCAGCGACGCATACACGTTAGTAGCGTCGGGACTGGAGACAATGCCCCAGCCGCCCGCGCCATTGTTCGTCTGCCAGTAGGCGACGGCGTTCGAGCCGCCATAAGCCGTAACACTGAGAGTGATAGAGGCTCCCGTAGCCACTTCGAGATTGGTGTTGGCAGGGTTAGCTAAGATAGTGGGTGCCAGATTCCCATTGGCCACACCGGCGGCGAACAACCCTTGCACCTGCGCCACGGAGAGCGAGTTGTTGAACATCGCAAAGCTCGACATATAGCCGTTCACATTGCGCGCCGGCGCGGGGAACGCACCCTGGATGTCCGTGCCGATGTTTATGGCATGGCCCCAGCCTTCATAGATGTTGGCGGGAATGCCTGCCCCATTGGTCATCCATTGCGTTGACGACACCAGGATGTATTTGCCGGCGGCATTGGTCTTGCCAACGTATAACACGCTGTTTGTCGGAGTAATGACCAGACCGAGCATGTTCCACGTCATCGGCGTGATGGCGGGGCCGGTATAGCCCCAGGCCGTTGCGCTGTCATTATCCCAATGATATCCCAAGTTTTGATTGGCGTTCGCGTACTGCAGGCCAGCGACTCCCGGAGTGGCGTTCGGCGAAACGAATATGCCTGCCGCGTTAGCCTGCGCATTCGTCGTGTCAGGATAGAACCATCCCACGATCGTCGCATTTGTTGTCCCCACCGCGTAGGTCGGCGAGATGGGAATGGTAACGAATGAATTCGCCAGAGCTGCCGCGTTCGACACCCCCAAGGCGCCGCTGGTGGGCAGGCCGGGCAGGCTGCTTCCCGGTCCCACAACCGCTGTTAAACCGTTGACGGTGTTCCCTCCGCCGTTGTCGGCATTGGTGCCATACGTCCCGTTATATCCGCCCACAACATCAAATGCCACCACCCGACTGCCGGTGATTCCGCTTGATGGATCAACCACTTCGTCCAATGGCCACAGCGCCATCGCGCCAAAACCCGCGCTCGCGGCGACGGACGCAAAACTGCCCGCGCTGCTGTTGTAAGCATTAATCGTGACCACGCTGCTCGTGGCCGACCCGCCCGCATTGGTGATCACCAGCTCGTATGAGCCGGCATCGCTGTTCAGGAACCCGGTAAACTGCAACAAGCCAACCTGCAACGTTCCTCCCGCGCCGCCGAGGGATGTCGTCACACTTTGGGGAGGCACATCCGCAGAACTCACCTGAACCCAGCTCGAGCCATTATACTTCTGCCAATAGCCACCGGCCGGCAGCGCGCCAAATCCGGTCGCGGTTATCGAGGCAACTCCACCCACCACCAGCTCAATATTCGTCGAAGCCGGTTGGATCGTGATGTAAGGAGGAGGCGTCAGCCCGTTGGACTCGCCAGCGATCCAGAGACTCTCAATTTGCTGGACGCTGAGCGTGTTGCTAAACATGGCCACATCCGCAATGTATCCGCCAAAGGAGCCTGTGAGGGCCGCAAGCTGAGGATCACCGCCGATGGCCGCGCCGCCGCCCCACGGCTCATTGTCGTTCGCCGGAATCCCCGCGCCATTGGTCATCCATTGCGTCGCCGAGGTGATGAAGTTGCTGTTGCCGACATAAAGGACCGCGTTGCTCGGCGAAATGGACAACGCCACCATGGACCAGTTGCTCCGGCCGATGGTCAGCCCGGAATTGTACTGCCATGTCGTGGAAAGGTTGTTATCCCAACTGTAGCCCAGGGTGTTCGCTGCGTTGTAATAGTAATTCAGCGTGTCCGTTCGCGTGGCCCCGAATATTCCGTTACGCATGGCCAGCAGCCCGATTGCACCACCGGTCTCGTTTGTCTGCGGATTAATCCAGGCGACCAACGTCACGTTGGTCGAGTTGTTCACCGCCGTCGCTGCAGGCCCATTCAGTCCCTGAAACACCGGCGTGTTGCTCATATATACAAACGTATAT
>Ga0302320_10004908_pt1 | contig 30158 bp, 31 predicted proteins | sample Bog_T0_3_FD_202130 | JGI IMG/M metagenome (GOLD analysis project Ga0302320, IMG submission 202130) | Peat permafrost microbial communities from Stordalen Mire near Abisko, Sweden - Bog_T0_3 | ecosystem: Environmental > Terrestrial > Soil > Wetlands > Peat | place: Sweden: Abisko, Stordalen Mire... | reverse complement strand
TATTCTACAACATGAAGCGACTTATCAAGCGCTTCAAACTGCCGCATGGCGTACGAGGCAACGCTGATCATCCTCTGATGCGAATAAACTTCCGCATCGCCATCCGACGGGGAGGATGCGCCTTTCCCAGATACCTCTGTGTGCACAAAAACCGGCCGCGAAGACACTGCCGGCTGCCAGATATGGCGAGCGCCATATCCGTAAGCCCCCAGGGCGTTGAAGTGCATGCCCGAGCTTTTCACAAATGCCGTGCGAAATCCAGAACGGAAATGCCCCGAAAGCAGCCGCCTTAGCCGGCAGGGAATGGGCCCCTGCCGGGACGCGGCCTTGCCTGCCGCCCTGCCGGCCCGCATGATCACTCCTTGACCTGGAGTCCCGCCCCTTCGCTTGATGAAGACAATCGCCGTCGACATTGACGACACGCTGAACGATTTCACGGCGACCCTTCGGAACACGGAGTTTCCCGCGGATGAGAGGTATCCGCTCTCCGAGGAGGTCACCAGGGGCTACATGGAAAGGCTGCGGAGCGGCTCGAAGGACACGAGCGAACTGCTCGCGACCGAATTCTCCTTTTTCCGCCAGAGAATCCATATGCAGTGCTACTCGCTGGCCAGGGCGCAGCCCGATGGGGTTGAATTCATGCGCTGGCTGAGGGGTGCCGGATGGCGCATTGTTGTCTGCACAAGCCGGGATATGCGGCGGGCCGAGTCCTGCACGAGACGGTGGCTCGAAGAGAACGGAATCCCCTTCGACCACCTGTTCATGGCGGGCAACAAGATCGTGTTTTGCCGCGCCTGGGGCATACCCCACCTGGTCGACGACGATCCCTTCAACATTGTCCACGGGCCGAAGCACGGCGTCAGAGTCTATTATCCCGTCATGGACAAGCACGCCTCCCTGCCGGAGGGCGGAGCCCGGGGATTCAAGCGATTCGAGGAGGTCAGGCAATGGATCCAAGGGTAGCCCTTCTCAAGGAATACTACCGCGGCCTGCCGAAGGACCGGGTCAAGGTGGAGATCCACCGGCACGGCTTCGATTACCTTGATTCGATGCTCTCCGACGGAATGCGGCTGGAGTACGGCGAACTGACGCTGTCCGGCCTGCTGCACAAATACAAGTTTGCGGGCGTCACGGAGCAGCGGCTGGACCAATTGCTCCTCTCGCACGTGGAGAAGACCTGCAATGTCTGCCTTTATTTTGGGGCCCCGAAAAGCGGCCTTTTCTGCTTCAACCTCGACAACAACCACAAGGTCAACAACACCGAGCTGATTCCCGAGATCGAGCTCACCGTCAGGGCCCTGAGGGATCGCCTGGCCGCCCTGGGCTGCGAGCCGCTGGTCATCGCCAGCGGCCGGGGATACCACCTGTGGGGACGCCTGTCCGAAGCCGTCGAAAACGAGCGGCTCTACGATTTCATGCTCCGCGCCGCAGTGCAAGCGATGGTCGCCATGCACAAGCGGGGCGGATACGATTATCGCCGGATCAAGTTCAACTTCTACCCTGATCCCCGCACGCGCGACACCGTGTCCCTTCGGCTTTTCGGATCCGAGCACGCGAAGAACAGGGTGTTCAGCCGGGTTCTGACGCCGGAGGGCCTGCTCGACGAGGCGGCCTCCTGGGGGCATTTCGAACGCCACATGGCGGACCACACGATCGCTCCGGAGACATTCGAGGAGGCTTTCCGGGCCATTTCGCCGGAAGGTCCCGCTCCTGGCCGGCCGCCGACGGCCGTTTTGTCAGCGCGCCTAGGTGATTGGGTCCGCTCCCTCAACCGGCCGCCAAGGGACGGTTAAAGTTTGGGCTAGACCGCATCGGCCGCGCCGTCCACGGCGTCGGCAATGAGGCCGATCTGAACCGCGTAGCGCGACAGCCGGGCCACGCCGCGAAGGCCCGTCTTGCGCGCAAGCCGGGCGCGGACATTGCCTATCGTGTGGCGGCTGAGGCCGAGTTTGTCGGAAATCTGCTTCGAACCGAGGCCCTCGGCTATCAGGCGCAGGACGTCCTTCTCGCGATCGGTGATGCGGATGGCGCGCGGGGCCCTCGAATCGCTTCGCACGAGCTGGCGCACCTGTTCGCTTGCAAACCGGCTGAAATACACCTGGCCCGTCGCCGCTGCCTGCAGCGCCCGGAGAAACTCGTCGAGGGCCGCCGTTTTTTCGACGAATCCATGGGCCCCGGAAAGAAGGGCCCTGCGGATCACTCCCGGTCGCAGGTGCCCGGAAAAGATGACCACGCGCGTGCGCGGACACGCGGTCCTGATTCTCGAGATCAACTCGAAGCCCGAGCCGGAGGGCAGCACCAGGTCGAGCACCAGGATGTCCGGCTGCTGCTGGCGGCAGATCCGCCCGGCCTCGTCGAGGTCGCCCGCATCGGCAACCACCCGGTATCCCTCCATGGACTCGACGGCGCCCCTCATCATCTCCCGGATCGCCACCTGGTCCTCGACGATCACGATCCGGCGAGTCGCCGCGAGCGGGCTCGAGACTGCAGGGGAGGCATTCATGGACTGCGCGTTCGTATCACGACCGCCGCGCTGCGCCTCAAGCCGAAACGCTCGAATAGGGAATAGACCCCAAGCCTGAAGCGGGTTATTGGAGGCTATCCGAGAAGCTGACCACTGTCAGCTTCCGGATGACCTTTAGGCCCTCGGATGCGCCTTGTTGTAGACGTCCCTAAGCCTCGCCACCCCGACGTGCGTGTAAACCTGGGTCGTAGCGAGCCTGGCGTGCCCCAAAAGTTCCTGCACGACGCGCAGATCCGCGCCGCCGTTCAGAAGGTGCGTGGCGTAGGCGTGCCTCAGCTTGTGGGGCGACATGTCGAGGGGGAGCCCGGCAAGCGCGAGGTATCTCTTCAGCATCAGCTGCACGGCGCGCGGGCCCATGCGGCGGCCGGCGCGGGTCACCAGGATCGGGTCGGCAGGACCCCGCGCGGTGGAGTGTTCGGTCTTGAAGCGGCTGTAGACCGCCAGAGCCGTCCGGCCCAGCGGGCAAAGCCGTTCCTTCCTCCCCTTGCCGAGCACGCGCGCGACGCCGTTCGATTCGTCGACCGATCCGTGGTTGAGTCCGACCAGTTCGCTGACCCGCAGTCCCCCGCCGTAAAGCAGCTCGATCGCAAGCCGGTCCCGCCATGCCGTGAAGGCGTCGAGCGATCCGTTGTCGAGCAGGCGCTGGGGACCCGAAAGCAGAAGAAGCATCTGCTCCTCGGTCAGGAACTTCGGCAGGCGCTTCTCGAGCTTGGGCAGCGCCGCTCCGACAAACGGATTGCGCGCCAGCCGGCCCTTGCGCTGCCAATAACGGTAGAAGGTGCGAAGTCCCGAGACGTGGTTGTGGAGGGTGCGCCGGTCAAAGCGGCGCTGGGCCTCGATCACGAAATCCCTCACCTCCCGGGACGCCATGCCGCCCGGACCGCGCGACCAAAGCCCGGAGCCCGAAAGCCAGCGGTAAAGATCCTCAAAGGCCTGCCTGTAGTTGCGGACCGTGTAGGCCGAGCAGCGCCGCTCCATCGAGAGATGATCCGCAAAAGGCGCCCACCACTCCGCCAGGACCGCGGGGGGAACCGCATCAAGTGGCGTTCTTTTCGGCACGTTTTCCCAGTTCGGCTGTGATCCGGTCCGCGTGCCTGCGCAGGGCCCCCTCCGGATCGAGACCCCGCGCCCTCGCCGCTGCGGCGAGTTCGAAGAGGCTGCGCCCGAGGGATTCGTCATCCAATTCCCCGGCTATCGCCCGCACCCGCGCGGAATCGACGACGCCCCCGGCGTCGATCCCCTTCTTCCCAATCTGTTTCCAGACTGCCTCGGCAAACATCAGGGCCGGCAGGCGAGGCGGAAGCGGCTTGAACAGCGAATCGCCGGCGACCGCCGGACCGTTCTTCTTCTCCGTTGCCTTGATCTTGTCCCATTGGGCCAGGACCTGGTCGGAAGTCTGCAGACGGTCGGAGCCAAAGACATGCGGATGGCGCCGGACCAGTTTCTCGTTTATCTCGCGCGCGACGTCATCGAAGTTGAATAGCCCCGCCTCCTCGGCGAGCTGTGCGTGAAAGACGATCTGAATCAGGACATCGCCCAGCTCCTCCCTCATGTGCGGCATGTCCAGACGGTCGATCGTTTCGAGCAGTTCGCTGCACTCGTCGATGAGGCAGCGCGCGAGGCTCTGGTGGGTCTGCTCCTGGTCCCAGGGGCAGCCGTCCTTGGCGCGGAGCCGGGCCATGGTGTTTCTCAGTTCGTCGATCGCGCTCATCGGTAGCCGGCAGTACGCACTTCGCGAGTTGAGATTGCCCAAAATGCCGAGACGGATCGGGCCGAGGCGCACCGAGGAATACCCGAAGGTGTTTCGAGCGGGCGACGCAAGCCCGAAGCGTCCGGCAGATTGGGCAAGATTGACTCGATGAACTGCATAGTTCCGGTTTCAAAAGAGCCATACGCTCAAACGCGGGTCCGGGGCAAGAAAACTGATGGCGGACCGGGCGCACCTGATGAGATCATCCGAATGGCTTGCCTTGCCCCTTTTGGATCCAGCCCGCAACATCGGGGCGATCCATGCCCGAAGCTGCGCCGCTTTCTCCAACCGCCACCCGTGCTCTCCTGCAGCGCCTGGACCACCGGCCACGACACTTCCTCGGCCAGAATTTCCTCGTCGACGGAAACATCGTCCGAAAATCGGTCGCAATGGCCGGGCTGAGCCCGGGCGACGCGGTGGTCGAGGTCGGACCGGGCCTGGGAACCCTGACCTCCGCCCTCCTCGGCGCAGGCGCAGAGGTGTGGGCCGTGGAGAAGGATCCGGTGCTGCACGCCTTTCTTGCGGGGGATCTGCTTCCGCGCTTTCCGCAGTCGTTTCACCCCATGCTCGGCGATGCGGTCGAGCATCCCCGGGCCGGGTGGACCGGATCCACGGACGGGGCGGACTTCAAGGTCGTTGCAAACCTTCCCTACGCGATCGCGACCCCATGGCTCGACGCCATCCTTGAAGGACCGCTGCCCGGGCGGCTCGTGCTTATGCTCCAGCAGGAAGCGGCCCAGCGCTACACCGCGCAGCCGGGGAGCAAGGCATTCGGCGCAATTTCCGTCTTTCTGCAGGCGGCGTACGCCGCGGCACCCGGCCACAAGGTTGCCGCCGCCTGCTTCTACCCGCGCCCGGAGATCGAATCCTGCCTCCTCAACCTCGTCCGGAAGGCTCAACCCGTTGTTTTTTCGGCGGTTGGCAAGGCCCTCATCCGCGCCTGCTTTCGGCAAAGGCGCAAGCAGATCGGGGCTCTGCTCAGGGGCCACCTGGAAGGCGATTGCACCCGATGGCTGGAACAACTCGCCGCGGCGGGCCTCTCATCCAAGAGCCGCCCGGAATCCATTCCCGTCCCGGTCTGGATTCAGCTCTGTGCCACGCTTGCGGAGCCCGATTCGGAGCGCACTGCCGCCCCGGAACACTAGCTTGTAAGTGACAGGACAACCCCCTTTAAATGCATTCCGTTAAGACCATGCGACTTTCCGCCCTTGCCCCTTTCATTGCCCTGATGGCTCTCACTGTCCAAGGCCAGCAAACCGGTCCGGCGTCGCCGCCCGCGGGAGCCCCTGGCCCGGCCGCCGGAATCCTCAAGGGAACGATCGAGGGGGACAGCTATGTGTCGCCCACGGGGACTTTCAAGATACCCGTGCCGGTGCTTCCCGCGCTGGGCGGCATGATCACCGACACGGCCAATGTCGTCACCTTCCAGGACGAGATCAACACCCACATAAGCATCGCAGCGTTTCCCCAGGACGCCACCCAGCGCTGGCAGCAGTCGGTCATGGGGACCAAGGACTACCTGCAGTACTTCCTGACCACCTTCGTCGTGCCGGACTTCGCCCTTTCCTTCCCGAAGATCCAGTTGGAAAAGAGCGGGCGCTTCATTCCGAATTTCGACGGCGCCCTTGTCGCCTACACCCTGATTCCCGGGGGCTCAATGTTCGCAAGCCGGACTCCGCGCATGATCGAGGATGACAAGCCGCCGGTCGCCAAGCGGGGAAACATGCTGTTTGTGAAAAACGGCTACGTGTTCGTCATCTCCACCGAGCTCGCCGAACGCGTGACCGAGGGAAGCAGCTACAAGCAGACGCCGGAGCAGGAGAACGACGTCTTGAAGGAGCGCCTGATAGACATCGGAAACCGGATGCGCTTCCTCAAGCCGGCCCCGGCGAACTGATCCGAATCCTCGCCGCGAGCTTTGCGTGCCGGGTGAACAGGCCACGGAGCGCCAGGCTGAGATCGTCCTGAATCGACTGGATCTCGCGGTAGAGTGCGACGTTCCTCCCACCGGGCCTGCAACGGGTCGATTCGTCGGGGACGACGACACCCGCGGTAAAATCCCCTATCCTCGCGTTGCCCCGCCCGCTGCGCCTCTGCGCGCACCAGGCCGCCTGGAGGGCGGCGCCGAGGGCCGCACCCTCGTCCTCGACCATCGCGACAACAGGCACTCCAAAGACATCGGCCATTATCTGGCGCCAGGCCGCCGAACGGGCGCCCCCGCCGGTCACGCGGATCTCCCGGGCGCGGATTCCCAACAGGGCCAGCCGGCGAAGCCCGTAGTTCATGCCGAGGGTCACCCCCTCCATCGCCGCGCGCACCCACTGCGCCGCGACAAAGGAGCCTTCGTTCAGGCCCATCATGACCCCGGACCCGTCCGGCACATTCGGAGTCCTTTCCCCTGACAGATACGGCAGGAGCACCATTCCGCCGCACCCGGCCTGAACCGACGACGCAGCAGCGTCGAGAGCCGCGTGGTCCATCCCGAAGAGCGCACGAATCCGCTCGGTGACGGTCGTGACGTTCATCGTGCACAGGAGCGGAAGCCAGGCCCCTGTCGAAGAGCAGAAGGCCGCGATCTCCCCGCGGGGATCGACGACCGGGCGCGGGCTGCAGGCGTAAATCGTGCCGCTCGTGCCGAAACTCGCCGTGACGATTCCCGGCTTCACGTTGCCCGTGCCAATCGCCCCCATCATGTTGTCTCCGCCGCCCGCGCTGACGATGACGCCGTCCGGCAGCCCGTAGGTCCGCGCCCGCGCAGCCAATAGGGCGCCCGCAGGCTCATGCGAGGGCTTGAGGGAAGGCAGCCAGTCTCCGAGCTTCGAATCGATCGCCGACAGGACGGCCCGGGACCACACCCGGCGGCGAATGTCCATGAGGGCCGTGCCCGACGCGTCGCCATACTCCATCGAGTAATTACCCGTCATATGGAAATTGAGGTAATCGTGCGGAAGCAGGACGTGGCGCAGGCGCTTGAAATTCTCCGGCTCGTGCCGCTTGAGCCAGAGTATCTTCGGCGCCGTGTAGCCCGGCAGAAAAGGCAGCCCCGCCCTGCGGATCACAGCCGCCGCCCCCCCGAGTTTCTTCGTCAGGTAAGCGCACTCCCCGGCGGTGCTCGTGTCGCACCAGAGCTTGGCCGGCCGGATCACCTCCCCATTCTCGTCCAATGGCACGAACCCGTGCTGCTGGCCCGAAACGCCGATCGCCCGCACCTGGCTCCTGTCCACCTGCGCGCACACCTCCTGGATGACTGCATCCAGGGCCTTCACCCAGTCCCGGGGGTGCTGCTCGGCGTGCCCGGGGGGCAGTTCCTCGATCAGGCGGTGCGCGGCGCGCGAGCGCGCGACGATCCGCCGCTCCTCGAGGTCGACCACCACAGCCTTCGTGCTCTGGGTTCCGGAGTCTATTCCGATTACGAGCGTCATAAATCGAGCGTGGGCGGCCACCGGCCCGGGCCATCGATCCGGCGCACTCCCCTGGAATCCGAGCAGGCGGCCCACTGCGCAATCGCGCGCCCGTCGAGGATCAGGTCCGGGGCGATCTCGGCGAGCGGGACAAGGACAAAGGCTCTTTCCTTCATGCGGGGATGGGGCACGCAAAGCCTTGGCCCGGAAATTCGCAAGCCATCATAGAGCAGGATATCGATGTCGACCGTTCGGGAAGCCGGGCCCCCCTTGCGCACCCGTCCAAGAGCCCCTTCTATCGAAAGGCAAAGATCGAGAAGCGACTCCGGACTGCGCCGGGTCTGAACCTCGAGGGCCGCGTTCAGGAAATCGGGCGCTCCGGGCAGGCCGACCGGCTCCGTGGCGTACAGCGAGGACACCGCCCCCACGCGGGTGCCGGGATCCCCATTCAGTCGTTCCGCCGCCTGCGCCATCAGGCCGGCCCTGTCGCCGAGATTACTGCCCAGCGCCAGGAACGCGGTCACGGCTTGCTTCGATGGCGACATAATCGAGCACCCCGGGGATTGGAGCGGATGGCTTCTTGATCGTAATCTCGACCCGAATCGCGCGTTCGCATTCCCGCATCACGGCCGTCAGAAGGCGGTCGCAAAGCGTCTCAAGGAGCTTGACCCGATCGGTCTCCAGTATCTTCCGGCACGCCTCATAAACCCGACCGTAGTCGATCGTGTCGGACAGCCGGTCGCTCGCCGCCGCCGCCGTCATGTCCAGGGTCAGCGCAACATCCACCAGGAAACGCTGGCCCCGCGCGGTCTCCTCCGGATGGTGCCCGTGGTAACCGTAAAACGCCATGTTCTTCAGATGGATGCGGCCGGTCATTTGAGACCGAAGCCAACACGCGCGCGCGCGCTTTGGCAATATATCCTGCGCGCGCTCAATTGGGACGCGCAGCGAGGACGGCCTCGGCCATCCGCGCGGCGCGGACATTCGCGAGAACGTCATGGACCCGCACAAACGCCACGCCCTGGCTCACCGCGAGGACCGTCGTCGCCAGCGTTCCCTCGAGCCGCTCATCCGGCGTCCCGCCGAGGACGTGTCCGATGACCGACTTGCGCGATACGCCCAAGAGAAGGGGCAAGCCGAAGGAGCCCAATTCGGAAATGCGGGCGAGAATCTCCAGATTTTGCGCCTGAGTCTTGTGAAAACCTATGCCAGGATCGAGGATCAGCCGCCCTTCCGGAACCCCTGCCCTGCCGGCGATTTCGATCGAGCGCGCAAAAAAGCGCTTGAGCCGCTCGAGCGGGTCGCCGGCCGCTGCGGCAAAACCCGCTTCGCAATGCATGAGAATCACCGGGCAGCCGAATTCGGCTGCGACGGCGGGCATCTCCGGATCCCCCTGGAATCCGTGCTCGTCGTTGATCATGTGGGCGCCCGCCTCAAGCGCCGAGCGGGCGACGCGCGGCCGGTACGTGTCGATCGAGATCGGCGCGGGCGGACTCGGCGCCAGGCGCGCAAGAATCGGCCGCACGCGGGCCATTTCCTCCTCGGGCGGGATTTCAGCATGGCCCGGCCGGGTCGATTGGCCGCCGATATCGACGATGCCGGCGCCTTCCGCTATCATCCGCCTGACCCCTGCCTCGGCCTCGGCCGGATCTTTCCAGCGCCCGCCATCGGAAAAGGAATCGGGGGTGGCGTTTAGGATCCCGACGATGACCGTCGTTGCCCCATACTCGAGCCTGAGACCCCGGCAGTCCATTTCGCGCGGGCCCCTGCGCGGACCGGCACCCTGCTTCCCGGAGGGCTGCATCGCCATGGTCATGCGCCTACATCCTCAGACGAGGTTCTTTGGCAGCAGCGGCTGCAGCTTCTTCAAATCCTGCACGGCGTCCCGGTGGCAGACGAGCACCGCATCGGCCGTCTCCACGACCACGAGATCATTCACGCCGCACAGGGCGATCAGGCGCCCGTTGCTGACGGCGATATTGCCGCTTGCCCCCTCCGCGACGACCGGGCCCCTGACTGCGTTTCCACTGCTGTCCGAGGGCAGGTGCTTGAGCAGGGCGGTCCAGGTGCCCACGTCGTCCCAGTCGAATTCGGCAACAAGGGTCACGACCGTCCGGGCTTTTTCCAGAATCGCGTAGTCGACCGAGATTTTCGGAAGACCCGGGAAGCGGGAGGCAATGTAGGAGGCTGCATCACCCGCCGGAAACTCCCGTATGAACCGGGCAAGCGCCGGTGCCTGGCGCTCCGCCTCCTCCAAAAAAGCGTCCGCCCGCCACAGGAACATGCCCGCATTCCAAGCATACCGTCCGCTGTCAAAATACGACTTTGCCGTGGCGGCGTTCGGTTTCTCGACGAATCGGACAACCTTCCGAAAATCTCCGGAGGCCGGCTTGGTCCTTATCGGATCGCCCAATTCGAGATAGCCGAATCCTGTGGAGGGGAATGTCGGCTTCACCGCGAAAGTCATCAGGGCCCCGCCCGGTGAGGCCCAGCCCTTTCCGGAAGCCAGCTCAAATGCCGAGGCCAGTTGCGCGGCAAACCGCTTGGAATCCCGGATAAACGCATCGGCCGGCAGGAGGGCGACAACCCCGTCGGTATCGCGCGCGCGGACCAGGGCCGTCGCCAGGGCGGCCGCCGGGGCCGTGTCCCTGCGCGCGGGCTCGGCCACGATCTGCGAGGCGGGGACGAAGGGAAGGGCCTCGCGGACGCCCTCGAGCTGCGCCTCGTTCGTCAGGACAAAGATATTGCCGGGCGGCACGACTCCCTCAAGCCGGCGGGCCGTCTCCTCGATCATGGTTCGATCGGAAAAGAGCTTCAGCAAGTGCTTTGGCATCCGTACCCGGCTCATGGGCCAGAAGCGCTCGCCGCTACCCCCGGCGAGGATGCACGCATAATGGCGGGGCTTCATTCCCGGTCAGACAGTGTTTAACACGCAAAAAGGTCAAGCCGCCGGGCGGATCAAGCCGCCGGGCGGAGTTAGAATCACAATAGGGCGATGGGCCGGCACTGTGACGCAGCCTGGCACACACGCCCCCGAAACTGAGACAAGATGGCCTGAATCCGGCGTCTCCAGGGAGTTCGACAAACTCATTTGAAATCTTCTAAACATTGATGTTCAAATGAGTAACGACTTGTTCCCCAATCAGGCACGGGCATTGCTTGTTAAGTCCCTATGAGCCGCATTCTGGGAATAGATTTGGGAACCACGAACTCGTGCATGGCCGTCATGGAAGGCGGGGAGCCGGTCGTCGTTCCGAACGCGGAGGGCGGGCGCACCACCCCGTCTGTAGTGGCCTTTGCCAAGAATGGCGAACGCCTGGTCGGCCAGGCAGCCAAACGGCAGGCGGTCACCAATCCGCGCAACACGGTGTTCTCCGCGAAACGCTTCATCGGTCGCAAATTCACCGAGGTGCGCGAGGAGGCGAAGAACATGCCCTTCAAGGTCGTGGAGGGCAAGAATGGCGATGCCTACATCGAGGTCCAGGTCAACGACAAGACCGAGCAGTTCGCGCCGCAGCAGATTTCCGCATTCGTCCTCGGAAAGATGAAAGCCGACGCCGAAACCTACCTCGGCGAAAAGATCGCCCAGGCCGTCATCACCGTCCCGGCCTACTTCAACGACTCGCAGCGCCAGGCGACGAAGGACGCGGGCAAGATCGCGGGGCTCGACGTCCTGCGCATCATCAACGAGCCCACAGCCGCCTCGCTCGCCTACGGGCTGGACAAGAAGAAGGACGAGAAGATTTCCGTGTTCGACTTGGGCGGAGGCACATTCGACGTGTCCGTCCTGGAGATCGGTGACGGCGTCTTCGAGGTCAAGTCGACCAACGGCGACACCCACCTCGGCGGCGACAATTGGGACGAGGCCATCATCACCTGGCTCGTCGATGGATTCAGGAAGGAGCACGGCATCGACCTGCGCAAGGACCCGATGGCGCTTCAGCGCCTGAAGGAAGAGGCGGAGAAGGCCAAGATCGCCCTGTCCTCAACCCAGTCCGTGGACATCAATCTCCCCTTCATCACTGCGGACGCCTCCGGCCCGAAGCACCTCAACATCCAGCTCACACGGGCGAAGATGGAGCAGATCTGCGATTCCCTTTTCGAGCGCTGCATCCAGCCGTTCAAGAACTGCCTCAAGGACGCGGAACTCACCCCGGCGCAGATAGACGAACTCGTTCTTGTCGGCGGCATGACCCGCATGCCCAAAGTGGTGGACATCGCCAAGGGCCTGGGCGGCAAGCAGCCGCACCAGGGCGTCAATCCCGACGAGGTCGTCGCCGTCGGCGCGGCGATCCAGGGCGGCGTCCTCAAGGGCGAGGTGCGCGACGTGCTGCTGCTCGACGTCACTCCGCTCACCCTCGGCATCATGACCGCGGGCGACGTGGCGACCCCAATGATCCCGCGCAACACGACAATCCCGACCAAGAAGACGCAGACATTCTCAACGTACAGCGACAACCAGCCCTCCGTCGAAATCGTCGTCCTTCAGGGCGAGCGCCCCATGGCGCGCGACAACAAGACCCTCGGCACCTTCCGCCTGGACGGCATCCCGCCGGCCCCCCGCGGGCTGCCGCAGATCGAGGTGACCTTCGACATCGACGCGAACGGCATTCTTCACGTCTCGGCCAAGGATCTTGGCACCGGCAAGGACCAGAAGATAACGATCCAGGGGTCCTCGGGCCTGTCCAAGGACGAGGTCGAGAAGATGACCCGAGAGGCGGAACTGCACGCCTCCGAGGACAAGCAGCGGCGCGAGGCGGTCGAGGCCCGCAACCAGCTCGATTCGACGATCTACCAGCTCGAGAAGACCCTCAAGGAGGCCGGGGACAAGCTCCCCGCCGAGAAGAAGGCGACGGCCGAGGCGGCGATCGCCTCTGCAAAGAAGGACCTCGAGAGCAACGATGCGGAGAAGATGAAGTCCGCGATCGAGAAACTCTCCAAGGCCGGCGCCGAATTCTACGCCGAGGCCCAGGCCGCCGCAGCCGCCGCAACCAAGGGCGAAGCGGCCGCCGAAGAGGCGCCCAAGCCCGAAAAGACCGAGAAAAAGGCGGACGTCGTCGACGCCGATTTCGAGGTCGTCGACGACGACAAGGCCAAGAAGAAATAACTTTCAATCCAGGGCGCCCCGGTCCCGTCGGCACGGAACCGGGCGCCCTGTTGAAATCTGCAAGAGACTGATACTTCAACCCACAACCAAAACAATATGGCCAAAGTCAAAATCAAGCCCATCGGTGATCGCGTTCTCGTGCGTCACCTCGAGGAAAAAGAGCAGGTCCGCGGAGGCATCATCATCCCGGACAGCGCCAAGGAAAAGCCCCAGGAGGCCGAGGTGATCGCGCTCGGCACCGGCAAGAAGGACGAAAACGGAAAGGTCCAGCCCTTCGAAGTCAAGGTCGGCGACCGCGTCCTCATCAGCAAGTACGGCGGCACCGAAGTGAAGCTCGACGAGGAAAAATACACCCTCGTTCGCGAAGACGACATCCTGGGCGTGATCGCGTGACCGCGACCCAACCCCGCTCCGAACAAATAACCTTATCGAATTAAAATATGTCCGCAAAACAACTGCTCTTCGACGAAGCCGCACGCCAGAAAATCCTGCGCGGCGCTGAAATCCTGTCCCGCGCCGTCAAGGTGACACTTGGGCCCAAGGGACGAAACGTCGTCATCGACAAGAAATTCGGCTCGCCGACCGTCACCAAGGACGGCGTGACCGTCGCAAAGGAAATCGAGCTGCCCGATCCCTACGAGAACATGGGCGCCCAGATGATCAAGGAGGTCGCCTCGAAGACCTCCGACACCGCGGGCGACGGCACCACGACCGCCACCCTGCTCGCCGAAGGCATCTTCCGCGAGGGCCTGAAGAACGTCACCGCCGGGTCCAACCCCGTCTACCTCAAGCGCGGCATCGACAAGGCCGTCGAGGCCGCCGTCGCCGAGCTCGCCCGGGTCTCCAAGAAGGTCAACGACCGCGAGGAGATCCGCCAGGTCGCCACGGTCTCGGCCAACTGGGACGACACGATCGGCAACATCATCGCCGACGCCATGGACAAGGTCGGCAAGGACGGCACGATCACGGTCGAGGAGGCCAAGTCGATCGAAACGACCCTCGAGGTCGTCGAAGGCATGCAGTTCGACAAGGGCTACCTGTCGCCCTACTTCACGACCAACGCCGAGGCCATGGAAGCGATCCTTGAGGACGCCTACGTGCTCATCCACGAGAAGAAGATTTCGAGCCTGCAGGACTTCCTGCCGCTGCTCCAGACGATCGCCAAGGGCGGCAAGCCGCTGCTCGTGATCGCCGAGGAGGTCGAGGGCGAGGCCCTGGCCGCGCTCGTCGTCAACAAGATCCGCGGCACGCTCAATGTGTGCGCCGTCAAGGCCCCCGGCTTTGGCGACCGCCGCAAGGCCATGCTCGAGGACATTGCGATCCTCACCGGCGGCCGCTGCCTGACCGAGGATCTCGGCATCAAGCTTGAGAACGTCACGATCGCCGACCTCGGCCGCGCAAAGCGCATCACGGTCGACAAGGAGAACACGACCATCGTCGAGGGCGGCGGAAAGTCGTCCGACATCCAGGGCCGCGTCAAGCAGATCCGCCGCCAGATCGAGGAAACGACCTCCGACTACGACCGCGAGAAGCTCCAGGAGCGCCTCGCCAAGCTCGCCGGTGGTGTCGCCGTCATCAATGTCGGCGCCGCAACCGAGACCGAGATGAAGGAGAAGAAGGCCCGGGTCGAGGACGCCCTGCACGCAACCCGTGCGGCGGTCGAGGAAGGCATCGTCGCCGGCGGCGGCGTCGCCCTGCTTCGCTGCGCAAAGGTGATCGAGGCCCTCAAGCTCGAGGGCGACGAGGCGATCGGCGCCCAGATCGTGCGCCGCGCGATCGAGCATCCGATCAAGCAGCTCTGCGCCAACGCCGGAATCGACGGCGGTGTCGTGGCCAAGGAGGTGCTCGAGGCCAAGGGCAACTTCGGCTACAACGTCGCGACCGACAAGCACGAGGACCTCGTCAAGGCCGGCGTGGTTGACCCGACCAAGGTCACCCGCACCGCGCTGCAGAACGCGGCCTCCGTCGCAGGCCTGCTGCTGACGACCGAGTGCCTGATCACCGAGATCCCGGAAAAGAAGGATTCGGCTCCGTCGCATCCCCCGGGCGGCGGCATGGACTACTGAGTTAGCCAACAAGTCATAACTTCAAGGGCGCTCCGGAAACGGAGCGCCTTTTTTTCTTGGGGCAACTCGAAAGCTTGCCCGCCGTTTGCTGCGCGGTAAGGTTTGCAGGATGGAGATCATCTTCCTCGGCACCGGGACGTCCCAGGGGGTGCCGATGATCGCCTGCTCCTGCCCGGTCTGCACGTCGGCCGATCCGCGCAACCGCAGGACGCGGGCGTCGGTGCACGTCGTCATGGACGGTCTGCACATCCAGGTCGACGCCGCGCCGGAGTTTCGGCTCCAGTGCTTGAGGGAGAAGATCGGGAAGCTGGACCTGTTCATCCTGACGCACGGGCACTCCGACCACATCACTGGGATGGATGACCTGCGCCGCTTCTGCGACCTGCTCGGCGGCCGGGCGCTGAAAGTCTATTCGACCGACGAGGGCATGAGCCGTGTCCTCGCCATGTACCCGTACGCGATCATGGACAGGCCCCTCTACAAGGGATATCCCGCCTTCGCCTTGGAGCCGATGCCCGAGACCCTCGAACTGCCCCAGGGCACAGTGCAGTCCACGCTGCTCCCGCACGGCGGAGTGAATGCCCTCGGGCTGGTGTTCACCGAGCGGAGCAGCGGCAAAAAGTTCGCCTACTACACCGACTGCAAGCGCGTGCCGCGCGCTGCGGTGGCCCTCGCGCAGGGCGCCGATGCGCTTGTGATCGACGGGCTGCGGCCCGACCCGCACCCGACCCACCTGAGCATACCAGAGGCGGTCGAGGTCGCCCGCGAAATCGGCGCTCCGCAAAGCTTCCTCACCCATCTAACCCATCACACCGACCACGGGACCGCCGAGGCGGCCCTTCCTCCTGGTATCAGGCTGGGCTACGACGGATTGAGGCTTATCCTCTAGAGGCGGCCGCCGATATGACACAGGGGCGGGAGTTTGCACTTGCTTAATTCATACTCATCTAATGTAAATTTGCACAAAACATAAGAAATGAAACTCTCCAAAAGAGGCGAGTATGCCCTCCGTTCGCTCATTAACCTCGGATTTGCGGCCGAGGCCAAGCGCGACCTCGTCCAGGCTTCCGAGCTGGCCGAGAGCGAGCAGTTGCCTGTGAAGTTCCTCGAACAGATCCTGCAGGAGCTGAAGGAAGCGGGCCTGGTGAAGAGCGCCCGCGGAAAATTCGGCGGTTACCGCCTCGGCAAGTCCCCGCGGGAAATCACGATCGGCGAGGTCGTAAGGCTCATCGACGGGCCGCTTGCCCCCATTTCCTGCGTGAGCCAGTCCGCGTACGAAAAGTGTACGTGCCCGGACGAGGCACACTGCGGTCTTCGCATGCTCATGCTCGATGTGCGCAACGCGATCACCGGGATCCTCGACCGGTACACCCTTGCGGACGTCGTCCAGGTGACCATCCGCAGAATGAGGCGGCATGGCGTTCCCCTGCCGTTCGCCGAGGACTCCGCGCCCGTGCGGGTCCCCGCCCGTCTGGCACGCAGGCTCGCCCGCCGGGCCGCCGCGCCACGGGTTTCACCGACCGAGGGCGTCCTGCATGACCTCCTCGGCGAATACACGATATGACCTTACTCCTTTCTTTTTTTCCATGGCTTCTGAGACAATCATCACACCCCGCATCGCCGCCAAGCCGCCCGAACCCGAGTGGTTGGCTGTCGTGCGGACCCACGTCGAAAGTTTGCGTTACGGCATCGTCCAACTGGTCGTCCACGACGGACGCGTGACCCAGGTCGAACGGACCGAGAAGGTGCGCCTGGCGGCACCGGACGCAAAGGGCCCGGCATCGCACCCCGCAGACTGACACCCGCGTCTCAGCCGGCACGGCCTGACGCTCAAAACCCGAATTCGACCATTCGATGCGCACGCTGGTCACCGCGCGCGCCTCTGCGCCTTGACTCCACCCTCTCCACAGAATCCCACCTTTCAAGAAAATGAAATCCAAACTTGCGTTTCTACCCGCCCTCGCCCTGGCGGCGGCCACCCAGGCAAAGACCATCGAGCTGCTCAACGTGTCGTATGATCCGACCCGCGAACTCTACGTCGATTACAACGCCGCCTTCGCCAGGTACTGGAAGCAAAAGACCGGCGACGACGTGGTCGTCAAGCAGTCGCACGGCGGCTCTGGGGCCCAGGCGCGCTCCGTGATCGAGGGCCTTCCGGCCGACGTTGTGACGCTCGCCCTGGCGGCCGACATCGACGCCATCCACAGGACCGGAAACCTCCTGCCCGCCGATTGGCAAACCCTCCTTCCCAACAATGCGACTCCATACACGAGCACGATCGTCTTTCTCGTCCGAAAGGGAAATCCGAAGAACATCAGGGACTGGGATGACGTCGTGAAGCCCGGCGTCGGCGTCATCGTCCCCAATCCCAAGACATCCGGCGGAGCGCGGTGGGCCTATCTGGCCGCCTGGGGCTATGCAGAGCGCAAGTATGGCGGCAAGGACAAGGCGACGGACTTCATCAGGGCCCTTTACAAGAATGTGCCGGTTCTCGACTCCGGCGCCCGCGGATCCACGACAACCTTCGTCCAGCGGGAGATCGGCGATGTGCTTCTGTCCTGGGAGAATGAGGCCTACCTTGCCCTGAAGGAGGCCGGAGGCGAGCAGTTCGAGGTTGTGGTTCCCTCGACAAGCATTCTGGCCGAACCCCCGGTCGCCGTAGTCGAGGCGGTCGCCCGAAAGAAGGGCACGACCGAGGTCGCCCGCGCCTACCTCGAGTATCTCTATTCGGATGAAGGCCAGGACATCGCCGGCCGGAACTTCTATCGCCCGCGAAGCGAGAAATTCGCGGCAAAGTACGCGAACGTGTTCCCGAAGGTGGACCTTTTCACAATCGACGAGGTTTTCGGCGGTTGGACGAAGGCCCAGCAGACCCATTTCGCGGACGGCGGCGTATTCGACCAGATATACCAGAAATGACGCTTGTTTCGACCCCCGGGCGAAAAATATCCGCCCATGCCATGAATTCCTTCATCGCCCGATCGGCCGCCGGCGGCCAGGTTCACGCATCGCCCCGGGAGGCCCTCAGGGCCCACCTGAGCGCCGTTTACTCCCTCACCGAGGCCTCTCCTTACATCTTCGCCTCACCGCTCGGCCCGTTCGCAATCGAAGGCCGCACGGCCTTCGTTCCACGGTTTGTGTTCTTCGGCCCGCATGCCTCCGACCAGTCCTGGCGTCTGGCGTTCCTCGCCGGATTCTCAGGCGGGGATCTCCGTTCATCCCACGCCCTGCTCGCCCTTGTCGAGCGCCTCTTCCGCGAATCGGAGACAGGCAACGGCCTCCATCTCGCCCTTTTCCCGGTGGTCGATGCGGGCAGTGTGTTTCTGGGCACGCCTGACCGGGGGCTTGCCTCGGGCCACTGGGGCCGTGCAAATGCTCCGGAGATCGAGATTCTTGAAAGGGACAGCCGTCTGCAGTCATACCACGGTTTTGTGCGTGTCGAAACGGCGCCCAAGGGGGAATCGATTGCCACGCTGCGCGTTCGCGGCACGGCCACTGATGTTTTGTCGCCCGACCTGGAACTGATCTCAACGGATGAGACCGGTCCGATACCCGTGCGCTTCGAAGCCTGTTCCGAACGCAGCGAGTCCGGGCCCCTGTCGGTGGCCGACGATCTGCCCTTCACGCCATTCGAACTCACCCTAAGCCTGCCGGCAGACTGGCCGGATGCCATCTACCAGAACGCGGCCGGACTGCTCCTCCAGCGTTTCCTCTGGCGATACCGGGCATTCCAGGCCTACGGTCAGAATCTATGACGGGGCTGTTCAAGAGTCGGTCTGTGCTTCCCGGTTTCGGGCTTTCGCTCGGCTTCACACTCGCCTATCTGGGCTTGATCGTTCTCGTGCCGCTTTCGGCGGCGTTCCTCAAGGTGGCGGGCATGAGCTGGCACGATTTTGTCAACGCCGTGACCGCGCCACGCGTCATGGCGGCCTATCGGGTCAGTTTTGGGGCATCCCTTGCCGCGGCCGCCGTCAACATGATCTTCGGCCTGATTGTCGCCTGGGTGCTCGTACGTTACTCTTTCCCGTGTAAAAAGATAATCGATGCCCTGGTCGATCTTCCCTTTGCCCTTCCGACCGCGGTTGCCGGAATCGCGCTGACCGCCCTGTACTCAACGAACGGCTGGATCGGGCGCTGGCTCTTGCCTTTGGGATTCCAAGTCGCCTTCACGCGCCTGGGAATCTTTGTTGCTTTGACATTCATAGGCCTGCCGTTCGTCGTGAGGACGCTGCAGCCAGTCCTCATGGAGCTGGAACCCGAAATGGAGGAATGTGCGGCGAGCCTCGGGGCGAGCCGCTGGCAGACGATCGTCCGGGTGATCCTGCCTGAAATTGCCCCTTCCCTTCTCACTGGCTTCGCCCTGGCCTTCGCCCGGGCATTGGGAGAATACGGGTCCGTGGTGTTCATCTCGGGCAACATGCCCATGCGGACGGAAACCGTTCCCCTCCTGATCATCACAAAGCTTGAGCAGTTCGATTACCGCGGCGCGACGGCCATCGCTGTCGTCATGCTGATCGCTTCGTTCCTGCTCCTTCTGCTCATCAATCTCCTGCAAAAATGGAGCCGCCGGTTCCAAGCCGTATGACGCGATGAACCATTGGACACCGGCAAAACCGCGCTAGTACTTTCCCGCCCACCCGTTCCCCGTCCCCTTTCCCGATGGCTTCGGCAATTCCCGGCACACTCTCGCACCACGCGCCGCCTGCAGCGGCGGCGCGGGCGACGCGCGACCCGGCATGGGTGCGATGGGGATTGATCGGGGTCGCCCTCCTCTTCCTCGGGTTTTTCCTCGTGCTTCCGCTTGTGATCGTGTTCACCGAGGCGCTGAGCCGGGGCCTGGGCGGCTATTTCAGCGCGTATCGCGATCCAGACACGTTTGCGGCCATCCAGCTGACCCTCCTGACCGCAGCCATTGCAGTGCCTGCAAACGTCGTCTTCGGTGTGGCCGCAGCATGGGCGATCGCCAAGTTCAATTTTCGGGGCAAGAGCATCCTTACGACCCTGATCGACCTGCCCTTTGCCGTTTCGCCGGTGATCTCCGGGCTGATTTATGTCCTCGTCTTCGGCCGGCAGGGCTGGCTCGGTCCGTGGCTGTCAAACCATGACATCCAGATCATCTTCGCCGTGCCGGGAATCGTCCTCGCGACAACATTTGTCACCTTTCCTTTTGTCGCGCGCGAACTGATCCCGCTCATGCAGTCCCAGGGCAGCGACGAGGAGTGCGCCGCCCTGACCCTCGGCGCGACCGGCTGGCAGACATTCTGGCGGGTGACCCTGCCAAACATCCGCTGGGGCCTCCTTTACGGCGTCATCCTCTGCAACGCGCGGGCCATGGGGGAATTCGGCGCCGTATCGGTTGTCAGCGGCCACATCCGCGGCGAGACCAACACCCTGCCGCTCCATGTGGAGATCCTTTACAATGAGTACAATTATTCCGGCGCATTTGCGGTGGCGTCGCTTCTGACCATTCTAGCGCTGGGCACCCTCATTTTGAAATCCCTCATCGAATGGCGTCATTCGGCTAACCGCGGTGGAGCATGAGCGTCGAGGCACACAACATCCGCAAGGCATTCGGCGCGTTCGCGGCGCTTTCGGGAGTCGATCTGCACGTGCCGCGGGGCAAGCTCGTGGCCCTCCTCGGGCCGTCGGGCTCCGGAAAGACAACTCTGCTCCGCATCATCGCAGGCCTCGAATATGCCGACCCGGGCAGCGGGAGGATACTTTTCCACGGCGAGGATGTGACCCAGGTGCCCGCGGGTAAAAGGGGCGTCGGCTTTGTGTTCCAGCACTACGCCCTTTTCCGGCATCTGTCGGTCTTCGACAATATCGCTTTCGGACTTCGCGTCCGCCGGTTCGGCGAGCGGCCGAGCGGCCCGGAGATCGGGGACCGGGTGAGGCGGCTTTTGGATCTCGTTCAGCTCGGCGGCCTCGGCGAACGTTATCCGACCCAGCTGTCCGGCGGGCAGAGGCAGCGCGTGGCCCTCGCCAGGGCGCTCGCCGTCGAGCCGAAGGTGCTCCTTCTCGACGAGCCGTTTGGGGCACTCGATGCAAAGGTGAGGAAGGAGCTTCGCCGGTGGCTTCGGCGTTTTCACGACGAGATTCACCTGACCACGATCTTTGTCACCCATGACCAGGAGGAGGCACTCGAGATCGCCGACGAGGTGGTCATCATGAACCAGGGAAGCGTTGAGCAGGTCGGCACCCCGCAGGAGGTCTATGACCGGCCGGCTTCGCCCTTTGTCTACCAGTTTCTGGGAAATGTGAACGTGCTTCCCGCCCCGGCGCTCGCCGCCGCCGGCGGAATCCCGGGGGATGCCGCCGCTGCGCCCGACGGCCAGATCTACGTCCGCCCGCACGACATCGAGGTCGTCCCGCACGACTCGGCGGTCGACGGGATTTCGGCCGTCCTCCGCCACATTCACGCAGCCGGTTCCCATGCCCACCTGACCCTGGAGCAGGTCCACACCCGCGAAACGATCGAGGCCGAAATTTCACGCACGGAGCTCGCCGACCTCGGCATCCGTGTGAACGATCTTGTCAAACTTAAGCTCCGCCGGACCCATTCCTTCAACGAAGACTATGCGATTTGAAGTACCCAAAAACAAACCAATACAATACCATGGCCAAGATATACAATGACATCACCGAGACGATCGGCAACACCCCGCTCGTCCGCCTGAACCGCACAGCCGCCGCACACGGCGCCCAAGCCGAGATTCTGCTCAAGCTCGAGTTCTTCAACCCGCTTTCGAGCGTGAAGGATCGCATCGGCTTCGCGATGATTGACGACGCCCTGAAAAGCGGGCGCATCAACAAGGATACGATCCTGATCGAGCCGACCAGCGGCAACACCGGGATCGCGCTCGCCTTCGTCGCCGCGGCCAAGGGCCTCAAGCTCGTCCTCACTATGCCCGAGACGATGACGGTTGAGCGCCGCAAGATCCTGAAGATCCTCGGGGCCCGCGTCGTCCTCACCGAGGGGCCCAAGGGCATGAAAGGCGCGATCGCGAAGGCCGAGGAGCTGCTCACCAAGATCCCGAACAGCGTCATCCTCCAGCAGTTCTCAAACCCGTCCAATCCCGCTGTCCACCGCCGAACGACCGCCGAGGAGATCTGGCGCGACACGGACGGCAAGGTCGACATCATCGTCTCGGGAATCGGCACCGGGGGCACGATCACGGGCGTCGGCGAGGTGCTCAAGCCCCGCAAGGCGTCCCTGAAGATAATCGCTGTCGAGCCCGCCGGCTCCCCCGTCCTCTCCGGCGGACAGCCCGGCCCCCACAAGCTCCAGGGGCTCGGCGCCGGCTTCATTCCGGCGGTCCTCAACACAAAGGTCTACGACGAAGTGATCACCGTGAAGGAGGACGACTCCGGTCCCATCAGCAAGCAGATCAACAAGCTCGATGGCATCCCGGTCGGCATCTCTTCCGGAGCCGCGGTCTGGGCGGCCCTCCAGCTCGCCAAGCGCCCCGAGAACAAGGGAAAGCAGATCGTCGTCATCATACCGTCGTGCGCCGAGCGCTACCTCTCCTCGTGGCTCTTCGCCGACATAGGGGTCGAAAGCGACTCGATCGACGACCTGGTTGCGGCGCCCGCAGGGACAAAGTAAGCGATCCGGTGCGGGCCGGTTTAATGCCGGCCCGCGCCATAAGTGGCCTGTTTTTGAGGAACTTGCCGCGTTGATATCGCGAATTGCGATATCGAGCGCCGGACACGGAGGGGTGCGCAGAATACCCCAGGCCTTCACCGAGTGTGGAGCTCTTATGGCCGCGAACCTTCCCAACAGTCCTCGCGCCATCCGAATGAGCTTGGTCATGGTCAGCGCATCTGCCGCCCTCCACCAAATGGTTCCAGGTCAATCGACGCTTGGTGGGCGTTTCCCACTTGACCTTTTGTGGGCCATAAGGTACTTCTTCACCATGCCAACCGTGATCAAGGACACCAACTTCAAGCTGGTGACCGAGGTTCAGAAGACCGACGCCAAGAAACGCCTCTCGCTGGGGCAGGTCGTCGAGGAGGCCGGGGCGACCTACAACATCTATTCAAACCGACTGGGACAGATCGTGCTCGATCCTGTGAAGGCCATTCCTGCCTATGAGGCATGGCTTTTCGAGAACAAGTCTGCATTGGATTCGGTGAAGCGCGGTTTGGCCGACTCGGCCGCTGGCCGGACAAAGAACCTCGGTTCGTTCGCTCCCCACGCCAGCGAGGACTGAGACCGTGCAACGGCAGTTACGTTTCACGGATGAAGCGGTCGGTCAATTGAAGGCGCTCGCTGCCGACCAGGCCAAGAAAGGGCTTCAAAAGCAGGTCCTGAAAACGCTCGGTTTGCTGGAAACTAATCCGCGAAATCCGGGCCTGAGCACCCACGAGTATGAGTCGCTCCGGGGAGTCGATGGCGAGCGCGTGTGGGAGGCGTATGTTCAGAACCAGGCGCCTAGTGCATATCGGGTCTTCTTCCATTACGGCCCTGATGAGGTCTTAGGAAAGAAACGCATCCCCATTCTCACCATCGTCGCCATTACTCAACATCCGTAAGGCGCATCGTGATTCTGCGCGGCTATTCAAGCAAGTAATCGTCTGGAATACTCGCTTGCTACGATCTGCTTCCCCTCTTTGGTTCGGTGCATGAGGCGGGATTCTCCCTCGGATTCCGCGCTTTTCCCTATCCCGCTTGACCCACCGCCCGCTCATGCCGCGCACATCCAAACGCACGTCCGTCTTCACCGAGTCGGTGATCCGCGAGATGACGAGGGTGGCGCAGCGGCACGGCGCCATCAACCTCGCCCAGGGCTTCCCCGATTTCGATCCGCCGGCCGCGCTCATCCAGGCGGGAAAGGACGCGATGGACGCCGGACGCCACCAGTACGCCATAACCTGGGGGGCTCCCGAGCTGCGGGCGGCGCTTGCCGTGAAGCTTCGGCGCTTCACCGGCCTTCCGGTCGACGAGGCAACGGAGCTTGTGGTCACCTGCGGCGCCACAGAGGCGATGATGGTGGCCATGATGACCGTCTGCGACCCCGGAGACAAAGTCGGCCTGTTCTCGCCCTTCTATGAGAACTACTCGGCCGATGCGATTCTCTGCGGCGCCCAGCCGGTGCTCGTGCCCCTTCATCCGCCCGACTACCGGTTCGACCCGGACGGACTGCGCCGCGCCTTCGCCGGAGGTCTCAAGGCATTCGTCCTTTGCAATCCCTCGAATCCCTGCGGCCGCGTGTTCACCCGCACGGAGCTCGAGATGATAGCCGCTGCCGCGGAGGAATTCGACGTGTTCGTCCTCACCGACGAAGTCTACGAGCACATCGTTTTTCCGCCCCACCGGCACACCTACTTCTCGACACTGCCGGGGATGTCCAGGCGCACTCTGATGTGCTCCTCCCTGTCGAAGACGTTCTCCATCACCGGCTGGCGGCTGGGCTACGTACACGCCGCCCCGGAGATCATCGCCCAGGCGCGCAAGGTGCACGACTTTCTGACCGTGGGAGCCGCCGCACCGCTGCAGCACGCGGTCGTCACCGCGCTGGGTTTCCCGGACAGCTATTACGCCGAGCTGGCTTCGGTTTATGCGCGCTCGCGGGACGTGCTGCTCGGCTATCTCGACCGCACTGGGCTTTCCTACACCCGGCCCGAGGGAGCCTACTTCGTCATGGTGGACATTTCACCCTTCGGCTGGTCGAGCGACATCGAGTTCTCGCATTGGATGGCCCGGGAGGTCGGGGTGGCCCCGGTGCCCGGATCGAGCTTCTTCGCGCCCGGCGAAAACCGGTACATCCGGCTCAATTTTGCGAAGAAACCGGAGACGCTTCACGCCGCCGGCGAGCGCCTGCTCCGCCTCCTGCGATAAAGGGGGAAGGGCCTCCGCCCCGGGTCAGAGCGCCCGGACGGCGCCCCTGGGCGAGAGAAGTCTCTTTGCCAGCTTCTGCGCCTGGTCCCTGATCTCGCAGACCGCGGTCGATTCCCACAGGACGCCCTTCAACGGCGCCCCCAGGGTAAAGAGCCAGCCGGCCGGCCTGCCGCCGTATCGGCGAACCTCCCCGGTAGGCAGTGCATCGATGCCGAGCGCCAGCGGATCGTGTCCGATCAATCCCGCCGCAAGCAGATTGATGAGGAGCGGATGCTGATACTTTGAGTAGTCGGTGCGGGGCCCGGTGCAATTGATCATCATAAGCTGTGGTTGTTTGAGCCCAGTCGGACGAGGCATGGGTCGCTTGGGCGCGGGCTGGGAGGGAGGTGGCGGCTAACAGTCCCAGGAGGGACAATCCGCCAAAGGCCAATTGTGGGAGGATACTTTTGAATTTCATGATTTGCTGGGTGGTACCTTTGCTCTGTGGACACGAGGCAGAGTTCCGGGGCTGGACCCGGAGGCGGTGTCGCTCAGGTCTGGCTCTGCCCGGTTTCTCGATGCACTAATCCGGGGAAAGAAAAATCCGGCGCTAGTGCCTGGTGGTGCAAAACTTCCTTCAGGGCTGCCGTTGTCGGCCAGATTCCTCAGGAAGGGGAAATCACTCTCGCGACGTCGCGTAGAGTTATAAACATACTATTTTAACATAGATTGAATTAGTCAAGCATAAATCTGGTTAGCATATTCGAGTTTATCGGCACGCCCAAAAGCCCGGGCCGCATCTGCCGAACGGCCGTTCTTCGTATCAAGGCGGATTGGAGCCGGGCAGCGGCGAAGATCTCCGGCTGGAATCCCAACACCCATCAGGTGCGCGCCCTCACTGCTGCGGCGACGAGCTGGTTACGCGTCGGGTTCTTGTTTGGATTCGAATAAACCCAGCGGATGACGCCATTGCCATCGACGATGAATACCGTCGGCACCAGCAGCCCCGCCGCGCCTTCTTCGCCGGGAATCGCGGGAAGCGAAATGCCTTTCCTGGCATAGCTGCTGACCAGGTCCTTCGGCGCGCGAAAGGCGATCCCGTAGGCGGACGAGAGGGATAGGCTGCGATCCGAGAGAAGCGTGTAGTTCAGCCGGTTCCTCGCGATGGCAGGCCCAAGGCTCTCGGGGGTGTCGGCCGAGATCGCGATGATCCGGAAGCCCAGATTCTCGTAGATAAGAGAGCTATCACGGAGTTCGGCGAGCGCGCGTTTGCCCAGGCTGCACCAGTTGGCGCGGTAGAAGACCAGAATCGTCGGCTTGTGAGCAATCACTTCGCCAAGGTCGAGTGCGCCGCCTGAGGTCGAGAGAATGCGAGTCGGCGCAGTGCTGCCGACAGCCAATGGCGTCACGTTTTCCGCAGAGTCGGCAAAGTTTGCGTAAACGCGCGACCCGACGGACAGGGTCAACGCCGCGGCAAGGAGGAGATCTCGGACCAGAGTGGACTGTGTGAGCATCGAAGGAGATTCATTTTCTGATCCTCCTCCAGTCGCCTGGTCGTCGGAAAGGCAATGTAGGCACACTGCCTTGCTTTAATGTAAATAGATCTACTAGGAATAATGATGATTGAAAGAATGGACTCGTTCCCTTCCGTACATTGCATCATTGCTACTGGGCGCCATAAAATGCGCAGTCGGCGTCGTGCCGCCCTCTGAAACTCAGGGCCAAAATCGACTCGTTGATTCGGCGGCAGGCATTCCGTGGGGATCATGCCCGGCATGTTCGGCGAGATTTCACGCGTTTCGCGAAATCCGCGGATTTGACCTCGGGCACCGCTCGCGATCTCGCCGGGTCACTGCCCCCCATTGGCCCGCGGCTCACTTGGCCGCGCGGGCGAGCTTCCTGTACTTGATCCGGTGCGGCTGGTCGGCGTCCTTGCCCTTGCGCCTGCGGTAATCCTCGAGATACGCGGAGTAGTTGCCCGGGAAGGCATGCACGGAACTCTCGCCCTCGAAGGCGAGGATATGGGTCGCGACCCTGTCGAGAAACCAGCGGTCGTGGGAGACGACGACTGCGCACCCGGCGAAATTCTCAAGCGCCTCCTCGAGGGCCCGGATCGAGTTCACGTCGAGGTCGTTTGTAGGCTCGTCGAGGAGGATGAGATTGGCCCCGGCCTTGAGGAGGCGCGCAAGGTGGACGCGGTTGCGCTCCCCGCCTGACAGGATCCCCACTTTCTTCTGCTGGTCGGGGCCCGTGAAGCCGAACTGCGCGCAGTAGGCGCGGGCGTTCACCTCGCGCCCGCCGAGCCGCAGGATCTCCTCGCCCCCGCTGATCGCCTGGAAGATGGTCAGCTCGCCGGGCAGCGAGTCCCTCGACTGGTCCACCTGCGCTATCTTGACCGATTCGCCGACCCGCAGCGTTCCGGCGTCCGGTTTCTCCGCGCCCGTGATCAGGCGGAAAAGGGTCGTCTTGCCAGCCCCGTTGGGCCCGATCACCCCGACCATTCCTCCCGGCGGAAGCGAAAAATTGAGGTTCTCGAACAGAAGGTTCTCGCCGTACCCCTTCGCCAGGCCCGAAGCCTCGACGACAAGGGTTCCCAGCCGCGGGCCGGGGGGGATGACAATTTCGAATGACTTCTCCTCCTCCTCCACATCCGCCTTGAGCATGGCCTCGTAGGCCGAGATGCGCGCCTGGGATTTGGCCTGCCTTGCGCGGGCGGACTGGTGAATCCATTCCAGCTCCCGGGCCATCGCCTTGTGTCGCCTGTCCTCGGTGCGCTGCTCGACCGCCAGGCGGCGCTGCTTTTGCTCGAGCCAGGACGAATAGTTCCCCTTCCAGGGAATCCCGTGGCCGCGGTCGAGCTCCAGTATCCATTGCGCCACGTTGTCCAGGAAGTACCGGTCGTGGGTCACCGCGATCACCGTTCCTGCGTAGCGGGCGAGATGCTGTTCAAGCCACTGTACGCTTTCGGCGTCGAGATGGTTGGTCGGCTCGTCCAGAAGGAGGACCGCCGGCTCCTTGAGAAGCAGGCGGGCGAGCGCCACCCGCCGCCGCTCCCCGCCGGAAAGGCCGTCGACAATCCGCTCGGGCGGAGGGCAGCGCAGGGCCTCCATGGCCATCTCCACCCGCGGCGCAACGTCCCAGGCCCCCAGGGCCTCGATCTTCTCCTGGAGTTCGCCCTGCCGGTGGAGAATGGCCTCCTTTTCGGCCTCATCCTTCGCGTCGCTGAGCTCATCCCATGTCGCGTTGTAGGCCTCCGTCAGCTGCGTCAGATGCCGGACGCCCTCCTCGACGCAGGCGCGCACGGTCTTTCCCGGCTCCAGGTGCGGTTCCTGTTCAAGCAGGTCCACCGAGTAACCCGGCTCGAAATGCACACTTCCGTCGATTTCCTGGTCCCGCCCGGCCAGGATTCGCATGAGCGAGGACTTGCCCGAGCCGTTGAGTCCCAGGACGCCGATCTTCGCCCCGTAGTAGAAGGACAGGGAGATATCCCTGAGGATCTCCTTGCGCTCGATTTTCTTCGAGACGCCGATCATCGAGAAGATGACCTTGGGCTCTTCGGCTTTTGCCATGTGAGCGGAAAGTCCGACCCTCATGCGATGGCAAGTCAAGGTGCGACGGCGCCAAAAAACCTTCGCGGTGCAGTCCGGGGTCTGATTGAGGTGAAAGAGGGATGAAACCTTGCCACTTTTGGACCGCGACGGCACTTTTAACCGCCGTTCGCCTCTCTGCCGCCCCCATGCTCGTATTCATCGGCACTTATACCAATACGACCAGCCGCGGGATCTACGCCCTCAGGCTCGATCCGGCGGGCGGCGCCCTTTCGGCGCCCTGGCTGGCGGCCGAGGCGCGGAACCCGACATTTCTGGCCCTCGATCCCGGACACCTCCACCTTTACTCGACGGGTGAACTGCGCCTCGATCCCCCTCCGGCGAGCCCGCTGGGCGGAATCAGCGCCTTTGCGGTGGACCGCGACTCGGGCCGCTTGGCCTTCCTGAACCAGCAGCCCACCGGAGCGGGTGCCACCACCCATGTCGCCGTCGATTCAACGGGGCGCATGGCGATCGCCGCCAATTTCGGCGCGGGTTATGTTTGCGCGCTGCCGATCGGGCCGGACGGCCGGTTGGGCGCGCGAAGCGCGTTCATCGAGCACCATGGCCCCCCTGGACCCAATCGCGACCGGCAGGCCCAGGCCCATGCCCACTCGATAACGATCTCTCCGGACAACCGATTCGCCCTGGCCTGCGATCTTGGTCTCGATCGCATCTTCGTTTACAGGATCAATCCGGCTGAAGCTGCCCTGGCGCCCAACGATCCGCCCTTTGCCGCCGCGCCGCCGGGCGCCGGGCCGCGCCACGGCAAGTTTTCCGCCGATGGACGATTCTTTTACGCCACCAATGAAATGGGCGGATCGGTGTGCGCGTACTCGTGGGACGGCGCGCGGGGCGCCCTCGCCCTGCTGCAGACCGTTTCCACCCTGCCCGCGGACTTCCGCGAATTGAATACCGTGGCGGAGATCCGCCTTCATCCGAACGGTCGGTTCGTCTATGCCTCCAACAGGGGCCACGACAGTCTGGCCGTGTTCGCGCGGGACCCGGTTTTGGGGACGCTCCGCCCCGTTGAAATTGTGCCCTGCGGAGGAAAGCACCCGCGCAATTTTGCGCTCTCTCCCGACGGCCGGTGGCTCGTTTGCGCCAATCGCGACACCGACAACGTGGTCCTGTTTCGGGTGGATCCGGAGAGCGGGCGGCTGGCCAGGACCGGCAGCGAGGTCGCGGTGCCGCGCCCGGTTTGCGTCCTCTTCTGCGACTGAGCGGCCGGCGCAGCGGCAGCCCGCAACAGCCCAACTGGGTGCGGCTTAAGACCGCGCACCCCCCGATTGCAGTTGCCCTTTCGCTCCGGCAGGGCCATGCTGCACCCTTCCAGCCGGCGTCCGAGCGCACCACCAAAGCGTTCCGCCGGCCTATTAAAACCCGCTGCTCCCGACCCCTCGGTGAGCGCCCACAAAAACAAGAAAAGCATAAAATGACAGATCCCGTACCATCTGGCGGACAAGACGCCCCGAGTGCCGAAATTCCGGCTCCGGCGGCGCCCGCCGGAGCCACTGACGCGCCCGCCAGCACCACCCCCGCCCAGCCGACAGGCGCATTCGGCACAACACGCGGCTCCGGCCTGCTCCGGGGAAAACGCCCGATGGCCCGTTCCGCCGCATCCGTGTCCCCCAAAGCCGGGGATTATCAGCCGACCTCCGTGGAGGTCATCGTCGCGCAGCGCGAATACAAGAACCCCTTCGGAGGCGCGGTCACCGCACCGGCCGCCGACGGCTCACCCGAGGAGGCGATTCCAACGCCGGCCGCAAGACCGCAGGAGGAAAAGCAGGCGCAAGCGGATGTGCAGCCGGAAGTCCCGGCCACAGTCGCGCCGATTGAGGCGGTCGCCGCCGTGGGCGCTCCCCCGGTTGAAAAGGCCGCGCCCCAGGAAGTCTCGCCC
>Ga0302320_10004906_pt1 | contig 30160 bp, 43 predicted proteins | sample Bog_T0_3_FD_202130 | JGI IMG/M metagenome (GOLD analysis project Ga0302320, IMG submission 202130) | Peat permafrost microbial communities from Stordalen Mire near Abisko, Sweden - Bog_T0_3 | ecosystem: Environmental > Terrestrial > Soil > Wetlands > Peat | place: Sweden: Abisko, Stordalen Mire... | reverse complement strand
ACGCTGGCATTGCGTTCATGCCGGCGCAACACCCTGTCCCGGTGCCGGTCTGCAAAACTGTAAATCGCCTCGCCAAGGTCCGGGAATTGTTCCCGGGAAAGTTTCAGCCAATCCGGCATCGTGTCGGAATGGAATGGCTCGCGGATTTTAACCCGGGAGCCATGACCTCCGCCCCGTCCGCGGACATCCTCCGTGTAATGAATCCTGAGATTCATTAAATACTGGATAAGTTGGGCATGGCCCTGTTGGCGACCGATCTCATCCAAATGCTCCACCAATCCACGGCCCGTTTCACGGACTTCCGTTTCCCTCCCGGAATGGCCTGCTGGACTGCGGCGATCTTTCTTTTTGGCCGGCTTTGAATCCGCTGCCGCTGCGCCTTTGATCTTGGCCCAGCGTATTTTCCGTGCCTTCGCCAGGGCCTTTACAAGTTTGCGGCGATGGGCGGCGGATAATTTGCGCTTGGCTGGAACTGGGGCTCCCTCGGCGGACGGGATTGGGATTCCACCACCGCCGCCGCCGACAACAATGGATTCGATCTGGCCTTGGAGCGCCTCGATCTGCTCCTTGATTGCAATGATGCGGTGGAGTTGGCTTGTCGGTAAATCTCTAAGATTTGTCACCGGAGAGTGGTAATGCCGGCAGGGTTTCGAGTCAATCACGGAGATGTTGTCGGCCCGCAATCAAACTGCCTGCATTCCTGGTTTCCAACAAAATCCCCGGAGTGCAACCGAACAGGCTCGAAAATCTCGATGACCTTCTTGCGCCGAAACACACCATGGAAAACTCCGCCGGAATCGGCCCGTCAGATTCAACATCGACGATCACGCAGCTCATTGTGTTCTATTCGCGCCTCCTCGCTTCATTGAACTCGAATGACAGAATCGAAGGCTGCCGGATCCGTTGTGCAAACTGTTCCAAAAACTGGATCTGGCGCGGCGTCTCAACCGCGACTTTGTCCACCTCTCGAATCCGGAGGATCACCTCACCGCCCGCCCGCCGGGAATGGGCGTTGGCGGCGAATCCTGCGCCCGAAAAGGACAAAGCCGCCGAAGCCGAACCGCGGGCGGCGGTTCGCTCCGGTGATCGGGTTACGCCAACCCTTATTTCTTCACATGCCCGGAGACCAGCTTGGTCATCTCAAACATGCTGACCTGCTTCTTGCCGTTGAACACGGCTTTCAGCGCCTCGTCGGCATTGATGAGGGTCTTCTTCTTCGCATCCTGCAACCCGTTCTTGCGAATGTAGGCCCAGAGCTTTTTCGTCAGCTCGGTCCGTGGAAGGGGTTTGTCGCCAATAACTTTGGCCAGCGTCTCGTCCGGCGTGACCGGTTTCATGAACGCTGCGTTCGGTGTTCTTTTTGCTTTTTTTGGTGTTTTAGCCATGCCTTTATCTGCACTATTGATGCGAGGAAGGCAATCCTAAAAATCGGGGAACAGATCCTCCGGCTTAAAGTGGAGCCGAGGGTTGGAGCGCCGGCAGAGGCGTTTTAACCCCTTTCGGGGAAGGCGCGCCGCGTCGGAGTATCCCTCCTCTCTGCGATCAAGAAGCTCGCTCTCGATTTCGCCTGCTCAGCCAAATGGGACCAGGCCGAGTGGTTCATCGGCGACATCATTGCCGGCCGGACGCCCTGCGTGGAATCAATCGATTTCTTAGTCAAATTTGAAGGTCAGAGGTGTTTTCTGAAAACCCGATCGCCGGGGACATCCTGGTCTGCGCGCCATGGTGAAAGAAACCCGAAGCAGCTTGCTGGACCAGTTCCTGCGCAGCAAGTCGCAGGGCTTCCGGACGAAGGCAAACTGAGAACTGCGTTGAATAATACACCAGCCAGTTTAAGATAGAATACGTGCATGCCAAGCCCAAGCTGTTCGTGACCGGTCGAATCCAAGCCGATGACGTCCTGCTCCAGTTTCCCAGCAGGATACCGGTAATAACGCTGCGCGGCGCGCGCGACCCCTCCTTGAAGAATCCCCAGCTGGCCAAACTGCACCTGGAAGTGCTGTTTGATGACATCGAGGAGCCGGTGGACGGTGGTACCCTCCCCTCGCGCAAGCACGCCATCGCCATACTGGATGCCTGGCAGAAGTGCTGCGCCCAGGGGGCCAAGGTCGTCATCCTCCACTGCGAGGCTGGGATTTCACGCTCCACGGCCGCCGCTTTGGGAATCCATTTCCTGGGAACGTCCAACCCGATCACGGGGGTTGTCGTGGCGGCCCAGAAGCTCTTCGCAGTGAATCAATTTGGGCACCCCAACAAGCTTGTGCTCGAGCTGCTGCTCCAGACCCAATATGGCCCCGAGCAGGCCCGCGTCATCAGTGCTCAACTGATTGCGGCTTACAATGCTCTTCAGAGTGTACAGGAGAATGAGAACAGAATCCGCTGCGATTAGGCCCCAACCATGACTGACAAGACAATTCCAATCGGGTTAGCAAAGGTCGCGGGCGGCCATCGACACCGAGATCCTCGGAAGCGGTACCCAGCGCAAGCTGCGCAAGATCCTGCCCGATGTGCCGTTATCTGGCTCCAGGAACATCACAGAGGCCGAGCTGAACGGGCGATTCAAGCTCGTCCAAGTCCCCTTCTGGGCGCAACCCAACCTGGCCGACGACAGGCTTCTGGCTGCGATCGGTGCGGTGCGCGAATGGGCAGACTCTCCGATTTAAGACTTCTTTGCTGGTTTCGGCGGTATCTCCTGAAACCTGGAGCAATCCGCTCCTCTGGAACTCAATCTCTCACGGGTTTTTGAAGGAGGAATTGGGGTTTCTTGCCAGGAAAGAGCAAACGGCAGCCCAACAAAAAGGCGTGAAAACCTGCTGTTACACCAAAGTTGGAGATACGTTGCTAACCAAGAGTGGTCGCAAAGTTTCTCGCTGGACCGTCATCGCTCCGAGTTTCGGTGAGCAACGCATCCTGGCCAAAAACCTTGCCACCAACCGGACGCGCAAGTTTGCCCCAAGCAGCGATCACATCGTCATTCCCCCAGATGCCGAGGTGCCAGAGTCGCTCCGCAAGCAACTCCCCAAGGTTGTCGGTGTATGCAGGGCCACCGGACCCGGCACATGCCTTGGTCAATACAAGCTCTACTCAAAAACCGAGCTTGAGGTGATAGACATCCAGCAGGAGTCGATAGCAATCCTCCCACTCGACTTTACTGTGGAGGACGGCGAGCCGGCTTGGAGCATCTCCGGAGAACATCATCTGGACGCACACAATATCTTCCTCGCTCGAAACCGGGTGAAGCTCCCCACCCACCTGACCTCCGAGATCGAGTCGCAGATCCGCGAGATATTCTGAGCAGAGGCTTCGCACCAAGGCAATTATGGTGAGGAGACCCGGCAGGCGCGGAGAGGTGAAGCCGCGTTCCGACTGGTTCGACGGGGACAATTACCGAAGAAAAAGATAAAAATGAATATCTGTCACTGGGACACGTCTCTGTCTGGCTGGCGCCGGTCGCATACCCAGATCGCTCTGGCCTTCGGCACCACTTTCTGGGTTATGGCCTTGAACCTTCTCGTCCTGGGAACAATCCTCCTCTGGAAACGCAATTAAACATGCGAGATCTCAAAATTGTTACTGGAACGGCCAACATCGAGCTGGCCAAGCTGATTACCTCTTGCAACCAAGTGCCGCTGGTGCGGGCCCTCACCAGCGGGCGTCTAATCCGGCTGACTTGCGCGCCCCTACTGGGTGAGGCCATCCGCCGCATCAACAACGAGGAATCCATGCAGGGGCTGTTCCGCCCAGTGTAAAGCCTATGGAAATTCGACACCTCGCATTTTTTGAGTTCGGACCCGAAGATCTGGAGGACGGGTTCCTCTTCGATCTGCGCAAGCCCGATGAAGGGTTCCTCATCTTTGATGACGACGGCTACGGAGGAGAGCGCAGGGCCGAAAAGGTCATCCGCTCGCGCAGGCAGGCCGGCCTCCCAGATGTCCCTGTCCTCCACGAGATGACCAACCAGACGCAGCGGATCTTCGTACCCTACGAGGTGCGCGAGGCAACCGTGGTGCATGGCGGCCCTGAACAGCTTGGCGCCATTCTGCAAACCATTCACCAATGTGTCAAAAACGACCGAAGCCGGGTGCGCGGATACATGTGTGGGGCCTTTCGCTGGGGGAGTGAGCTGCTTTGGATGCACTTTTGCGAGCCTGCACCAGTTGCAGCCGTTGCGGCCGATGAGCTTGGTTTGAAAAGCTACCGGGCAGGCCAGAAACCCACATGGCGCAAGCACCTGTCCGGCCGAGCCCTGATGAACAAGTAGCCCGATGAGCACGAAATCGCAACCATCCGCGCGACCCCGGAAGCTCACGGCCGAGGCGAGGCGCCGATCTTCCTGGCCTGTTTATACAAAATCGCCCCATTTTTCGCCTTTGTCGTTTTTGAAATTCGCACACCTTCTAAAAAAAAGCTTGCAAAATCTCGGAGTTGGCCCAAAATGGCCTACAGATCGTGCTAAAGAGCCGTTCTTTGAAAGTCAATGGATGGTTTAGCCATCCAACGTAATCAGCGCTGGGAACCCCGTGAAAATCGGGGACGGTTGCGCCACTGTGACGGGTTACAATCTCCCAAGGCCACTGGTTCCGCGGAGCGGAGCCGGGAAGGAGGGAGAAAGGTTTGAAACCCGGAAGTCAGGACATCAGCTTGGTTACGCTCGTCGGGCCGGAATTATTTTCGGCCAACTTCTCCGTCAAAGAGAAGGATGAGGCCAGCCTAGGGAACTGTTTTCCTTGGGACATGAATGCCTTCATTCTCTGTTTCGCCGGAGTCTGGAGGTTTTTTATTTTCAGGCTCCTGCACTGGTCTCTTAAACCGGTTTCTCCGACAGGAACCACGTTGAAAGATCAGTCATGAAAATAAAAAATGTGTTCGCCCTGGCCACGGCCAGCTTCGCCCTCGTTTCCACCGTTCCCGCCATCAGTTTGGACGACATCCAAATCTGGACCGGCTCCGGCACCAACCGCGCCGCTCTCGTCATTGAGTGGAATTCGCCTATAGTGTTTAACAACAGCACAGTTGCCGCTCCCATCGCCAACAAAACGCTGGTATGGGGCTACCGGTTTAACGGCACGGCCACGGGAATACAGATGTTCAACGCCATTCTCGGGACCGATCCCCGTCTCTACGCTGTTGAAAGCGTAGATGAGTATGGCAATTTTATCGAAGCCATTGGCTACAATCTCAAGGCCGACGGACTCTTTGGCGTCACTGACGGAACGAACAGTTTCAGCGCCAGCGCCTTCGTTAATGGAGCCATCACCAATCCTGTTCTCGATGTGGACGCGGCCTCACCGCTGCACAGCGGGGATTTGTTTTGGAGCGGCTTGGATGGCCCGAACTGGAGCCTCTGGAACGAACTGGGTGACAGTGGAGGGTTTTCGACTTCTCCGGATCGGGGCTCCAGTCAATATTGGACGCCGACTGACTTAATGTATTACTCGGCTGGCGCTCAAGGCCAATGGGAATTAGCCCAGGCGGGACTCAACAGCCTCGCGCTCACGAATGGTTCGTGGATTGGTTTTTCGGTGGCGGCCGCTGGATACGATGCCAACCCCGGCGATCCCGCTACCACTGCCTTTGACTTGGATGAGCAAGCTCCGCCATCCCCTGACGGCACTTATGTGGCTTATGTTTGCAACACGAATGACTTCGCGGTTCAAATCATCAGCACGAATAATATAGATACCGCCAGTCCGTATAATGATCCGACCGCGATTCTGAACCGCCCCACTTTACAGTTTTTCGATCCATACGACGGCGATGTCACGGACCGAGTCTCAATAATTGATCCTCCCTATAATCTGACGCCAGCCGGCAGCAAAGTGATCACCGAAATCAAAAGCGGCGGGCAGATTACCGTGGAGATGGGGCGCAAAATTTATGACGACCCCAATAATCCCTACGGCACTGATTTGATCGTGTATGGCAACTCCTTTTTTTCGGCATTCGGGACCTCGGGAACCGTTAGCGACGAAACCGATTTGAACACCGCCACCTTAAGCAGTGGAATTTACGGCCATGCGACCATCGTTTCGGTCAGTCAGGACGGCATTAACTGGTACACTTACGGCACCACATCGGTGCTTTTTCCCGACAACGCCTTTCGGTGGGACGATCCTAATGCTTCGTGGACATACGAGCAAATGAATCCGACCAAACCGCTCAATCCATTCATTTACACGAATAACTTCGCTGGTCAAACCGTCGCCAGCGGCCTCGATCAATTCATTGGCGCGGCGGGTGGCACAGGTTATGATTTGAAGGCGTCCGGTTTTCCGTGGATTCAATACGTCCGCGTGCAACCCGGGCCGGGCACTTACACCGTCATTGACGCGATTGCGGCGGTTGATCCGGTGGTCGTCGGCGATGCGCTTTCCATCACGCCGGACAATCTGGCTTCCGGCATTACAAATCTGGTTTTTCAAGCGCCCTACAACACCGGCCAGAGTTTGATCTCGATCAATTTCGATTCCGTCAGTCAACTTGCGAAGGTCAGCACAGTCGGGTTGAGCGAATTTTCCTCCTTCGCCCTGGTTCCGGGCGTCGTGGCCAGCGCCTATCAAATTAAGGTGGCGGCAGTGCCGGAAACCAACGGCGTGGCCTATCAGGCGGACATAGGGTTGAGTGTTGGAACCAACTACACCGGCAACGGCGACGATTTGTGCGTCTTGCAATGGAACGGCACGAATTGGTGTTCCCCGCCGTTCAGCTTCAATGCGGCCAACCAGGAAGTATTTGTGGCGGGGCTGACCAACCTTTCCGCCTTCGTCGTAACTCAACTGCCCAGACCGGAATTGAGCATTCAAGCCAGCACGCCTGGAAACAATTTCCAGTTCACGCCGTCCCTGTATCTGACTTATATTCTGGAACGCTCGCTGGACTTGGTGACTTGGTCGCCCGTCTGCACGAACACCCCGGCTAACACGCAACACGTCACGCTGCAAGACCCCGCCCAGCCGCCCAGCCGGGCGTTTTACCGTCTGCAGGTTCATCCGTAAGGTGCAAAAATGATCGGAACGATGCACCCTGAATTCAGACGCCCGCCTGCTCCAGGCGTGCATCGTTGGGCTTTCACCCTGACAGAGATGTTGGTCGTCATTGCGGTTCTTGCCATTCTGGCCGGGCTGCTTTTGCCCGCGCTCAGCAATTCCAAGGGCGAGGCCAGGCGCGTACAATGCCTTGGCAACCTGGGGCAGATGGCCATCGCCGCCCATGTTTATGTGGATGACAATGCTGATTTCTACCCCATCGCCTATTACGACGCCGTGGCCAATGGCGTGAATTGTTTTTACTGCTGGGATTTGACCACCATCCTCAGCAATCCCAACACGGTGATTCCCGGCTTGCTCTGGCAAGGCCGGACCATCCTGCAAATCCAGCAATGCCCGTCCTTCACCGGGAGCGCAGACTGGCTCACCGATCCCTATACCGGCTATAATTACAACACGAGTTACATCGGCCACGGCCAGGACGAAAGCATCCCGGACCCGGCCAAAAGTTCCGACGTGCGGCGATCGGCCAAAACCGTTCTGTTTGGCGACGGCCAGTATTCGGCAGGGGCGGACAAATTCATGCGGGCGCCCTGGCCCAATCCTGGCGATGCGGACTTCAGCGGCCGCTGGAGTGGCACACAAGGATTTCGTCACCAAAAGCTCAGCAACGCCGCTTTCTGCGACGGTCACACGGAATCGTTATCGGCCTGTTACACCAACAATGCGGACGGCGCGAACAACGTGGCCCCCTGCACCGGATTTCTATCGTCCGACAACTCGATGTATGACCTGCGGTGAACCTATATTGGATTCCGGGCGGTGTCCGTTGTGCGGCCAGCCCAATGAATGCCAGCTTTGCACCGCCGCAGCCTACAAAGGCCCCTGCTGGTGCGCCAAAGTGGAAATACCAAATGGCTTGCTCGCCCGTGTCCCGGTCGAACTCCGCAACCGCGCTTGCATCTGTCGCGGTTGCGTTGCATCGTTCCAAAAGTTTGCGCCCGGCTTGGTTAGTCCCACATTATGAAAGAGAAACTGGTCTTTTGTTGGAGCGGCGGAAAGGATTCCGCGCTGGCTTTGCACCGCTTGCAAACGGAGGGCCGGTATGAAGTGGTTTCGCTGCTGACCACCTGCAATGAACACTTTCAGCGCGTCTCGATGCACGGCGTGCGCGTTGAACTGCTGGACCAACAAGCGCGCGCCCTCGGTCTCCCGTTGGAAAAAGTGTTCGTCGGCCAAGGCGGTTCCAACGACGAATATGTGGAGAAGATGAAGGCGCAAATGCTGGCTTACAAGGGGCGGGGCGTCACTCACCTGGCCTTTGGGGATATTTTTCTGGAAGACCTCAAACGCTGGCGCGAGGCGAATCTGGCGCAAGTTGGCCTGCGCGGCGTTTTCCCCATTTGGAAGGGGGATTCACGCGAGTTGATCCATGAATTTATCACCCGCGGATTTGGTTCGATCATTTGTTGCGTCAGCGACGCTTATCTGGATGAAACGGCTTTGGGCCGAAAGATTGACGCGGATTTCCTGCAATGGCTTCCGGCCGACGTGGACCCCTGCGGCGAAAATGGCGAGTTTCATTCCTTTGCTTTCGCCGGGCCGATTTTCAAACAGCCGATCCAAGTCAAGGTCGGCGAAAAAGTCTATCGCCCGGTCGAGGAAACCCATCCGGGCGCCACCACCACCGTCTGTCCGACGTCCGGCACACGCCGCGCCAAAGGATTCTGGTTTTGTGATCTGCTGCCCGCTCCGTGAATTGCAACCCATCCAAAAAATTATGAACAAATCAAGATTAAGCCTCCTCACCGTAATGATCCTCGCCGCCACCGCAGCGCGGTTGATTCCTCATCCGCCCAACTTCTCGCCCATTGCCGCGATGGCGCTGTTCGGCGGGGCGGCTTTCGCCAACAAGCGGGCCGCCTTTCTCATGCCTCTGGCGGGATTGTTTTTGAGTGACCTGGTGCTTGGTTTTTACACGATCACGCCGGTGGTCTATGGCAGTTTTGCTTTAATTGTGTGCCTGGGGCTCTGGGTGCGCCGCCGGCGCAGTGCCGGGCGGATTGCCGGCGCGGCGGTGATGGGCGGCCTCTTGTTTTTCGTGATAACGAATTTCGCTGTCTGGGCGATGGGTCATTTGTATCCGCAAACGCCTGCCGGCCTGGTGGCTTGCTATGTCGCCGCCATTCCATTTTTCCAAAACACCCTGTTGAGCAATCTGTTTTACTCGGCGCTGCTGTTCGGCGGGCTGGCGCTGGCGGAGAATCGTTTTGTCACGCTGCGTGAAGATGCCGTCGCGGCATGACGCAAAACGCGGCCATGCTCTGGACCGGCGGGAAGGATTCTGCGCTGGCTTTGTATGAAGCACTCCAGTCTGGCTGGCGCGTGTGCTGTCTCGTCACCTTCGCCCCGCCGGAGCCGAAATTCCTGGCGCATCCCCTGGCCTTCATCCAGTTGCAGGCGAAGGCGCTGGAACTGCCGCATTACGTTTTCTCCATCCACGATCCGTTCGCGCAAAGTTATGAAACGGCCCTGGGCGGGTTGAGGGATAAAATGGGTGTCCATACGGTTATCACCGGGGACATTGCGGAAGTGGAGGGAAGTCCCAATTGGATCCGCGAGCGCAGCCGCCCCATTGGCATGAACGTGCGGACGCCGCTGTGGGGCCGGGACCGGTTGGCGTTGCTGCGGCAACTCCGGGGCCATGGATTTCAAGTCCTCTTTTCCTGCGTCAAAACCCGCTGGCTGGGTGAAAACTGGATTGGGCGCGAACTGGACGACACCGCCATCGCCGATCTGCGCAAAGTTCGCGAACAAACCGGGCTTGACCTCTGCGGCGAGGAAGGCGAATACCACACGCTGGTCACCGACGGGCCGCATTTCCAGCGCCGGATTGCCATTCGCTCCGCTTCCACCCGCGCCAATGGGGCCCTGGCTCATTTGGAGATTCACGAGATGGAACTCCTTGAAAAATGAGTGTCGAATCTCCATGTATCGGTGTCTGCCAGTTGGAGGAAGAGGCGGATGTTTGCGCCGGGTGCCACCGGACCCTGGCTGAAATTGCGGCCTGGAGCCGGTCGGACGACACCGAAAAATTGCTGGTCTTGACAGCAGTTCGGGAACGACAGGCCGCGCTGAAAACCGGAGACACTTTGCCGCCAACTCGATGAACGAGCCGCGCATCATTTCCTTGTTGCCCGCGGCCACCGAGATGGTTCCGCCCAATCGGGTTCTGGAGGCCGTCAAGAATGAAAAGCACCACTTCTGCTCGGTATCGTCCCGGGTGCTGACGGTCCGGCAGGGTGAAAAGACCGTCGCCACGGCCGAGGATATCGAGCACGAAGCCAACGCCGCATCAGGCAGCCTCTGCACGCTGGCCGCCCTCCACAAGGCCGGCATCATAAAGATCGCCAGCCTCAATGGGGTTCAAGTCGAGTAAAACACGAAACACAAACGCATGGCGGAACCAAGGAATCCAAGTTACACGAAGGCGCTGGCCAAACTAACGAATACGCGTGCCTCGTCTTGGAAATCCACTGATGGTCCCGAAACCCGCTGCGGGGTCGATTACTATTTTGTCCACCGGGGATCGCAAAGCGAAGCATACATCAACTGCGACCAAGGCTACGTGACCATCACCGTTGATGATGAAAACGTATTTTCAGGAATGGAAGAGGAATTGCCGCAGTAGAAGTTTTACAAGCCCAAGCGCATCGGGAGCGAGACCCGCAACGTCGCGGGGGTCGTCCCCTGCTCCGAGGCGGGCCTGTAGAAGCTGGCAGAGGACTTTCTCCTCAAGAAAATACAAACGGTTACCTTCAAGTGAAGATGAACACCGACCAAAATGGCAAGGGGAGCAAGCCGCGCAACAACTGGGGGAAGAACTGGGACGCCAGGTGGGATGCCATCGACTGGCGGCGAGATAAGGCGGGGCAAGCAGAGCGGCTCTGCCAATCAAACCAAGCAAGACAATGGCACTAATCAAAGGCAAAATCAGGTTTGGTCCAGGGTTTGGCATCAACTTGAGCGAAAACGGCGTCTCCCCGTACTTCAACACCCCCGCGGGGCCGGTGGATGCCGGGAGGCTCTGCGTGCCCACCACCGTCAAAGGGATGAGGTTCTCCATCGGTGGAAAGAATCCAGCCAACATGCTCATCAATGCCATTCATAAGATGGGACGGCCCGCGAAGCCGGCTTCGCCGAAGAAGCCAGGCACCGTGAAGCCGCTCGGAACCCAAAAGGACTTATGAAGTACAGCATCAGCACACGTCGCCGCTTTCGCCAGGAAAGAACAAAATCCATCTGGGGTCCCTCGAAGGAAGCAGCGTCTCCTCCCACAGCAATGTGGGTTTTGGCGGTCTTGATCCTCATATTACTGGTTACCCGCTAAACCAGATGAAAGTGGCGAAGACAGCGCAGAAGAACAAGATCATCCGGCGCCGATACCTGTGATCTCTTTTTATGAACGCAAAAACACCATGTCTTGAACCGCAGTACCAGCACGCTCGGTACCAGCGTGAACGACCCGGCGGTCCACCCTCAAATGCTCCGCACAGCAAGCCCAAACCTATATGACAAACACCAAACAGGCCAGTACTCCAAAGCAGCCAAAGCTCTTGTCAGCCAAGGTTGGCGACGTCGTGAACAAGATCGCCATCCGCGTCGTTTTCGACCCCTATTTCGAGAGTCTCCTGGTTCCCAGCGTTTTCGTCCCGCTGCCACGCGAGAGCCGAAAGACTCCCCCAACCTACCGCATCGCCCAACCCGTCCCCAGCCTGACGCAGTTTGCCCTGATGAAGCAAACCCGCTACACCGTAACGGTCGAGGATCTGCTCGGCGAGGTCAGCAGCGGCATCGAGGAGCTTGGGAGCGAGCTGCGTTCCTGGCACGACAACCTGCCAGACGGATTGAACGCATCGAGCAAGGCAGACGAAATTGATGAGGCCGCCACGACCCTGGAAAACATCTCCGTTCCGGAGCTGAGTTCCTCTAAATCGGTTCAAGTGTTCTTCCTGCCGGGGTTTGACCTGGATTCCCGGCCCAAGCGGGCGGCGGAGATCGGCCAGATGATTTCTGCGATTACGGGGGCCCTGGAGGATCAGAAGAGCACACTGGAACAGGAGAATCCCGGCTCCGAGGACATTCAGGAGATCGAAACCTTCGTCAGCGAACTGGAAAACGCCGCCTCCGAACTGGAAGGCGTGTCCTTCCCGTCGATGATGTAATCGCTGCCTGAAATTGCAGCCCTCCTATGACCAGCCGCAGCCTTCGGCCCCTTCAACTTATGACGGTCAAAGTGCAAGCCACGGAGCCAGGCCAACCCCCGGGCTGTTGTCTCTTGATGAGGTACCAAGCACTACGCCGACGCGACCTGCCGCCAGTACGGCTGGTCCATTGGCAGCGCGGCTCGCAGGTACCTGGCAAAGCACCCGCGCAGTTTCAGAGGGGTTCATCGTAGGCCACGCTCGGCTCATGTATCCCATTGCCAAGGTCCAGATCCAGGTCACATGAAAGTGCTCTGCACATAAACCGTTGCTGACAGAGGGTTTGTATCGGCGGGAGCATCAGCAGCTTGCGGATGATAGCCCGCAGTCGGTGCGAGTCCGATTTCCGCCGATACAAGCCCTTTGGCGCAGTAAAAGTCATAAGGCCCGCAGCAGGACATCCCGAAGGATACAATGAACCAGGAATGGTTCCAGTGAAGAGACCCGCGCCTCAATATTTGAAGGAGGAAGTAATATGAAAACCTCTCGAAAACAGACGCAGTTGACGAAGGCATCCCGCTTCGTAATTCGAAGCCTAAGCAACGGCCGGCCCCATGTGATGAGCACAATTTCCCACGCCGTTCGCCGGTACCGGGTGAAGCAGCACGACCTCTGGGTGCGCGTTCAAGCCACGGGCAACTGAAAACAGCCAACCATGACAGCGACCGCAATCCTGCCGCAGATATCGCCGGCCAAAACCGATGAGACATCAGATCAGCCGATGTCTGAAGGTTCGCGGTCCTTTCATCCGTAGCACAATCGGGCTAGGTCGTAAGGGTGAGATGCCACCACGAGGAGTTCTCGCTCATCCCGGAGCACGAGGATGCGAACCTTAACGTCCTTCACCATGATGTCCTGGAACTCGAGTGCGACCATCTTGCATGTCACAACCTTGTTCTCGACAATCTGGACCATGTCCGGATGCACGAATTCCATGTGCAAGCCATACATGTTGGCCAAGTAAGAATCTGCCCGCTTGACAAATAAGGCCAGCTCGTCGGTTTGCACGGATGCAGAATGTATCAAACCATCGGGCGAGGCAAGCCCGCCGAACAAAACATCATGAAATCGAGTGGCGTAAAACGCTTTCTCCGGCAGCAGCTCGGCATCAAGGCCAGCGTTACGACCATCCCCTGCAAGGCACGCTGGATCGAAGCCTCCATCATGGGGAGCTTCGACCCGGCCACCCGGCAGTACGTCTATGCCCAATCCTTTGCAGAAACATTCCGCCGCATCTGCCTCAAGACGGTGTATCCGACCTCGCCGGTCGGAGACCAGTCCCTGGGTGGGAACATCTCCACCACCCGGATCGCCATGCTCCCACACGAGTGGGACCAGGCGATCGCCTCGTTCACGAGGGCCCAGCAACCAGCGGATATGCCTCTGGTGTGACCCTCAAAAGCACTGAACCCTTGGAAGCACACGCCTCCAAGGGGTCATATGAAGAACGTAAAAGGTTTCAAGTTAAACGTCACCCGTGAATTCGGATCTTGGCGCGGCGAAGACGCCAGCCTCGGTTTTGTCATTGCCTGCATCGCCACGGGCCAGCCAGCCAAGTACCTCGAGTTACACGAGCAAGCATTAGTGATCGCCGGTGCGTCTGCGAATTTTACCAGGCCGCAAAAATGGCTCCGACGCCCTTTGAAACAGCTTCGCTAAAGAAAGAAGAAGGAAGAGCATGAAAAATTTGATTGCCTATTACGAGACACACCTCAGCGGTGGCTATTTGGTCGAATGCTACGTCGAGGGTCGCTGGGAGTGCATCTTCCGGCATGAGGGCGACTATGAGACGCTGTATGCCGAGTGCGAGCGCCGGGCAGGGATCCGCCAAGCCCGCCTCGAAGCTCTCATCCAGGGCCTCCCCGCTCTGGCTCTTACCGAGGCTAAGAAGGCTTCTCCTCGAAAACTCGCAGTACCGCAGCAACCGGAGTTCGCCCTTTTGACCGGGATGTCCCTCCAGCTGTAGCGGTCACACCAAGAGCATGGCTCATCGAGAGATAGTCACCTTGAGGTTCATCAAGCCTCCCACGGCGGCGCAAGCCGCGCCGATCACAAGGCGTATCCATGAGGAAGATGTTCCCGCAGGAGCGGCAGGAGCTGCCATCGCCTTCGCGGATCACGACTTTCCAGGGTTCGGTACTGAGGATGGGCATCCCTGCATGGAACAGGCGGCCTGGCGCTCACCCAACTTGAAGATCGACAGGTTTCAAGCCCTCCTGCACGTACTCGGCTTTCCGAACGACGCCTGCTCCTATCCGGCATGGGCCATCGAGGAGGAAGACTTCATCGCCCTGTTACACCCATCGTCGCCAACAGCTTTTTCGCAGGAGGAGGTGCAAATGATGCAGCTGCTATTCCCCGAGTTTGAGCTGAACCTAAAAAAGTTCTGAAGCGCTGCCATTCAGTGGTTGCCTTTCTTCACAAAAAAGGTTAAAAAGATAATCATGAATCTGAGCATTGCAAAAGACCAACTCATTCACGGTTTGCAGTCTGTGCAGAACGTCGTCAGCACGCGGAGTACCCTGCCTATCCTGTCCAATGTTCTGCTCCGAGCTGGGGACAACCGCCTGGAGTTCACCGCCACAGACCTGGACGTCAGCGTGACGTGCTCGGTGGAGGCCAGCGTTAAGAAAAAGGGAGCCAGCACCATACCCGTGAAAAGATTGTTCGGCATCGTACGCGAGCTGGCCAGCCCCGAGATTGAGATGGAGGTCGATGAAAAGAACACCTGCAGCCTGCGCGCAGGGGCTTCCTTTTACAAGCTGAAGGGCATGAGCGCAGATGAGTTTCCGCCCACTCACACGCTCAACAACGCGAAGAAGCTCACCCTTCCGCAAGAGAAGTTCAAAGGCATGCTGCGCAAGACTTCCTATGCCATCTCGGCCGATGAATCGAGGTACGTCCTCAACGGGATATTCGTCAGCCTCGCAGAGCATAAGATGACGCTGGTAGCCACTGATGGGCGCCGGCTGGCCCTGGTCGATGAGGAGGTCGACATTTCTGAAGCAAACCGGGGAGAGTTCATCATTCCTACGAAGACCGTCCACGAACTAGCCCGGTTGCTGGGTGAAAAGGGAGACGTCGAGATCCGATTTACGGAAAACCAGGCTGCTTTCACCATGGGCGACGGCAAAGGCTTTTCGGCAGAGGTTATTTCCAAGCTGGTTGAGGGCAACTATCCCAATTATCGGCAAGTCATCCCCAGCGAAACCAAGGAGCGCATCGCCCTGCCGCGCGAGGAACTCCTTGCCGCCACTCACCGGGCCCAGATCATGACCAGCGACAAGGCCAACTCCGTCAAACTGGCCATCGGCCGCAACAACCTCTCCATCACAGCAAACTCTCCAGAAGTCGGAGAAGCTCGCGAGAACCTGGCGATCGATTACAAGGGCAAAGAGATAGCCATCGCCTTCAATCCGGCTTACCTCATCGAGCCACTGGCAGCGTTGACCGAAAACGAAGTATTCCTCGAACTGATCGACGATTTGAGTCCGGGCGTACTGAAAATCGATGGTCCGTTTCTCTATGTCGTAATGCCAATGCGCTTGAGCTGAAGCGCGGCCCCATCTTTTGGCCCGCTGCTGATGCTTCGGGGGCTTATAATGGGAACCGTGTTGCGGATAAGCGGCTGTGCCAAAACCGCATATAATGTGCTTGATGACTTTGCGATTATCCAAGGCTCAACTTTTGGCCGCCTTTGCTGAACGGAAGCCGATCACGATCAACGGCAAGAACTTCAGCGTTATCAACAAACTCGAACACGAGGACGGTTCGGGGCATTCTTTCAATGTCACCGGCTACGTGGATGGCAAAGAAGCCAAGGCGTATGTTCGATGCGATCCTACCGTGGCCCTGTTCATTTCTCAGTCCCAACTCCTTTTCGTCAACCTCGACGCGGCCAAGGAGATCATGCGTGAACTGGAAAAGAAGCAGGTGCGCGCGACCGCCGAGGGGGTCATTGTCCGACCGCCTGCACCCACAACATTGGTGAAGCTCAAGAAATGAGTTTTCCACACTACCCGATTGCGATCAAGCAACGGCCAAATGAAAACCTAATTTTTAATGAAAGAAAGAGTGCTTTTCCTGGTTAGTGCATAAACGTGAAAATACCGCTCCCGAACGTCTCTTTCGGCGGCTCTGGCACATTCTGCGATGGATGTTGGCCAAATATAACCCTCGCTTCCCCTGCCCCCGTTGTGAAAGCAAAGCCCGTGTCGTTGTCTCTGGCCGGGAGGAAGGCAGACGTACCTACCGCTGCTTTGGCTGCTACATCAAGTTTGACGCTCACGGAGGACGCTATCCGTGGAGGAACAATCGCTCCGTTAAAAAACCATAATCGCCGTTGAGTAAACCTGTAACACATCCGGCTCCGCCATTAGAATCAGCGTCCCTGGAGAGGCAGCTCGACCGCATGAACTCCACCACTTCCCGGGTTTGGAGTATTTCCTTCACCTTGAAGGATGCCCAGTTCCCGTTCGACCTGGTGCTTTTTTGCCCCATCTCCGGCTTCAGGAGCGAGGTGACCAAGTGCTAAAAACTTGCTTTCAGCAGACCACCTCATAAAATGGCCAGAAAGAATAAAGCAATCCGAAAACTGGTGAAACCGAAGGAGATACAAGACTCCCCCAAAGTGCATGGTTGCAAGGATTGCGGCGAGGAACGCATCCCACGAACCGTAACTGGAAAGCTCACCTGTCCAGAATGTGGCTCTGAAAACATCGTCTGCATTGAATGAACAAGTTTTACATCACAACTCCCATCTATTACCCCAATGCCGAGCCCCATCTGGGCCACGTCTACACGACGATCTGCGCCGATGTCTTGGCGCGCTTCCATCGGCTGGCTGGGGATGAGACCTTCCTGTTAACCGGAACGGACGAGCATGGAATTAAGATGGTGAACACGGCCGCGGAAAAGGGCCTGGAACCCCGCCAACTGGCCGAACGCGTGTCCGGTGTTTTCAGGTCCCTCTGGCAGGAACTCAACATCACCAACGATGACTTCATCCGGACCAGCAGTGCCCGCCACCAGCAGTGCGTCCAGTCCATCATCAGGCGCCTGCTGGACAACGGAGACATTTACCTGGGAACTTATGAGGGATGGTACGACGAAGGACAAGAGGATTTCGTGACAGAAACGGAGGCCCGGACGCGCAACTACACCGCCTTCAACGGGAAGCCCCTCACAAAGTTCTCGGAGCCCTCCTACTTCTTTCGGCTTGCCAAGTACGTTGACCGCCTCCTCGCCGTGTTGACCAGCAACCCGGATTTCATCCAACCTCGGGAGCGCTACAACGAGGTCGTCAGCAAGCTCAAAGAAGGCGTCCGGGACCTGTCCATCAGCCGCACCACTTTGAAGTGGGGAATCCCCTTCCCGAACGATCCGGAGCATGTGGTTTACGTGTGGCTCGACGCCCTGAGCAACTACATCTCGGCCCTGAACTACGGCAATGACCACGACGCCCGCTTCCAAGAGCTCTGGCCGGCCGATGTCCACCTGATCGGCAAGGAGATTCTCTGGTTTCACGCCGTGTACTGGCCATGCATCCTGTTGAGCCTGGGGGAGCCCCTCCCGCGGAAGATATTCGCCCACGGCTGGTGGCTCAGCGGCGGCAGGAAGATGAGCAAAACCGAGGGCAACTTCATCGGCATAGAGAAGCTGCGCGGGGAAATCAGCAGCTACGGGCTGGACTCGCTGCGCTACTACCTGCTGCGGGCGTCCTCCTTCGGCAACGACTTGAACTGGGTTGATGCAGAGCTGGCCAGAAGCTTCTCCGAGCTGTCGAACACCGTCGGGAACTGCCTCCAGCGCACACTCAAGATGGTCGCCAGATACCGCAACAGCATCTTGCCCGCGCGTGAGGCTGATTCACTTTTGACCCCCGAGGATCGTGCCTTGATCAGTCAGACACAGGCTCTTCTTCCCGCGTTATCCACAGCCTACGAGGAATTGCAGCTCCAGCGCTGTGCCCTTTTGCCTGTGGAACTGGCGCGCGCGGTCAATGTTTACATCGAAACGACCGCACCCTTCCAACTGGCAAAGGACCCGGCCAAAGCGCGCCGCCTGGATACGGTACTCAACCTCACCACCCAAGGCGTCTACGCAGCCTTGGCCGGCCTGCTCCCCATTTTGCCGCACAAGGCCCAAGAAGGGTTGAACCAACTGGAGGTGCCGGCAGGAACCGCAAGCTGGGGAAACCTGTCTTTGCCTTTACCAGACGGGCACGCTCTTTCAGAAGGCAAACCTTTATTCCAACGTGCATGAAGCTTGATGTCGTCAAGTACGGACACCCCGTCCTCCGCCAAAAAGGCGCCTTGCAGACTCATGCGGTGGGCAAGCTGAACTCCCTCAAGCAGAACACCCAGTTGAATTGAACCCAGGAAGAAGCCGATGAGCTGACGCTCAAAAGGCCTCAGATGCATGAAAATCAAAAGGTTGCTTTGGATAATTTGGTACATCTGCTGGTATCCGTTCGTCCGCTTCATCATCCTGCTCGATTACGTTCCTCGCCGCATCTTCCGGGGCTGGGGAGTGGTCTTCCAGAAGGCGGGCTTCCTGGGCGGCTGCTGGCTCTCCCTCGCGATCATCGGCTTGAGCCTTTGGGGTTTTCCCTTCCTGATCCTCTGGTACCTCGGCCGCTCGACCTACCACACGGATTATGTCCCCAAGATCGAGCGCCTGCACGCAGACTTTAACGCCGTGGTGTAACAAGGATATCCCGTGGGCCCATCGAGATTATTTGCACAACTGGAGAAAGCTGGACGTAAACTGTTTGAACAGATGGCCCAGAAGCCAAATCACACGGCGAGATACGGGGACGCTAGGCAGTTCGCAAAAGCGGAAGCCGCAAAACCTGAATGAAAATGATTCTCGCTGAATTCGCTGGAAAACGCACCGGCCAGTTTCGATTGAAGCCGGTTTACAAGGTGGGCAAGAGGATCTGCCCAGTTTGCGGATCCAACTCCCACGTCGGCCGCACCACATGTCCGCCAAACCCTCAGAACACACAAAAACCATGAACATCGAAGTCGTCGTCCAACAGAGGCCAGGCAAAACTTACGGAGGCAAACCTGCCGTGCAAGCCTTTCGCAAGGGCCAACCGAAGACCTGGGAGGCAGGTTGGTGCGTCTGCGCCTGTTTGAGGCGGCGGTACCAGTAGAGTACGGTGATTAAACCTATGACAAAATTACCCAACACCCCCACCTTCGCCTTCAACCTGCTTCAGCAGGTGGGCACAAAGGGGCAAAACGTCTTTTTCTCCCCCTACAGCATCAAGGCATGCATGGCCCTGCTCTACGAGGGCGCCCGCGGAGCCACCGAAGCACAGATGGCCAGCGTCTTTGGATTCTCGGACCGCTTCACCGAGGGCGGCAAACTCCACCAGGAGCTGCTCGCGCTCAAGGCAGCCAAAGGCTCATCCCTGGCGCTCCGCATCGCCAACTCCATCTGGCTCGACCAAAAAACCGCGCTCTGCCTGGAGTACGTCGAAGTGGTCCGCGGACATTACCAGGCCAAGGTCGAGCAGGCGGATTTCCGCCACGCCGCAGAGGAGGCGCGCGCGGCTATCAACGCATGGGTGTCTGAGGAAACCCTCGGGAAGATTCGCGACATCCTGCCCCCTGGGTCCGTGGACCAGCTGACCAAGCTGGTTCTAGTCAACGCCATTTATTTCAAGGGGAAGTGGGCCAGCCAGTTTGAACCCAGGCATACGAAACCCGCGCCCTTCCACATCAGCCCGGCCGAGAAGGTCACCGTGCCGCTGATGACGATCACGGACGACTTCGGCTACACCGAAGGGGTCTCTGGCCAGGCCGTCGAAATGCCCTACGTTGGCAACAAGCTCTCCATGGTGATCCTGCTGCCGAAGCCGGACCAGACGCTGGATTCTCTGGAGGCAAACCTGTCAGCGGTGCTGGACCGAGTTCTGCCTCGACTACAGCCGCAGGAGAGGGTCCGCGTTTTCCTGCCTAAATTCAAGCTGGAGACGCAATACAACCTCACGGACACCCTCTCCAAGATGGGGATGGTCAATGCCTTCACTCAGAAGGCAGACTTCTCGGGCCTGGATGGAACCGCCGACAACGTCGTCTCGATCGTGGTCCACAAGGCATTTGTCGAGGTCAACGAGGAGGGAACCGAAGCTGCCGCAGCCACGGCCGCAGCGGTATGCCGGTCTACTTCCTTCAGCCCCATCCCCGACTTCCGTGCCGACCGCCCCTTCGTATTTCTCATCCGGGACCGGGAAACAGGGGCCATCCTCTTCCTGGGTCGGTTCGCAAAACCCTAAAAATGGAAACCGCCTCATGAGGAGCTCGAGGATGACCGCGCATTCTTCAGGGTTTTCTGCGGTTTTCAAGAGGGTCCCGATCACCCCTGATTTTACCTTGAATCTCGATCCCGCAACATTACATTGAGTTCAACAAAGACAAACATATGGCTTATATTGTTCCACCACCACCACCTCAACCCGGAGAAGTGCAAAAACGTTGGGATGCCGGCGCCCGCACCTTCGCCGCGCTGGATCCGAGTTTGGAATGTTGGAGGAAGGCACACATCAACGGCGGGATGATCATGCTGGGCGTTTGCACGGTGGCTGCCGTGATTACCCTGGTTTGGATGGCTTGCTCGTAACACATGGACCCGGAAGAAACTCGCAGGTTTGGCCATCTGACCGCCGCCCGGTTCGTTGAGCCCATTGGCTTTACTCCCTTTTCCCCTTAACCCTGGTTGCCAGCCCCCGCACAACCCAAGTCGTTCAGAAGTTCAGCCCATCCAAACCCCCGCCCAAGTTCCCGGTGGGACCCTGGCTCTTCGCAAGTTCAGCCTGACCAAATCCTGCCCTCCCTCCAGGAATCCACCGGACGCAAGAGCCCGTGCCTGTAGTCGCAGCACGTCCACGCCCTGACCGTGCTCCTCTGTCTGGCTGCCAGCGTCCAGATCATGGCCACGCCTCGCTGCAAGAAGCGCGTGCTGGAGCTGCCCTGCCAACTGAACTGCCCGCAAGGACTGATCCTCCAGCCAGCCGCCGCTCGCGCAGGGCAATCCTGCCAGCTACTGGCCAGAAGCCCCTTTTCATATCCCTCTTCAGCATCATGGACAGCACCACGGGCCTGGGCAAAAGCGCCAGCCTCCATGGTGTTATGTGACACATGTTACATAACATGCTCTCAAAAATCGCCGGCCTCGACGTCGAGGAGGTTCTCGGCCCCTCTCTTTTTGGCACAGTCGAGATCCATCCAAGACCTTGCCCAAGAGGCAACCAATGGCACACGGGGAAAGTTGCAAAAAGCTTTGCTCAAAGCCATTTCGCCACGATCCCGATATGAACGCCATTTCCATCCCGAAGGTTGAAGCAGAAGCCGCCCTACTTTATGGCATCCAGCTTACAGAGGTCACACCCCGTCTTCTTCGCGTCACAGGCCCGAATGGAACCGCGGACATCCGACGCGGTGCCGGCGATGGCCAGCTACGGCTCTTCTCGGGAAACGTGTCCTGCGGGGTCATGTCCGAACTCTACATCTTTGAGGAAGCCTTCAGCTTGGTCAGCCATCGGTACAGCCAGGAAAAATTTCACGAGCATGTCGCAGTCGCCCAAGAGGGAGAAAGCTCCGCTGAGAAACCTTAATCAACATATGAATACAACCTGCAGCATCAACTCACTGGTCAGATCCGCCATCAACGTGTTCGATCCCGCTGCGTGCCTGGATGAGGATTACGATTACCAGGTCGCCACCGTCACCCAGCTGGTCACCGGCCTCCAGCGGGAAGACCCGGCCTTGGCCATGGCGCTCGGCCCGCAGGAACTCTGCAACCTCCTGGAAACGGCCTTCCGAGACGATCGGGACATCACCGAGGTGTTCAACGAGTTCGCAGCCGAGAATGCCGTGAACGCAGTCGCCGCCTGAGGCTCAACCACACCACTTTGCTCGTACAATAAACCATCATGAAAACAACAACTTTGACCAAAGCCTTCGCCGCCGGCCGCCCAACCGAAGCAATGGCCGTAGAGGCCGACGGCTCCCCGGAGTAAGTTCAAAACCATGAAAACCGAACCCATCACCATGCTCGCACCGCGAAATGAGGCGGCTGTCGCATTTGCCAGCACTTTCCTATTTGAGGATTGGGGTTTCCTCTGCACCAAGGACAATTTCCTGGCCGCCATGGAAAAAGGCGACCTCGCTGAGGCAAAAAGAGTCGCGGACCAGCACCTGTTTTTATTGGGTGTTGAGAACGCAAAGTAAAACAAGGCCTTGCCCAGGCATGGGCGAACATTCGTCAACGGGAAGGCTTGCGACGACCTCCCCGATCAGCCTGGTTTCGAAGAGGTCCAGGGGCCGGGTCAAGATGCGCTGCGCGCGCTGCGGCCTGAAGGAGGTCTCCATCGTGGGGCGCGTCTTTTTGGCGAACGGCCAGCCCAAGTTCCCAAATGGCCGGGAAACTCGAAAATCGCTGGCGTGAGCTTTGCTCATCTGGCAGGAATGACATGAGAACCCCTCAAAAGCACATGGTTTCCGCAGCTTCTTGCCTCCTCCTGATGGCCGCGCCGGCGCAAGCCCAGTTTTATTACACGGCCAGCAACGGCGTCGCCACCATCGTCGAGTATGCCGGGCCTGGCGGCGCAGTGAACATTCCCGGCGCCATCAACGGGATGCCCGTCATCATCGGCTCGTACGCCTTCGACGACGATGCCAGCGTGGAGGCCGTAAACATCTCCAACGGTGTCATCTCCATCGAACCAGCAGCGTTCCTCAACTGCACCAGCCTGGCCAGCGTCAACGTCCCAGGCAGCGTTTCCAGCATTCAAGAATATGCGTTCTATTACTGCACCAACCTGACCAATATTGTAATCGAAAATGGCGTCACAGACATCGGCCCTTGGGCATTTTTGATGGACTACAGCCTGGCCAGCATCTCGATCCCCGGCAGCGTCACGAACGTTGAGAGCTACTGCTTCGAGTGGTGCACCGGCCTCAAATACGTCACCCTCGCCAATGGGGTTCAAAACATTGGCGGTTCAACCTTCGAGTATTGCACCAACCTGATCAGCGTCACGATGCCCGACACCGTCACCACCATCGGATTCGCGGCATTCTTCGACTGCACCTCGATGCCAACCATCACCATCGGCAAAGGCGTTGCCACCATGGGGGAGTATGCCTTCAACTACTGCACCAACTTGGCCGGCGTCTACTTCAGAGGCAATCCCCCCACCGTGGATTTGATCACGACAGACACAACCTTGTTCTACGCTGACCACAACGTGACGGTTTACTACTTGCCAGGAACCACTGGATGGAGCTCCCTCTGGCATTCCCTTTACTGCAGCAAGCCAGCCGTGCTGTGGAACGCGGTCATCGGGACGCCCAGCCTTGAGACCGGGAGCAACATTGTCACGGCCAACGATGCCACAGCCAGTGATACAGCCGGCGCACTCTCATTTGGGTTCAACATCGCGGGCACACCCAACATCCCGGTCGTGGTGGAAGCCTGCAACAACCTGGGCAAGCCGGTTTGGACCCCGCTACAGACCGTCACTCTTGCCGGCGGTTCCGCCTATTTCTCCGAGCCCATGCAGTCAGTTCCTGGTCGGTTTTATCGCCTCACCCATCCCTGAATGGCAGGTAGGTTCTTCGCGCGGTTCTCCGGCCTGGAGGATCCGAAAACGAAGATGCACTTCACGGAGATAAGGGATGATGCCAATGGCAAGGGCATCCACCTCTGCCGAGAGGCCAACGGCATGGGGGAAGCCAGCTACAGTACCCATTGAACTTGTACCCCAAAGGCCCGATCGAATTCCGCAGTTTGATCAAGATGCCTCCGGATTACGGGGAAAGAGGATGCTGCGCAAATCCAAAATGGGCTGAAAGCATAGAATACCAGAGAGATCAATTATGAAAAAAGCACTCCTCGCACTCGCTGTTCTCACAGCCTCGCTCCAGGTGGAAGCCCAGACCAAGACCAACCGCGCGATCGTCTTAACCAGCCAGTCGCATACGGCAGCGCACACCAACGCGATTCTCGTCCTGACCAACAAGTCCCTGATGTCGGGCGTCTTGGTCAGCCAGAGCAGCTCCAACATCGTCATCTCCTCGTTCGGCGAACAAATCAGCTTCTCAAACAGCCAAATCAGCTCCTGCGATCTGAAGTTCGTGCCGGCTGCCCAACCGGCCGCGGCGCTGGCTTGCAGCGGCCAGCCGGCTTACCCGTCCGGGCAGACCTCCAGCGCGACCGTCGATCCTCTCGCCGAGTGCTTTCAGCCCCACTCCGAAGACGAAATGCGCGCCCTGCTCCGGACCCCGGAGGCCCAGGTTCTCCTCAAGAGCGTCGCGGACATCTACATCGGCGCCGGCGCCGATCCCCAGACAGCGGCAGCGCGGGAGTCCTACTACGGCGCCATGCAACAGTTTGCCAGCGGAAGCATCGGGATATCGGACATCCAGGGGAGCGCCCAGGGGATGCTGGGGCAGCTGCACAACTGCCAAAAGGAAATGAACAAGGATCCGCAGGCAGCCCGATGGAACGGCTACCAGCAAACCCTCCAGCAGTTCGTCAACCCGGTGCAAACCCCGGCAGGCCAGTCTCTGCCGGTCTTCAACAAGCCGCTGCCGGTGAATTAAGGCAAAATATGAATCCGAACTACTCGTTCCAGCACCGCTCCGGCCGCTGGGCCACCCTGCAAGCGGTGGAACGATGAACCCTCGCCTCCCCTCCGGGGAGTGTGAAAGCCGCCCCTTTCCGCTCGTTGCGGCTTACGCCAATCAGGTCCGCAAGGCTAAACAAACACACCTATGAAAACACACCTGGAACTCATCATCGCCGGATTGACCCCCAGGACGGGCTTCGCCCAACTTTTCATGAGAAACATATGACAACACTTGTTTATAACACGATCTCAATCGCAAAGACAGTTCCGCGCGACGTCCTGGCCACCCTGGGTTGGATACCCATCGGAGTGGTTTGCCTCCTGAGCTGGAAGCTGAACAAGGAGGACACTTACAGGGCCCGCATCGTCCGCATCCTCGTGACGCTGGTTCTGATCTCCACGGCCTGGAAGGCGATGCACACGGGCAACGAAATGGGGACAGGTGACGAGAGCTACATCGTTCTCGACCACGACGCCTATACGATGAACGGCCTGAAGGCGCTGGCCTGCATCCTCCCGCTGGCCTTCATCTGGGTCTCAGCGTTCGCGGCCTTCTTCGGCAACCTCCTGGCCGGAACGCTTGAGCCCAAGGATTCGCGCCGCGCCAACCTGAACGTGAACACCAAGCTCGATCGCCTCGCGAAGTTGGCCAATTCGGGCCACAAGTCAGCCGCCATCAGCCTCGCCCGGCAGATGAAGAAATCGGGAAATTACAGCGCGCCCGCCATGGACACGATGATCGCCCGGTTGCGGCCCCAACACAATCCCACTGCAGGAGGTTTGGCGTCGGACACAAAACTGCGCTTGAAAAACCTGTGATTGAAACAACCATATCCCATGCCAAAAGTTAAGAGCCAGCCCTTCCCGCTCGCGGAGAGCGTCGCAAGCCTCGCCAGGGCCTTCGGCGCCAGACCGGCCGGGAGGTCTGACAGGCCAGGCTGGATATTCGACACCGTCAACGGACCGCTGGAGATCACAGCGATGGACCACTGGATCGCCCTCCGCTTTCACGAACCCAAAAAGGTCCGCCAGCTGCCCGGTGGCGAGTTCAACAGCCACTCCGGCAAGTGGAACATCCACCGCTACAAGAACACCGGCCAAGAACTGCCGGATTCAGCGGCCTGTTACGCAGAGCTGGTCCGCCGCATCAACGAAATTGCCACCCATGATCAGGAGGAAGCCGCCCTTCGGACTTGACCGTCCCAGCAACAAAACGGGCCGCCCTGCTACATCGTGACCCCCTTGTTGGTGGAGAAGAGACTTCAAAACCACTTTTGATCGTGGGCTGAGAATTCAAAGATTTTGATTTGATGGTCAGCGTAATACTTTCGCAAAAACGCTTCGGACATTTGCCACGCCGAGACCTTGCGCCCACCAGGAAACAGCTTCTGCAAATGGCGGAGTGAAAGCAGGAACACTCGAATTTTTTCGCCAGCATCAATAACGAGCGCAAAATAGGGAGTGCAGCCAAACGCATCGCACGCAGCCTTAGCTTTAGCAAACCCGTCATGGGGCAGTGCGAGGTGTGAGCTTTCAGTGCCAGTTTGGCGGCTCCGACTTTTTACAGAAATTCCAAGCACTTCTGGTGAGTTTGGTCGCCGCGCTATCAGGTCGATTCCAGTGTGGTCAACCCGGGCACATTCAAAACCGTGGCGGGAAAGCAGATACAACACAATTGATTCACCAAAGTCGCCGGTGATTTTCGAGTGGCGTGAACTTTTAGTGGGTTTCATGGCGTTGGGTAAAGTGCAGTGATCTGGTCACGAACAACCGCAGCCACATCAAACGGATTTGCACTGTTCTTGAAAACGCTTTCGAGGGTGTATGCCATGACTTCAAGCGGACTTCGACGATAGCCGTTCCGTTCCAGGCCATCGGCGTAGGGGGTGTAAAACCCTTTCTGTAAATTGTCTTTCTTCCCTGCGCCTCCACCCCTCCGGGGTGAGGCGGAGTGAAGGCGAGCGTAGCGAGCCTGAACGCAGCCGAACCCCGGAGGGGTGGAGGCGCTCCGCGCGCGAAAAACTGGTCGAGGGCGGGCCAAGATGGTTTCCTGTTGGGGTGTCAGCAAACACATCCAACTCAAAATCATAATGACCCACCAAAGCAATCCTGAACTCTTGAATACCGTTCTGCAACTGCTCAATGAAGAAGGCTCCGGCGGCTTGGCCCAGGGCATCCGCCTCCTGGTCAACGAAGCCATGCGCCAGGAACGCTCCCAGGCGCTCCAGGCCCAACCTTACGAACGCACCGACACCCGCCAAGGCCACGCCAACGGCTTCAAACCCAAGACCCTGGCCACCCGCCTCGGCCCCATTCAATTCAGCGTCCCGCAAGTGCGCGGCGACTTGAGCTTCTACCCCAGCGCCCTGGACAAAGGCCTCCGCAGCGAACAGGCCCTCAAACTGGCCCTGGCGGAAATGTATGTGCAGGGCGTCTCCACCCGCAAAGTCTCCGCCATCGTCGAGCAACTCTGCGGCCACTCCGTCAGTTCCACCCAGGTAAGCCAGTGCGCCGCCGCCTTGGACGCCGAACTGGAAATCTGGCGCACGCGTCCGCTGGGCTGTTTCCCCTACCTCTTCATCGACGCCCGTTATGAAAAAGTCCGGCAGGGCGGACGAGTGCTGGACTGCGCCGTGCTCATCGCCTTGGGCGTCGGCCCTGACGGCAAACGCTCCATCCTGGGCGTCAGCGTGGCCTTAAGCGAAGCCGAGGTGCATTGGCGCACCTTCCTGGGCACACTGCAAAAACGCGGCCTGCACGGGGTGCAGTTGCTGATCAGCGATGACCACGCCGGGTTAGGCGCCGCCCGCACCGCCGTCTTCCCCGCCGTGCCCTGGCAGCGCTGCCAGTTTCATCTCCAGCAAAATGCCCAGGCTTATGTGCCGCGTCTGGACCAACGCGCCGAGGTCGCCCAGGCCATCCGCAGCATCTTCGATTGCCCCGATAGGGCCAGCGCCGAAGCCCGCCTCAAAACCGTGGTGGCGGCTCAGGCCGCCACCGCCCCCAAGCTGGCCGCTTGGATGGAGGAAAATATCCCGCAAGGCCTCACCGCCTTCGCTTTCCCGGCCGCCCATCGCCGCCGGCTGCGCACGAGCAACCCGCTGGAACGGGTCAACATGGAACTCAAACGCCGCACCCGCGTCGCCGGTCTGTTTCCCAATGAAGCCTCCCTGCTGCGCCTCGTCAGCGCGCTCCTGGCCGAAACCAGCGAAGAATGGGAAACCGGAAAAACTTACCTCAACATGGATAACCACAACCCAGCTCTCAGTTCAAAATGCTAAAACATTTTACAGAAAAAAACTTGCGCCGCCTCGGCGTAAGCGGCGATGAATGCTTTGGGGCCAAGCAGTTGCCACTGGAGGACGTGAACCAGTTCGTGGAAGTGAAGACTCTCGTTCCCACGCCCTTCCTCCCGTGAAAAGAACGTATCAAGATACGTAATACCCATCGCGTTCATCTTTTCAAAGTCCGAGAATTGGTTGAATCCTAGCGCGCTCAATGGAGGGGTGGGCACTGCTGCAACGTAGACCACCACAATTCCCTTCTGGTGGTTCCGCACAACATGGCCGGCAAACACCCAACTCGGCCCCCAACTCGCCTTACAGCGTCTTCCTCCCCTCCGCCCTCGCCTTCGCCCATCTCAGTTTGGCCGCCGCTGAGAGTTTCTCCCTGACCGCCGGACTGCTGCGCCAATCCTTCCTGGCCGGCTAGGGTGTTGCAGATGTGCCCTTGACCTTCGCCCATCTCGCTTTGCCCGCAGCACTCATGGCCGCCCTTCCTGCCGCGCTTATTCGCCTCTTGCCCTTGTTCGCCATCCCCTTCGCCTTTGCCCAGCGTATTTTCCTCGCCTTGGCCAAAACTTTTATGAGTTTGCGTTTATGGGCGGCGGACATGTGATATTTGCGTTTGCCGGGAGTGGGGGCGTCTTCGGTTGAAGGAGATGGGACTTCACCTCCAGCAATGGAATCAAGTTGGTTTTGCAGTGCCTCGATCTGCTCTTTTAGGGCGAGAACTTGGCGGAGTTGGCTGGTCGTTAAATCTGTAATATTTGTCATGGCGGAATTTGTAATGTGGGGAGGGGTTGGGAGTCAAACACGAAAATGGGTGGGGCTGAGCGATTGGGACAATGGCTCAAACCGGAATTGGCGGAAAACTCGAGACTTTTGTTTTGACCGCGAGTCCTGGACCAAATACGTCTCGCTCACCGTCGTCATCATCGCGGTGGTGGGGTCCATTGCCGCTCAATGGTCGGGTGCGGCATTTACTGGCCATGCCTCAAGAAGTACCCAGCTGGCATCATCATCATCCGCTGGGATGAGATATCCGACCCCGCAGGGTTCCAGTTTTCCGAGTCCTCAGCACAAATCCATTCAAGGGCTAGCAGGTACGCCGCACCTTAAGTCCCTGCCCGCTCCTGCCCGCGGGGGCTCCCCAAGCATCTGGAACGATGGACCCTCGCCCCTTCGGGTATGAACCGGAGAGTCGGCCTTGCGGCCCAACAACCCTTGAAGCCACCCATCGGTACGTCGGCCTGTTGCGGATCGAAAGTTGCCCCCGGCGCAACGGAACAACTGGAGGGCCCGTTCTATTCCGCATACCCCGGGGTAAAACGCGTGTGTTTTGGAGGCGCCCTGTTCGGCTGGAAGTCTTCGGGCCAGACGGGGTCCATGAACATTTGGAACGATGGACCTTCGCCCCTTCGGGTGTGAACCCCAGCCGGCCTTACGGCCGAAAACTCTCAAGGCCACCCCCCTCCCCCGCGTCGGGCTGTCGCGGACGGAAAGGGACCCCGGGCGCTCTCCCATCTCCGTGGAGGGCATGCCGCGATGCATCAGCTCCACTCTGAAGGGCATCTCCGGGAGGCGCCAGATATTGCGGATGTGTCCGCCGAAAAACCCGACGCCGACTTCGAGAATGGGGACATTGGGAACCCTCCCTCAGCCAGATAGGTGTCCATTTTGAGGCTGGTTTGGAACAGATTGAGGCCATGATTTCGTACCGATCCTGCCCCGGGTACGCTCCCATCGCTGTGGGGGGAATGCCGCGGATCACGAGTTTGGACCCGGTGGTAACACCGCCAGTGGTACCAGGACCGCGCAACATGTCGAGCATGCATAAGCACACATTCTGACGAGCTGGCTGAGGACCTGGTGCCTCCCCAAGTTGATTATGCGTATCTTCAGCAGGTACCGTACTGGCTTCAGCGAGCGGGATCCAGGCGCGTTTTCCAGGGTCAATACCCTTCGCAAAGTTCCTCGCCAGACTTA
>Ga0302320_10004904_pt1 | contig 30172 bp, 31 predicted proteins | sample Bog_T0_3_FD_202130 | JGI IMG/M metagenome (GOLD analysis project Ga0302320, IMG submission 202130) | Peat permafrost microbial communities from Stordalen Mire near Abisko, Sweden - Bog_T0_3 | ecosystem: Environmental > Terrestrial > Soil > Wetlands > Peat | place: Sweden: Abisko, Stordalen Mire... | reverse complement strand
GTTGTGCGCGGGAGATGTTTGACTGGGACGCTTCGCTGATCGCGGCCATGTTGTTCGCCCTTCCCCGAGCTGTGGTGTTTGCCGCGATTGACGTGCGTCCTTACCCGTTCGCTTTGCTGGTAACCAATCTCACGATTTTCCTGCTCTTGCGCTGGATGAAGACACGTAGCACGGTGTACGCTGCACTGTTAGGAATCTCGTCCGCGGGAATCTTTTATTTCCACTATCTCTTCGCCAGTATTCTCCTGGGACTGGTGGTTTATTACCTGCTGACTCGGGCTTCTTCGCTCCGTGCCGATGTGCGGCAGATTGGCATCGCGCTCGGTTGCTTCGCAATCGTCATGCTTCCTGTGTTGCCGCGGCTGAGGTACATCTATGAGACGCGGGCGACGCACTCCTTTACCGACCCACCCCAGGGGGCATCGCTCCTGCGGACACTGAGCCCCGGCAACGGACAGTTGTGGGTAGCTGCCGGTATCATTCTCCTCGCGGTGGTGGCCCGCAAGATAACGACTCCTAACCGTGAACTGTTGAACAAGCTGCTGCTGTGTGCGAGCTTGGCGCTGGTCCCGATCTTGTGTCTGTATGGGATCAGCGTGACGACGTCTGTCCACGTCTTCATCCCGCGCTATTTGATGGTCGCTGTGCCGGGCTTGGCTTTGTGCTGGGGATGGCTCTGTAACCTCATCGATTCGCGCCCGCTTCGGGGCTTGTTCTGTGTCGCGTTTTTGGGGTTGTGCGTGTTCCAGGCCTATTCATCACCACTCTCGCGGCGGCACGAAGAGTCGTGGAAGGGATCACTTGCGTTTGCCGATGCCAATGCGGCGGAAGACCATGCGCCGCTCCTAATGTGCAGCCCGCTAGTAGAAGCCGACTTTCAACCGATGCCGGCGATCGCCAGCCAGAGCGTGCTGTATGCTCCCCTGAGCTACTATAAGGTGAAGGCTCCGGTGGTCCCACTGCCGCGCACCGTGAATGCGGAAACTAAACGCCAAGTCAGGCAGTTCCTGCTGACGGCGGGCCAGGAACGTTTCCTGGTGCTGGCTCCCTGGCCTTCGTTGCGGATCGTCGATCTTCTGGCCTACGAATCGCAAAGCACGCACACGCCTCGGGTGCTGGGAAAATTCGACGAAATCTGGGTGGTGGAGTTCGTTCCTTATTCCACTGCTCGCTGAATCAGAACCGGCGTATGGTGGGCGTCAGCCTGGTTCTTGGGCGGAAGGCGATTGGCAGGCGTCCGAGTATGTCTATAACTTGGAGCCACCTGACGAGGAGGTAAAGCCCATGCACAGCAAACAGCAACCTTGCAGCTTAGTCTTCCACACTACTTGGTGCCCGGCGTTGGCGATAGCGATAGCGATTGCGCTAACGATTGCATTAGCTCTGACTTTGACCCAATCGGCCCAGGCCCAGACCTACACAGTGCTCTACAATTTCACCGGCGGGCAGGATGGGGCATATCCCGAAGCCGGCTTGACCATGGACCGATCAGGCAACCTCTATGGCACGGCGTATGAAGGTGGAGCGTCGAACCGCGGCAGCGTGTACAAGCTGGCACACCGCGGCGGGGGATGGGTCTTTAGTCCACTCTACAACTTCACCGGACAGGAAGACGGCGGCGCTCCCATCGCCGGAGTCGTGTTCGGTCCCAACGGCACTCTTTACGGCACCACCGAATTCGGAGGTCACGATTGCGGGGAGGGATGCGGCACGGTCTTCAACCTGAGACCACCGGCGACCATTTGCAAAACCATACTATGCCCGTGGACGGAGACGGTGACTTACGGCTTCAACGGATCTGGTGACGGAGCTAACCCCGGATATGGTGACTTGACTTTTGACCAAGCAGGCAACATTTACGGCACAACCTATTTCGGCGGCAACAACAACGCCGATGGCGTGGTTTATGAGCTGACGCCGGCCAATGGCGGCTGGACGGAGAGCGCGATTCACACCTTCAACGGGACAAGCGATGGCGCAAACCCCTACAGCAGCGTCATCTTCAATGCCGCGGGCAATCTCTACGGCACGACTTTTGCCGGCGGCGCCCACGGATACGGCACCGTCTTCCAGTTGACGCCTTCCGGGTCCGGCTGGGCGGAAAACACGCTGTATGCGTTTCAGAGTTCAACCGACGGAGGGAAACCATTTGGCGGCGTAGTCTTTGACAATGCGGGCAATCTGTACGGAGCCACCAGTAGCGGGGGAGCGGGCAGCGGCGGCACAGCCTACGAACTGATGCCCTCCAACGGCAGCTGGATATTCGGTCTGCTTTACAGCTTTACCGGGTCCGCCAACCTGCCGGGAGCCTATGACAGCCTGACGATGGACGCGGCAGGCAATCTTTATGGCACGACGACCAAGGACGGTGCTCACGCCGCAGGCTCGGTTTTCAAGCTGACGCCGGCCAATGGCGGCTGGACCGAAACCGACGTTTACGACTTCGCCAGCGGCAGCGGAGGAGCAGTTCCGTATGGCAGCGTGCTCATTGACACGAGCGGCAATCTGTACGGCACCGCGTCCGCGGGCGGGGCGAATGGCTATGGTGTCATTTGGGAGATCACGCCGTAAGTCCGAACTTAGAATAGTGCGAATAGCAAGAAGCCGGTCGGGCATTTGCTTGACGAGGCCAAGCAACAGCAGGCAACCCAAGCTAGCTCTGCCTCCGCTTAAGCTATTGCGAGGTCAAGCTGCTTGGGCTATCTTCTTCGATCAAGCCAGTCTCTGGACCAATCAAGCCAAACGCAAGCTGAGCAGAGAAGCCAGAGCAGGCCCTCCGCTGGTGTCGGGCACAATCGTCAATTCCAGCACCGCCACCGCGGAGAGTTCGACGGCATAGTCTTCAACCTCGCGGGTTGCGTCCGGTGCGGCGAAGTTCCATTGCTGGCGGACAATGTCGCGCAAGGAACCTGCGGTTTGCGAAGAAAATCGCAGAACAAACTCTTGCGTCCGGGTGGTCTGCGTTTCTTCGAAGGACAACCAAATATGAGTCAACCTCTGGGGCTGATCGAAAATCAGCCGGATGGTCTGCGGCCCGGAGACCGCCGCACGCCAGCCGCGTTGCTCTGCGGGCAACAGCGCAGCTTCGATGGGAAATTCGTTCGCTTCGGAGGTGACTTCGACCGCGGCTATTTTCTCCAGGTCCAGCCAGCGTCGGTCCGCGGCTGCAACTTTAGAAGCCTGCGGAATAGCAGCGATTATGCGCTTACGCATGATACTTACTCCCCGCGTCATTCCGGAGGCTGCGCGAACAGCCTCCGCTTCTTCCTGACGCCGGAACTCAGAAACATCGAGTTCGGATTGGACACCTGAACGCCTTGACTGCAACCAAAGAGCTCACCGTCCCTGATGCGGAGCTTCTGCCTTTTCGCGGACTATGGTGAAGTCTGTGTACGGGGGTTGCCGGTCTTCGCGCGGGCCTCGCCCACAACGATGGCACGTCCCGCCATGAGGGAGCCATTCAGGGCCAGGACTGCCTCGTTAGCGTCCTTCTCGGCGGCCATTTCCACGAAAGCGAATCCGCGAGGAAGGCCGGTCGTCCGGTCGGTTATGATGCTTACTACATCAACCGGACCGTACACTGCGAACGCGGTCCTAAGGTCCTGCTCGGTAGTAGTTGCTTCCATGTTTCCGACATAAAGATTTTTCATTCTTTTCCTTCAAGACTTTGAGGATACGTGGGTCAACCCCAGCCGTATCTTCCGGAACCGAGACGGTGTGACTGTCTCAGGCGAGCAATTGTGAGGGTGCTGAAAGGTGGATCGTCACCGTGAACCGCCGGAAGACGAGAGACATAAATCCGGGATCTAAGTCCCACAACTAAGACTAGTATACGCTGGGCGCGGGATTCTAGCTCATCCCCAGAAGATGGAGCGCCTTACGGGCCTCCATTCCCCGGACGCAAGTCTGACGCAATTGACCGCAACCATTCGCGGAAAATAGAATCATAACTTGGAAAGACTGTGGGGACACCGCATTGCCTCTCTACGAATATCAGTGCAAGAAATGTCATAGTCTGACGGAGCGAATCCAAAAGTTTTCCGATCCGCCGCTCGCGATCTGTCCGCACTGCGGTGGGGAGCTGGAGCAGCTGATTTCGGCGGCGGCGGTGCGGTTCAAGGGATCGGGCTGGTACGTGACCGACTACGCTAAAAAGTCGTCTACGGGCCGCTCTGCGAACGGCAATGGCTCCAGCTCGTCGTCTTCGGCGGAAAGCAAATCGGAGACTTCGAAGACCGAGGGCCCGGCGAGTTCGGAGTCGAGCTCGGAAAAGACGAGTTCGGAAAAGCCAAGCTCGGAAAAGAGCAGTTCCGTTTCCGACAAATCCACCGGCAAGAAGTAGTGGCTTAATAGTTACGTTGGACATCACAGACGAATGTGATTTCCGTCGTTCACCCACGTTTAACCGTGATCTGGGGCGGTCCGAGGACTAGAATTAATCGTGGACGAACACTCGTTCGCAGCACCGCGCTCTAATCTCCCAGGTGCTGCTTTCATAGGAGGCACAGGTCATGTCGAAAGACACTTTGACCCTCACAGACAATCGCACCAACAAAACTTATGAATCGCCGGTCGAGCTCGGAACCATCCGGGCCATGGACCTGCGGAAGATCAAGACCGGCGCTGAAGACTTCGGTCTGATGACCTACGATCCCGCATTCACCAACACCGTTTCCTGCAAGAGCAGCATCACCTTCATCGACGGCGACAAAGGTATCCTGCGCTATCGCGGCTACGACATCGAGACTTTGGCAGAGCATTGCACGTACCTGCAGGTGGCTTACCTGCTGCTGAATGGCGAGTTGCCGACCCCACAACAGGACAAGGACTGGACATGGGAGATCACGCACCACACCATGCTGCACGAGAGCACCAAGCACTTTATCGACGGCTTCCGCTACGACGCCCATCCCATGGGCATCCTGGTGAGTACATTAGCCGGCCTCTCCACTGTCTATCCCGAAGCCAAGGACATCCACGACCCGCTGAATCGGCAGAAGCAGACCATCCGCTTAATCGCGAAGATGGCGACCCTGGCGGCGTATTCCTATCGCCACCGCCGTGGTCATCCTTACGTTTATCCGGACAACGATCTCACCTATCCCGAAAACTTCATGAACATGCTGTGGAAGATGACGGAGCCGAAGTACGTTGCCAGTCCGGTGATTGCGCGTGCGCTGGATGTTCTCTTCATCCTTCATGCCGATCACGAGCAGAATTGCAGCTCCACCACCATGCGAGTGATTGGCAGTGCGCAAACTGATCCGTATCTCTCCATGGCGGGTGCGGCGGCGGCGCTTGCCGGTCCGCTGCATGGCGGGGCCAACGAAGAGGTGTTGCGCATGCTGGATGAAATCGCCTCGGTCAAAAACATTCCTGCCTACATCAAGCGGGTGAAGGAAGGCGAGCTGAAGCTGATGGGATTCGGCCACCGGGTCTACAAGAATTACGACCCGCGCGCCCGCATCATCAAGCAAGTTGCCGATGAAGTATTCGAGGTCACCGGCCGCAATACGCGCCTCGACATCGCGTTGGAACTGGAACGCATCGCGCTGCAGGACGACTACTTTGTGACCCGCAAGCTTTATCCCAATGTTGATTTCTATTCCGGAATCATCTACCAGGCCATGGGCTTCCAGCCGGAAATGTTTACCGTGCTGTTTGCCATTCCGCGCGCCGCCGGCTGGCTGGCACAGTGGAACGAGATGGTGCAGGACCCGGAGCAGAAGATCGCGCGTCCCCGGCAGATTTACACCGGAGCAGAGCAGCGCAAGTTTCCGGCGCTGCAGAACGAGAAGTCGGCAGTGAAAGTGGGAGGGTAGAGCGGCGCTTTGCCGCCGTGTTCGTCCAGTAATTAGTGGTGTGCTTGGGCCGCTGTGGAATATGACCGCAGCGGCCCAGGTTTTAATGGGGCGATCTTGACACCGCCTGAAAACTGACTCTACCGGATCTACCGAAACCGGGTGTGCTGTTGCGCCTTTTTCACCACGCTCGCCGTGGGCCGCGCAGGATTCGTGCCGGTAGAAAAATGATCGCCTTCAGCAGCTCCAGCACTCCTTCCACCGCAATCCCCAAAAGACGGAATGGTAGCAGTAGCAGCCACACGATGGGATAGAGCACCAGGAAGACCAGCGCCAGCGGCCAGCAGAAGATCAGCAGAATGCACCAAAGGAGGAAGGTCAGCATAACTCACCTGATGAATGGTACGCAAAAAGATAGGCGAAGGTTCCGGATTATTTCCTTACATGATACCGTTACCCGGTCATTGCGAAGACAACCTTGCAAGACTGTGAACGGGCGGGTACGCTGGGAAGGAACGGTGAATTTGCCGGTCTCTCGCAGGGATAGCCGTTTAGGGAAGAGCTGTTATGCCAACCATCAAAGCCCTAATCAAGCCGAAATTGCTCGTGTGGACGCGGAATCGCGCCAAGGTAACGCTTGAAGATGCGGCGCAGGCGGCGAATGTCGCCGTCGAAGACGTGCAGGCTTGGGAAAAGGGTGAGGAAGCACCGACACTGAACCAGCTTCGCAAACTGGCCGCGAAATATCACTTCCCGCTCGCAGTGTTCTATCTCCCTGAACCTCCGCAAGATTTTGCGCCTCTCCGGGATTTCCGCCGGCTGCCAAAGGCGGAGGACCGAAGCATATCGCCGAATCTCGCCTATCACATTCGCAACGCCTACGAACGGCGCGAACTGGCGATTGAACTATCTGGAGATCTCCAAGAGCGCCCTCGCGCTTTTCCGCTGAAGGCGAAATTCAGCGACGCTCCGGAACCGGTCGGTGCCGCCATCGGAAAATTCCTCGGCATCGACAACGCCGCGCAAATGCAAGCTGCGCGACAGGGACGGGCTTTCGGTTTCTGGCGCCGCAAGCTAGAGGAACACGGTATTTTAGTCTTCGTCATCAGCGGCCCGCATTACAGCGTCGATCTAGAAGAAATGCGCGGCTTCGCGTTGGCGAAGGAAGAACTGCCCGTCATAGTCGTGAACGGCAAGGATTATAGCCAGGGCGGAAAGTGCTACACACTGCTTCATGAACTGACGCACATCATTCTTGGTGAAAGCGCGATATCGAACGGAAGCACGGGGAAGTTCGGTTCTACCGCGGAAGTGGGGGAGATAGAGCGGTTTTGCGATGCAGTAGCTGCGACTGCACTCATGCCACCAGAATTGGTGCTGTCGTTCCCGCAAGCCAAGGCCCCCGAGCGGCGCGAATGGAGCAACGACGATCTGCGCACGATTTCGCGGGCAATTGGCGTAAGCCGGGAAGCTCTGCTTCTCCGGCTTGTCACATTGCATAGGGCAACTTGGACGTTTTACAACGAGCAGCGCTCGCGATTCCAGGAAGAGTATCGTCAGACGGCGCTCGAAAAGGCGCAAGGTGAAAAGAAGTCGGTACCGATCAAACGACCGATCCTGCTGATGAGTTGGAACGGCCGAGGATTCACGCGCCTAGTGCTACGAAGTTATTACGATCAGCGGATAACGCTCAATGACGTGTCGAGCTATCTCGGGGCCAAGGTGAAGCACATCCCCGCACTGGAGCGCGCCGCATTCCAGCCGGCGGATTAAGAGTACCGATGACCTACTGCATTGACACAAGCTCGCTGATTGCTGCCTGGCAGGTAAAGGTATCCCCTCGAAAACTTTCCTTCCTTTTGGGCCAAGGTCGATGCACTGATAGCGGAAGGACGGCTCATAGCGCCTGTCGACGTGCTCCACGAACTTGCAAAGCGTTCGGATGAACTACATGCCTGGCTGAAAGAGCGGCGGACCATGTTCCGGGAACTGGACGGCGCAGTGCAGGTCGAAGCAGCTCAAATTCTCGCTCAATTTCCGCGTCTTGTCGGCGAGAAAAAATTGCGGACATCGGCCGATCCTTTCGTCATCGCCTTAGCGCGTGTTGAAGGTTTGCAAGTCGTAACAGATGAAAAGCCGACCGGCTCTCTGGCGCGGCCGAATATCCCCGACGTTTGCGCGCAGTTGAACATGATGGTTATTGGCTTGCTGCAACTAATCCAATCTGAAAAATGGGTGCTCGGGTAGAAATAAACCTGCCGGCAACGGGGCCTGGTGTTGCGACAGGTGGGTTTTTCCATTCAAGCAAGGGCACGGCTGCTTCTGTCATCTGAGCCTCAGCGATGAGTCCTAGCCATAAACCCTGGGAGAATCACTTCTTTCCCCACTCGGCGAAATCCCACGCGATCTCATCCGTGCCCGCCACTTCCGCCCGAGAGTTCGCGCACGATGGAGTTCACGAAGGCTTTGGCGTCGCCGAACAGCATCAGCGTGTTGTCGAGGTAGTAGAGCGGATTGTCGATTCCCGCAAAACCCGGACTCATACTGCGTTTGATCACCATCACGGTGCGAGCTTTGTCCACATCGAGGATCGGCATGCCGAAGATGGGGCTACTGGTGTCGGTGCGCGCCGCCGGATTGGTGACGTCATTGGCTCCGATGACGAGCGCGACATCGGTTTGCGGAAGATCGCCATTGATCTCATCCATATCCAGCAGCTTGTCGTAAGGGATGTCAGCCTCGGCCAGCAGAACATTCATGTGTCCGGGCATGCGGCCGGCGACCGGGTGAATGCCGAACTTCACGTCGACGCCACGCTTGGTGAGCGCGTCATAAAGTTCGCGCACTTTGTGTTGAGCCTGCGCCACCGCCATTCCGTAGCCGGGAACGATCACCACTTTATTCGCCGCCGAGAGAATTGACGCCGCTTCTTCGGGAGTGGCGCTGCGTACGTTGCGCGTCTCCACCGCGCCCGGAGCCGCCGTCTGTACCTGCCCAAAGGCCCCAAACAGAACATTGGAGAATGAGCGGTTCATCGCCTTCGACATGTTGACTGACAGAATAAAGCCGGAAGCTCCATCGAGCGAGCCGGCGACGATCAGCAGTTTGCTGTTGAGCACGAAGCCCATGGCAGCAGCCGAAAGTCCGGCATAGGAATTCAGCAGCGAGATCACGGTGGGCATGTCGGCGCCGCCGATGGGGACGATCATCATCACGCCGAACAGCAGCGCGATACCCACCATGAACGGATAGAGGTGCATGTCCGCGGGATGAAGCACCAGCCTTACCGCAATGCCGATGGCAACCAGCAACATGCCCAAGTTGACGAAGTTTTGTCCCTTGTAGGTGATGGGCCGCTGCGGCAGGACTTCCTGCAATTTGCCAGCAGCCATCAAGCTGCCGGTGATGGTCAGCCCTCCCAGGATGACTTCCAGTGAAAGCACCGACATCATGAAAGGCTGTACATTCGGTGCGCGCAGATAGAACTCGGCGGTGCCGACCAGAGTTACGCAGAGAGCGCCGAACGCGTGGCTGAGCGCGGTCCGCTGCGGGACGGCGGTCATCTGGACGTTGCCGAGCGGGACTCCGATGATGGCGCCCAGCACCAGTGCAATCGCGATCCACTTATAGTCCACGATGCCGCGATAAAGCAGCGTGCCGGCAATGGCCAGCACCATGCCCACTTCGCCAGCCCAGACGCCGCGGCGCGCAGTCGCCGGCGAACTCAGCCACTTCAGCGAGAGAATGAAGAGGACAACGGCAATAATGTAGGTGATCTCAATAATGAGCGTGCCAGGGATCATGGTTTCTGCGTCCGGCTGGATTTGAACATCTTGAGCATGCGGTCGGTGATGATGAAGCCGCCGACGATATTGCTGGTGGCGGCGACAATGGCGATGGTCCCCAGCACGGCTGCCAGGTTTGACTTGTGCTCGCCCGCCAGGATTATGGCGCCGACCACGGCAATCGCGTCCAGCGCGTTGGTCAGCGACATCAGCGGAGTGTGCAGCAAGGGCGAGACGCGGCGGATCACTTCAAAGCCGATGAACGCCGCCAGAATAAAAACGTAGAGGCTGTTGATAAGGTCAGTCGTAACCACTAGCTTTTCTCCTGCGTTTGTGAAACCAGCGCGGGCAATGCGAAGAACTCGCGCACGCGCGGATTAACGATTTCACCGCCCTGCGTGACCAAAGTGCTGCGAGTGATTTCGTCTTCCAGGTTGAGTTGCAGCTTACCGTCCTTCACCAGGTGAACAAGAAAGTTCGTCAGGTTCTTGGCGTACATCTGGCTGGCATGATAAGGGACGGCGCTGGCCAGATTGATAGCTCCGACAATGGTGACGCCGTTTATGACAATGATCTCGCCGGTGCGGGTCAATTCGCAGTTGCCACCGCGTTCGGCTGCGAGATCTACGATGACGGAACCGGGCGCCATGCCGGCGACCATTTCCTTGGTCACCAGGACAGGCGACTTCTTGCCCGGAACGACCGCAGTGGTAATCACCACGTCACTTTCGGCAACGACCTTCCCCAGCAATTCGCGCTGCTTCTGATAAAACGCCTCGTCCTGAGCTTTGGCGTAGCCGCCGGCATCTTGCGCATCGGCCGCCTCGATGGGGAGTTCGACAAAGCGCCCGCCCAGGCTCTGCACCTGCTCCTTGACGGCAGGCCGCAGATCGTAGGCGGAAACGACGGCGCCCAATCTGCGCGCGGTAGCGATGGCCTGTAGTCCGGCGACGCCGGCGCCGATCACAAGAACGCGTGACGGCGTGATGGTGCCTGCCGCAGTGGTCAACATGGGGAAGATGCGGGGCAGCTTGTCAGAAGCGACCAACACGGCTTTGTAGCCGCAGATGGTCCCCATGGAAGACAACGCGTCCATGCTCTGCGCACGGGTGATGCGAGGCATCAGTTCGACGGAGAATGAGGTTGCACCGGTGGCGGCAATTTCCTCCAGAGTGTGAACGTCACCGAGTGGCCGCAGAAATCCGATGAGCACCTGACCGCGGCGCAACAGTGCAAGATCGGCTTTGCCGGTTTGATCGTTGGAGCCGTAAGAGAGCACCTGCACAATCACGTCGGCGGTGCTGAACACGTCGCCACGGCCGGCGAGAACCTTGGCGCCCTTGTTGACGTACTCCGCATCGGGATAACCGGCTTCCACGCCGGCTCCCGCCTCGACCACAACCTCGATACCTGCCTTCGCCAAGCTGGGAACCACGCCAGGCACCAGCGCTACACGCCGCTCCCCCGGAAAACTTTCGCGGGGAACACCGACAATCATGAGACCTCCTGCTGACTTAACATCGCACTCCCGGTGCCCAAGAGCTGACGAAAACAGGAAAGCAACCGGAAATGAGCATTCTACGCAGAGTCTGGGGAAAGTCCAGAGTTCTCATAAAGTTGAGGCTTGGTCAATAGGAGGGGGTTGCACGCGGAGGAACGGAAGCACGTTCGGAGTCTTACGCAACTCGCTGGTCGAGCGATCGACATCTAAAGGTTTTGTTCCCGCAATAGGGGAATTGCGGGTTGCGGTCTTACGGCGGCCGGAGCGCCAGGCGGGACGATTTGGTGTAATGCAGGGATTATTTTGCCGAGTAGTGAATCAGTAACCCAGGTCGAAGCCATGTACCGGTTCGGGAAATGCTCAGCTAAGGGCCTGTTTGCAAAGATGTTAAAGCTCGAGGAGTAGCATAACGCTGATGTCCAGCGATGGCGGTTCGCCACTGATTGTGGTCAAAATACAACAGTTCTGGCGCGGTTGAACCTGTAATCTATTGTGAGCGTTGCGGTTAACTGCCCAGGATTGATTTACGAACGAACAATTCGGAAACCTGCCGATTGTAGCGGAGTCGGCCTGCACAGTGGAGCTCCGGTCCATCTAAGAATGCTGCCCGCTGCCCCCGGCACAGGCATTGTCTTCCGCCGCACCGATCTTGACAACTTTGAGGTCGAGGCCATCAGCCGCAACGTGGCCCGTGTCAGCTACGCCACCAGCTTGATGAAGAAGGGAGTGCTCATTTCGACGACCGAGCACCTGCTGTCGGCCTTCATCGGGATGGGCGTCGACAACGCCATTGTGGAGCTCGATAACCTCGAAGTCCCCATACTCGATGGCAGCGCGAAGCCGTTCATCGAAATGCTTACCAGCGCCGGTCTGCGTCAGCAGCGCCGCAAGCGCGTCTATCTCAAGATCCTGCGGCCTTACGAATTGCAAGAGGGCGACAAGTTCATCGGCGTCTATCCCGCGGAACGTTACTCGGTCAGTTATGCCATCGATTTCCCGCATCCCCTGATCGGCAGCGAACGTTTTCAAGTCGAGCTGTCCAATGGCAGCTACGTCACTGACATCGCCTCGGCGCGAACGTTTGGTTTTCTCGAGCAGGAACGAGCCATGCTGAACATGGGCCTGATTCGCGGCGCCTCGCGCGAGAACTGCGTGGTGCTGACGCGCGATGGGATCGACAATCCTCCGTTGCGCTACCCGGACGAATTCGTCCGCCATAAGGTGCTTGACCTCATCGGCGACCTGGCTCTCTTCGGCAAGCGGATTCTCGGCTACGTGAAGGCGGACCGCGCCGGACATGCGCTGCACACTGCCATCGTCTCTCGCATCCTGCGCGATCAGAGCTATGCCGAGGAGATTACCCTCGACGAAGCGGCAGTTGCCGACTGGCCCATCGAACACCTGGCCGTCGCGGACTAGCTCAGTCGTCTTTGCGGCGTCCTGCCGCGTACCTTGGGCGTCATTCTGCGGCACCCATTCGCGCGCTAACATGAACGTGTGGAGAAAATTGTCTATCTGTCGCTGGGATCGAACGTCGGCGACCGCGAGGCCAATGTGCGTACTGCTGTGGAGAAGCTGGCCGAGCTGGGCAAGGTGGTTGCGGTGTCGTCGCTTTACGAGACCGAACCTGTGGACCTCACGGCGCAGCCCTGGTTCCTGAATTGCGCCGTGGCGCTGCGGACCCACCTCATGCCGAAGCTCTTTCTGGCGAAGGTGCTGGCCATCGAACAGCGGATGGGTCGCCGGCGACTGCAGCCCAAGGGACCGCGCACCATCGATATCGACATTCTGCTGTTCGGGAATTCGGTGATCAGCACTCCGCAACTGGACGTGCCTCATCCCGCGATGCATCAGCGGCGATTTGTGCTGGAGCCGCTGGCGGAAATTGCGCCCGACGCGCGACATCCCATTTTCAAGCGCACGGCGCGCGAAATGCTGCAGGTGCTGCCCCACAACGTAGGACAGGTGAAAAAGCTGGTGCGGAGCTAGAGAGAGTTCCCGTTGTCAGAATGGCAAGAGTGCTAGGTTTTTTTCTTGGGCCGGCTTGGCGGACTTCGCGATGTCCCGCACCATTTTGTCGATGTCCTTCTGCTGCTGCTTCATCGATTTCTCGAGCTCGCGGCGTATCTGCTTCATCTCTTTGTCGCTGGGCTCAAGCTGCGCCAGCATTTCCTGCTGACTGTCGAGCTGCGGACCGATATGATCGATTTGGTCCCGCAGGGCCTGAGCTTGGGTGTCGAAGTTCAGCCCGTTCTCGCCATCGAGCCGGGAGCTATCTCCCGGGCCGGGAAGATTGATCACCAATGTCTGTTCGTGCTTTTCGCGCAGGATTCCGACGGAAACCCTGGTGGCGTTGGTCTGCATACTGCGTTGCCAGTCGGCCATATCGCGCACGGTCTCGTTGTTTACTTTCAGGATGACGTCGCCGGCTTTCAGGCCAGCGGCAGCGGCGGGACTGCCTCCCTCGACCGAGCGGATCAACACCCCTTGGCCGCGAGCAACGCCGAAGAAGTCAGCCAGCTGTGGACTCAGGCTCTCCACCACTAAGCCGTGGCGCGCGGAAAGGATGGCGAACGAAGGGATTTCGACATCGGGAAGATACGCCCGAGGCGGCAGGGGAGGGGACATGGCAAACGATTGTGCGCCTCGCACGTGGGAAGCGACCGACCAGGTTCCCAGAGTTACCTTCACATCTTTGCGCTGGGCGTTGCGGACAATTGTCAGCGTTACCGGCTTTTGTGGAGGGCTGCTATGGATGAGGCCCTGGAGTTGCTCAGGACCGTCGATCTTGGAGCCGTTGAAAGCGACGACAACATCGTTCTCCAACAGGCCGGCCCGACAGGCGGGACCGTCCTGGTCGACATAGGTGATGACCACGCCCGAGGAATCCTTCAACCTTAAAGCAGATGCCCGCTCCGGCGTGACCCCAGTGATTTGCACGCCCAGGTAGGCGCCGGCATGAGCTTCGGGCCAACTGGCTTGAGGCGAGGCTGGCACGGCGGCCGCCGGCAGAATCGTGACGGCAATGAATATGGCACCGAACAAAATATTGCGGTTACGCATAAAGTCCTTCAACCTTGAATCTATTCCGGGGCCAAAGCCCCTCCGTGTTTCCATCGACTGGAACGCTGGCCTGAAGGCCAGCTCTACCCAAACCTGTAATCCCGCAAACGCGGCTGTGCGCTTGCTGGGTGGCAATTATTGACATCTGCGAAAGGCGATTTGCCCGATCGTAGTACGAATGCGCAAGGCCGGGCCACCGCCGTTCAGCGCTCCTTCAGCCGACATCGACGTGGGAACCATGTTGCCGCCTTGCTTGGTGATATTCAGGCCGGGCAGTTCAGACCAGATGCCGCGTCCGCTCGCCATGTCTGACGTGGCATGGACCGTCACCGGCAAACTGCTGGAGAAACAAACGGTCACGTCACCCGACGCAGTGTGCAGGAAAGAGTCGGCGAACCCGCGGGTGCCGATAAATTGCACGGTGATGGAACCGGCCCCGGTTTCCACTTGAGCGCCCCGGCCCAAATTGTAGAGTTCGACACTGCCGCCGCCGGTTTTCACCGTTACAGGTCCGCGCGCGCTGCCCAGGCGCACGCTGCCGCCGTCGGTTTCAGCCTGAACCGCGCCATCGACTTCGCCGAGATTGAGATTGCCGCCGCCGCTGGTGACATGCAGATCGCCAAAACACTTCTGCACCTGAATACTGCCGGCTCCGGTTTGAATGCTGGAGGCGCGCGTCGATCCGACATACACGCGGCCACCACCCAAGTTGACCTGCATCTCGCCGGCGACGTTGTTAACATGAACGTCGGCCGCCCCGCTGGTCACGGAAAAGCTGCCGCCCAGATTGCCCGCCTCGACGTTGCCGCCACCGCTGCTGATCTTCACTGGCCCGGCCAGGTCATCGAGCCTGATCAAGCCGCCACCGGTGGTGGCCACGATGTTGGCCGCGAGCGAACTGAAAGCCAGCGACCCGCTGCGAGTGTCGACCTTCACCAAAGCCACGTCGCGCGGGACTTGCACCAGGAACTCGACGCCGAAGCGCAGCAGGCTTTTCTTGGTTCGGCCTTCGATGGAATCGCCTTCACCATTCTTGCCGGCAGAGATGCGCATCTGCTCGAACTGATGGCGGGCGGCTTTTTCGGTGGGAGCGTAGGAGCGTTTGCGAACGGTGTAGGAGATGCGCGGCGAATTGCCCTGCACCTGCACCGAACCCAAGTCGGTGGAGATGTGGATTTCGCGCGCCACGGGCAAGGTGCCGGTGATTTCTTCGACCCAGGAATTACCGTCTCGATAGGTGCGAGACTGCTGCGCCCAAAGCGGAATAGCGATCGCCATTAGCAACGATGTCATCACCACAGAGACACCGAGACACCGGGACGACGAATAACAACGTTCGCTCCGCGGCTTTGTGTCTGTAGGGTAAATCCGGTCTTGCTGGTTTGTACGATCTGCCATTTCGTTTGTGTCTGCCGTTAGTCGATTGTGGGCATCGAGTCCAACTCGCGCTTGGATTCAGTGCGAATGTAATCGCTGGGATCTTCCTTGGCCAACTGCTGCAGAGCCATGCGTACGCTGCTATCGGCCCGCACCGGCTCCAGGGCGTGCAGCGCGCCGCTGCGCACACCCAGATTGCTGTCGTCCAGCAAAGCGCTGAGCACGGCATTGCGAACCCGAATGTCCTGCTTCACATACGAGCCGACGCCGTCGAGCGCCTTCAAGCGCACTCCCGGATTGCTGTCATACCGCAACGCGTAAATCAGCGCTTCGCGCACGCCGGGATCGTCAGGCTTGCTGGACAGCACATCCACCGAATTCAGCCGCACCCCGGAGTTGTAATTGCTCTTGGCCGCATACTTCAACAGCTCCTGAATTTTCGGATCGCTGGCTGGACCTTGTACCGAGTCCGGAAGAAGCCGGTCGTAGTGGATCTGAATGTTGTCGGAATTGGGCTGGCGATCGATGGAGGTAATGCCGGCGATGGAAGCGCCCTGAATCGAAGCGGGCTGGGCGGGTTTGGCTCCGCCGAGCGCACGGTACATGGTGCCCAGACCTCCGCCGAAACCGACGATCACCAGGACCGCAGCCAGCGCGGGCGAGAAGCGCATCTGCCGCAACCATGCCGTAGGATCGAAGATAAAGCGGTGATACCAGGCGCGATGCTGCTCGGTGTGTTCGAGCGCTTCCTGCAGGCGCATGCGCGCCCCAGCCAGAAAGCTGGCGGAAGGCTCTTCCACCGGCAAGACGTTCATCTGCGCCTGAAATTCCTGCTGGGCGGCAAGCTCGGCGGCGCAGTTGTTGCAGCGCTGCAGGTGCTGCTCCAGCTCGTGGCGAGCATCGTCAGCCAATTCGTTGTAGAGGTACAGGCTGATGTTCTGTTGTACCCAATCGCAATTCATAAGAACCTTCTTTAGCCGCTAGCAATTAGCCACTAGCTCGAAAACCGAACTCCTTGAACGCTTGAATCCGAAACGCTTCCAGCCGAGTAACTTCAGGGGCTGAAGAGACTGTGTCGCAACCGTGCCGCCGCTACGCGGCTCAGGATTATTTCCCACTTTACCCGGCGCTCAACCACCACAACTCGCACAAAAGCGGTGCGAGTTGGGGACCCCGGTCCCGCGCCGGGCTAACTTCATAGCCGCCGCTGCGCGGCTGGTTTGATAAATTTTCCAACCCTTTGTTCCACTGCAAAATTTCTGCCGCAGTCGCGACACAGTCTCTAAAGCCCGACATTCAAACGATTCGTACGGCACGGCTGAAGCCGCGCCCTTTCCAACCCGATTTATGAGAGAGCTTCTAGTTGCTAGTTACTCATCGAACATCCTTCAGTGCGGCGCGCAATTTCTGGGTGCCGCGGAACAGCGTGTTCTTGGCCGTCTCTTCCGTCGTGTTCAAGATTTCGCCGATGGTGCGCAGCTTCAGTCCCTGGTAATGCTTCATTTCGAAGACCATGCGCTCGCGCGGCGTCAGCTTGGTGAGGGCCTTGGCGATGCGTGCTCCGAGCTCGCGGCGCATGAGATCGCGCTCGGGGCTGGCGCCCGATCGCACGTCGGCAACCTGATCAAGCATGTCGTAGGTGCCGCCGTCGGAATCGGTCGCGATCCCCGAGTCTTCCTTGCGCACCTGGCGCTTGCGCAGCAGATCGAGGCAAAGATTGGTGACGATGCGATAGATCCAGGTATAGAACGAGCACTCGAAGCGGAAATTACCAATGTTGCGATAGGCCTTGAGGAACGCGTCCTGGTAAATGTCCTGCGCATCCTGCTCGGAGCGCGTTAGGTGATAGGCGAGGCGAAGGACGGCGCCGTCGTATTGGCGCACCAGCTCCTCGAACGCGGCATGATTGCCACGCTGTGCTTCGCGGATCAACTCCGTGTCGTTCATGCGGCTCTGGAACTGCCCCACCAAACTCCCCCGATCGGAGGGAATAGAGGACGCTTTGTCCGTCTCCCGCCACGCCTCAGGAGGACGGAGCCCCGGGACACTCGCCCCACCACGCGCACCGGCGCGCTTTGGGAGTCCCGGGCCAACCGTGAGAGGAACTGCAACCGCTTCGGCCGGCATGCTGGTTTCTACCTAATTAGCAATTAGCAAGCCAATTCTTGTGCCTGCAATTACATAGACGAGCCCGGGAAGAAACCGTGAGCGCCATTATAGCCGGTCGGATGGTACTTACGTGGAAAGAGATGCGAGGGTCCAGGCGAGGGAAAGGAATCGGTTGAAAGGGCTGCTGAAAAAAATCGGGAAGGCGGATGACTAAATAGAAGGCTTACGCGGCAAAGCTGAAGCTGGGCGCCTTCAAACACCGATGGGGGGCGATTTTTCGGCAGTCCATAGAGCTGGCGGAGCATGATTGGCCAAGACGATGCTGCCTGGCGGCAGGATTGGCGCCGGCGGAGCAGCCGGAGATGCGGCCTTCCCACAACACGCGTGGGCCGATTCGGGCGATGCCGACCACTTGCGGCAGCACGCTAGTCCGCAACCGTTGTGGCCGGTAGGGAATGGTCACCACTCAGAAAAGACGCAATGTATTCCAGTGCAAAGATGAGGCCGCTGGGGCCCTGAAACCCGGCAACCGCAGCTTCTTCATTCAGCAAGGGAGACCACCCTGGATGCAGATCCAGAAACTCAGCTTGTTCTTCGATCGTCAATATCGTCATGGCTATGGTGGGGGTCGTCTCGCGAGCGCGGGCGACTTCCCATCCCTCCTTGGTTATCGAATAGGTATATTCACGGGCCACGTTTCGCCTCCGAACTCATGATTGACTTATCGGCAGACGCCGCCACGGCCTTATAGAAGGTGTTTTCTGTTGGGCAGACGTTTCAGGCAACCTGATTCGTGTCTGCGGTCGTTCCTTGGGAGCTGGCGATCAAGACCAATCTCGGCAAACTTGGAACCCAGACCCTGCTGGCAAATTGGGCCGCAAAGGTCGCTGAAGAGGGCTTCTCCGAGCTGCCGATTGATTGCGGCGACGCCATCAGGGCGGGACTCTTGCCTGGGTATCACAAAGATCCGTTTGATCGCATGCTGGCTGCGCAAGCTCAGGCCACTGGCCGGCCGATCATCAGCCCGGATCGGGTCTTCGATGCCTACGGAGTGCGCCGCATCTGGTAAGCGGCGTACCTAACGAGTTGCCAGCACGACCGCAGCATCGGCCGCCGCGCTTTTGAGCTTGGCTGCATAGGCTGAGACTTCGCCTCCGCCATTGTAGAAATGCGCGAAGCTCACAAAATCCTGGTTACGGAGATAAGTGAGCAGTTCACCAGTACGAGGAGCGAGCTGACGGGCGCAGAAGTCGAAGAAGCCGAGCACGTGGGCGTTCTCGCCGTGCTGGAAGGCGTCGAACATGTTCGTCGCCGAGGCGTAGCCAAGCATCGAGTAGTTCGATAGCAGGATTTGGCAGCCGCCGATGCTGGCGCAGCGCAGCGCGACTTCCGGCGAGGAGAGCTTCTGCGCCAGTTGCAGAGCGGCGTACTCGCTGGCGCTATTGGTATGCACTGGCGCAAAAGACTGCGCGTCGGCAAGACGGAAGGCGTGGTTCTGCCAAGCCTCGCCGCCAACTCCGTTGTGGCCGCCGCATTGGAAGTGCGCGTCGAAGCCGGCGGGATTCGCATGACCCCAGATAGCGAGAAACTTGCCCACCTCGAAGCGAAGGAGGGCGCGGTCGGGCGTGAATGGCCGCCCGCTGCTCTCCACAAACCAGACGGCAAGAGCGGCTGCGATGGGTATGTTGACGATCGCGGCGAGCCGGCGGAAGAGATTGCCGAGCCGGTTGTAGGTTGCGGCAACCGCACGCTGAGTGGCGGACCAAGCTGAATTTGCTGCGAGCCGCGGCGTGGCTGGCGCAATGGATTGTTGCAGCTCGGGCGTCTGGCTGTAGAACTGGGAAGCTGCCGGAGCAGGATTGATTGCGACCAGAGTGGAAGGCACACGCGTGCCCGCGACAGGTTCGCTGACGCAAACTGCCATGATGGTTTCTCCTAATTGTCAGGATGGTTGAGAGATGAGGGTTAAATGATTCTTGGATTGGAGGCAGTCTGGCCGATGGTTTCGAGGCGGCCCAGAGGCCAGGCCCCGATTATTCCAAACGGCTTGAACAGAAGCGCGAAAACGTGCTGCCCGTTCCGCAGCTCAGATTATTTTCCCAATTGCCCGCAAGCTGGCGCCCGTGGCTAAAATCATCTGGCCGCAATGCGGCTGGAGGGGATGCCGATAAACAAGCTATGGCCCTGCAAAAAGCAAAAGGCGGGAGCATGGATGCCCTCGCCTTTCTTGATCTTATATTTTCAGTATAGCACATTGGAGGGGGCTTTGGCTGGTAAGGAGCAAACTTTATTCTGCTTTCTGAATGTGTAGTTTACAAACATGTATGCCACTTTTATGGTATTGACAAGGATTTTCCTGAATCGGAAAGAAGCGTTTCAGACTTCGACGTCTTTGGCTAATCCCGCAGTTCGGCTTATGATCGGCATCGCGGCGATCGGGAGCGCCATCGTTTGAAACGCCAATCGCGAAACCGTTGCCTCGTCCTACTGCTGGTTCTCTTGCCGGCATTTGCTTCGGCGGACAAGCCGACGTGGGCGCGGAAAGGCACGGGCTTTGCCGGAGTCTGCCGATCGGGGAATTGCAGGCCGCTGCGAATCGTGGCGCCCGACAAGTCGAGCGTGGTGGAGGTGCTATACCAGGACGGCAACGCCTACCTTCGCGTCACTGGCCCAGGCAAGCAGGTGCGCGAGATTCGAGACGTGAGCAGCAGTCCGTCGAATGACTTCCTGTGGGCTCCCGACTCGAAGGCATTTTTCGTCGATGGCAGCGAGGGCATGACCTCTCCCGCTTTCGCGCAGGTGTACATGCTCGACGATGCACAACTGCGTCCGCTGGATGTGACCCGCCAAGTCGAACAAGACATGGTGAAGACTTACCCTCCGTGCAAGGCGGTTTATCTGGATCCGGCCAGTTGCCGGAAGATCGAGCAGAATCCCGAATACAACCTGACGGCGATCGACTGGATCGAGGACTCGTCGGCGATGGTGGTGATGGCTGAGGTGCCATGCACATCAAATTACGGCGGCATCATGTGCCAGGCGATGGGCTACGAGGTGGAAGTGCCGAGCGGGAAAATTCTGCAGCGGATGACGCCTGAGGAGTTCAAGGCGAAGTGGCAGAAGAGCATGGCGCAGCGCTTCAGGGTGCCGGAGAAGGCGCAGTATCAGAATTGAGAGATGGCGGGGCAGCGAAGGGGCGCACCTTTAGGTGCGCCGTAGGAGTGAGGTTTATTTGTTGTTTCATTCCTTCACCGACTATTAGTCGGCAAGGAATTTTGCCTGTTGACATTCTCTGCCGCTGGCTGAAGCTGGCTCCGAATCAAAACAAGCCGTTTGCGGCGCAGCTAAAGCTGCGCCCCTTCACCAACTAGTCGCGTCAGCAGCGAAACTCTTACGCTTCGGCGCCGGATTCTTCTTCGGCAGCGGCGGGCTCGGCGGGCTCGGTCGACGCTTCCTTCTGGATGGTCACCTTCACCGGCACGATGACGTCTTTGTGCAGCTTCACCGGCACTTGGAACTCGCCGACCGCTTTCAGCGGCTCGTCGAGTTGGATCTTGCGGCGATCGATGTTAAGGCCCTTGTGCTCCAACTCGCGCGCAATGTCGGCCGAGGTGACGGAGCCGAAGAGCTGCTCGCGCTCGCCCGACTTGCGGACGAAGAGCAACTCGACGCCGACTAGCTGCTTGCCCAGCGCTTCGGCATCGCCTTTATCGCGGGCGAGGCGGCGCACGGCAGAGGCCCTCATCTGCTCGATGACGGCGCGATTGGCCGGGGTGGCCTCGATCGCCAGTTTCTTGGGAAGGAGAAAGTTGCGGCCATAACCTTCGGCCACTTTCACCACGTCGCCGCGAGAGCCGAGCTTGGATACGTCTTCTTTCAGAATGACTTCCATGAGTAGAACTCCGTTCGATCTAATTACCGGGGCTTCGTCGTTCCCGGCGTCTTGCGGCACGGCTGAACCCGTGCCTCCTGATGTGTCGTCCTTACGGGACTCCGAAGTTGCTTAATCCTGCCGACCCACCGTTGAAACCGTGGGCTAAGATATTTCGTCCCACATAGTGGGACTGGTGCGTTGGTGCTGCGAGCAACGTGCCTTTAGCAAGTTCCCGCTGAATCTGTGTCTCCTAAGCGCCGGGCCATGATCTGCATGTGCCACAAAGTGACACCCATTTTTCATTGCGGCAGCCTGCGTTCCTGTACGACCCCGCCGAGCCTGAACGCCTTGTGCCGTCCCTAAAGGGACTCGCACTAACGAACCATGTTTACCCAGGGCTTACGCCCTGGGCTAAGATTGTTCCGCCCTTCGGGCTCGCGCACACTACGACTAGCACCTGGCCCCGGAGCCCAGACCCCTGCCTTACCTTCCGCCGAACGGCAGCAGGGCGATGTTGCGCGCCTGCTTGATGGCGTCGGCCAAGCGGCGCTGGTGCGGCGTGCACACGCCGGTCAAACGGCGGGGAACGATCTTGCCGCTTTCCGCCACGAAGGCGGAGAGCAGGCGCACGTCCTTGTAGTTGATGCCGTCGATTTTCTCGACGCAGAATTTGCAAACCTTCTTGCGACGGAAGAATTTCCGTCCGCCTTCGCGGGGACCGCCAGGGCCACTGCCGGGACGTCCTGCAGGCCGCGGCCCACGAGGACCACTGCTACCTTCGCGCGGACCGCTGCTGCCGCCTTCGCGCGGACCGCTGTCGGAACGCGGTGCGGGAGCGTCGCTGCTTGCTGTCTTAATGGGTTCGTCTGCCATGATTCTCCTTCGGGCTGCGATGAGCCCCAATCTCTTGCTAAGAGGCGCGAAGCCCCAAAACCTAATCTGCCGTCCCTACGGGACTCGGATCAATTTCCCACGTTACCCAGCACTCTGCCGGATACTCGCTCTTGCCGCCGCGCCCGGACAAAACCAACTACACGCTGGCGGGCGTTGACTCGGCATCTTCTGCGGGTGCGGTTTCCGGAGTCAGCGGCTCCGGCAGGGCTGCGGCTGCGGCCTCGGCGGCCGCTGCGGCTTCCGCCGCTGCTGCAGCCCGGGTCCCTTTGCCCCGAACCTTGGTGTCTCGCACGGCCTTAATCTTGGCCAGCCGCTTCTGCTCCTCGTCGACCCGCACGGTGAGAAACTTGATCACCGGCTCGGCCACGCGCAGGCGACGCTCAACTTCTTTCACCATGCCGCCTTCGCCTTCGAGCACCATCAGCACGTAAATGCCGTCCTGGAATTTGCGGACGGTGTAGGCCAGGCGGCGCTTACCCATGCGCTCCATGCTTTTCACCGAGCCGCCCGCGGTGCCGACCTGGGTCTCGAGGTTCGAGATCAGTTTGTCCTGGTCCTCTTCCGGCATGTCGGGACGGACGATGAACATTAATTCGTAAGTACGTTGCATTCGGTCTTCTCTCCTGAGCTGTCCGACATTGGTTATCAGCCGTCAGCTCTTAGCTAGATCGCGCTTCTGTCATCCCGAGCGGAGGCGGACCGTTATTGGCCGTCGTCGCTCGCCAAATCTCAGCCGTCCCTAAAGGGACTCGGATCGACTTTTCGACCCCACCCAGGGCTTATGCCCTGGGCTAACTTCATCTCGCCGCTGCGCGGCTAGCTCTGCGGCGGTACAAGCAACTGCGTTTCCCTGCAAGTTTCCATCGAGTCTCTTGCTCATTCCAAATTCGAAATTCGACAGCGAAGCCATCCCATAAATTCGTAACGCTTCCAACCGAGTAACCTCCGGGCTAAAGCCCAACATTAACAGGGCCCTTACGGCACGGCTGAAGCCGTGCCCTTTCAAACCCGTTTTATGAGATGGCCTCCAGCCATTGGTGCCCAGTCACTAGTCGCTCGCGTCTTCCGGCTTCCGGTTGAAACGGTTCATCGCCGCCTGCACGCCATCGGCGAGGATGACCTTCACCGCCTCAGCCGCTTCGTCCAGCACCTGATCGACCACCGCCAGCTGCGCCTTTTTGAACTGCGACAGCACGTAACGCGCTCCATCGCCCACCGGATGATCCGGCCCGACGCCCATGCGGACACGCGTGATCTCCTGAGTACCCAGCGCGGCAATCAGCGATTCCACGCCGTTGTGTCCCGCCGAGCGGCCCCGCGGCCGCACCCGCAACGAACCGAAAGGCAAGTCCAGTTCGTCGTAGAGCAGCACCAGGTCCTGCTCCGGTTGCGCCTGATACTCGCGCACCAGCTCGGCAACCGAGGCGCCGCTCAGGTTCATAAAGGTTTCCGGCTTGGCCAGCACGACTTCGTGTCCGGCCAGGCGCGTCCGCGCAGTCTGTGCGCGGCAGTGGCGATTGTTCACCCGCACCCCGCACTGCTCGGCAATGCGGTCTACCGCCAGAAAGCCCATGTTGTGCGGTGTGAACTGGTATTCGATGCCCGGATTGCCGAGCCCGACGATCAGCTTCACCGCGCTTACTTCTTCTTCTCGGACTTCTCCGGCTTGGCTGCTTTGTCGCCACCCTCGGCAGCTTCGCCTTCGGTTTCCCCCTTGCCCTTCTTGATGACTTCGGGTTCGGCAGCGGTCGCTCCGGCTTCCACCGCAACTTCGGCGGGAGCCGCTTCCACAACTTCCTTCACCGCCGTAACGTGGGCAACTGCCTGGTTCTCGTCGGTGATGAATTTCAGCTTGTCATCGTGCGCCAAGTCGGAAATGCGGATCGTCTGCCCGAACTCCAGCTTGCTGACATCGGCAACCAGGTGACCCGGAATGTCGCCCGGCAAACATTCGATTTCGACCTCGCGCAACATCTGCTCCAGGACGCCGCCCTGCAGCTTCACGCCGGGCGCCTCGCCCTTGAGCACAATGGGCACCCTCACCTGTAGGACCTTGTCCATGGCGATGCGTTTGAGGTCCACATGCAGCAGCGCGCTCTTGATGGGCTCGAATTGCCAGTCGACGATCATCACCTTGGCCGACTGGCCATCGAGGCTGAGATCGAAAATGGAGTTGTGTCCGGTCTCCGAGTTTAAGATGCGCCTTATCTGCTTGGGATCGACGGCGACGGGCTTTGAATCCTGCCCCGCACCGTACACTACGGCGGGGATGAGGCCGCTCTTGCGCAGCCGGCGCGCATCGTTCTTGCCGCCACCTTGCCGCGGCTGGGCTTCTACATTTTTCTCTGCGGTTGCTGTAGCCATAATTTCGTTCCTTTACAAAAACAGTCTGCTGACTGAAGTTTCTTCGTGAATCGATTGAATGGCGCGTCCGATGAGTCCCGCGATCGAAAGCACTTTGATCTTGGGCTCATTGCGCCCCGCTTCGGTCAGCGGGATGGTGTTGGTCACAACCACTTCGGCCAACCCCGATTGCGAAATCCGTTCAATGGCCGGGCCCGAGAGCACGGCGTGAGTGGCGCAGGCATACACTTCGCGAGCACCCGCATCGATCAGCGCCTGACAGGTCTTCACCAGCGTGCCGGCGGTATCGACAATGTCGTCGAGGATGAGACAGGTGCGATCGCGCACGTCGCCGATGACGTGCATCACTTCAGTCACATCCATTTCCACGCGGCGCTTGTCGACGATGGCCAGCGCCGAATCCATTTTCTTGGCGAAGAAGCGGGCGCGCTCCACGCCACCAGCGTCCGGCGATACAACAGTTAGGTCCGGAAACTGCTTCTTGCGGAAATAATCCACCAGCACCGGCGACGCGAACAGATGGTCTACCGGGATGTTGAAGAACCCCTGAATCTGCGGCGCGTGCAGATCGACGACCAAGGCGCGATCGGCCCCCGCCGTGGTCAACAAATCCGCCACCAGCTTCGACGAAATTGGAACCCGCGGCTTGTCCTTGCGGTCCTGCCGGGCATAGCCGAAATATGGAATCACCACCGTGATGCGGCGCGCCGAAGCGCGCTTCAAAGCATCGATCAGCAGCAGCAACTGCATCAGGTGCACGTCCACCGGGTCGCAGGTGGGCTGCACCATGAAGACGTCGGCCCCGCGCACGTTCTCCTCGATCTGGACATAGGTCTCGCCGTCGGAGAACTTGGCGATACGTGCCTGCCCTAGCGGCAAACCGAGAAACTCGCAAACATCCTTGGCCAAGGCGTCGTTGGCCGTGCCAGAAAAAATCTTCCACTTGTCGTCCTGGCGCGCCCGTACCGGCTTGGGCGCAACTTTCGGATCGACTTTCTTGTCCTGCTGCTGTTGGGCAACAGCGGTTGCGCCATCGCCCGGCGCCATTGCCGGAGGAACTACGCTCGTCTTCGCTGCCGTATCCATTGCGTCAAGTACCCCCGTTTAACCTGGTTGAGTTACACGCTGGGTGTTGAAACTACCGCTCTTCGCCGTTCGCTCTTCGCTAACGTCATTTCGACTGGCAACTGGCAACCGACTACTGGCAACTGAACTTTGGCTGGGCGGCTAGGATTCGAACCTAGACAAAGTGCTCCAAAGGCACTTGACCTACCATTAGTCGACCGCCCAGTAGTACGGCGAGCAACTAGCAGCTAGCAACTAGTTGCTAGTTACTGATTCCGCCACTGCCTTCCAATATTCATCCTGCGTCAGCGTCATGGTCGCCACCGCCGCATGGCCCGCGGCGCTCATGCGAGCGGCTGCGGCTTGTGCCTCTGCCGCGGAAGCGAACAATCCATACAACGTCGAGCCGGAGCCAGACAACGAGGCATAGCACGCGCCTTCGCGCTGCAAAACACGTTTTACCTCACGCAACTCGGGATACTCAGGAAAGACGACGCGTTCGAAGTCGTTCTCGATCCCGGCTCGGACGAGGTCGAGAAGCGGCGTCTCGGCCCGGTCCCCGCCCAATGCGGGAACACCGGATGCAGGCCCAGCCTCTACCCCACCACGTTCAAAATCAGAACTCGTCGGGGACCCGGCCTGCGGGTAGTAACTCTGGCTCAGCCAGGCAAACACACTGTGACTGAACTTGCTAATTGTACCTGTGGCGTCCGCGCCGGTCAATGCGGCGTTACCGGCGGCCAACTCATCCCACTGCGCGAAGGCTTTCGGAGTCGATACCCCAATCGGCGGCGTGACCACGACCACGTGCTGCAGCGGCAGATCGGGCAACGGATACACTTCTTCGCCGCGACCAATGCCCAGCACCGTTCCGCCGATCAGGAACAGCGGTACATCGCTGCCGACTTCGGCCGCCATGCGCAGCTTCTCTTCTCCGCTAAGCCTGACGCCCAAGGCGCGCTCTAGTCCGAGCATCGCCGCCACCGCATTCGACGAGGCCGCGCCCAATCCTCCCTGCACCGGCAGGCGTTTGTCGATGTCGATGATGATCCTGTTTTGAAAGGGTACGGCTTCAGCCGTGCAGTCGCGAATACTTTTTCCTCTGTCATCCCGAGCGGAGCCGAGCGGAGCCGAGGGATCTGCGGTCCCTCGCGGTCCAGACGCCCAAGTGCCGCGCAAAACTGCCAGCACTCTCTCCGCCATCTTGTAGCAGGTGTTCGACTCATCCAGCGGAACCCGCGGATGGCTGCAGCGAATCTCAATCCCCGAGCCGGGCTGCACGTCCACCCGAACCACATCATGCAGCGCCAGCGTCTGGTAGATGGTGCGCAGCTCATGAAATCCGTCGGGCCGAGCCGGGCCGATTTTCAGTCCTAGGTTGATTTTGGCAAACGAGCGAATCGCGATCGACATGGAGTCAGCCAGCGTTCAGTGTAGCAATCGGTCTTAGCTTGCCGTTAGGAGGATAGCTTCTTTCTTTGACTGCCCTTGCGCCAGGGCCTAGAATCGTGTTTAAAGCCAGGAGTTACCGCGCATGCGCAGCACAGCCAGGCTTTTTGGAGGCGCTAGTATGGAAGGTCTGTTCCAGCCGATGCACCTGCTGGTGATACTAGTGATTGTCCTGCTGATCTTCGGCCCCAAGAAGCTGGGCGATCTGGGCAAAGGCTTGGGCGAGGGAATTCGCAACTTCAAGTCGTCGTTGAGCGGCCAAAACTCGTCGAACAATCCCAATTCGCCGACCACTACCAACTCGACCACGACTCCGCCGACGGAAGACAAGAAGTAGTGCCGGGCGTTTCGATTTGATCCGGCCTTACCAGGGGTAGACTGGCACGAAGGAGTGACATGGAGCCTGCCTGGGACATTCGCGGTTTCTGCTTGTCCTTCTTTCTGGGTTTCGCGGCCATAGCCCATGCGCAGGGGTACCAGTTCAAGGCCATCTTCGTGCCTGGCTCTACCGATACCAATACTGCCGGCATGAACAACGCGGGCGATGTCGTGGACAACTACGTTCCCTCGGGTGGCAACTTCAGCCACGGATATGTCGATCACCTGGGCACATTCTCGGATGTCTACTACCCAGGAAGTCAATACACGAGTCCTGTCGGCATCAATTCCGCAGGAAAGATTGCCGGGTTTTATGAGGCGCAGGAGGGAATTTATCACGGCTTTGTTTACAACGGAGCGACCTATACCACCTTGGACTATCCCGGCGCAACCGTGACCCTGCTTTCCGCCATCAACAATCCCGGCGATGTGCTCGGTATCTCCAACGCGCCGCATAGCGGCGGCTTTTTGTACTCGACGGGCACCTTTAGCATCGTCAGTTACCCCGGAGCGACCGCCACGAACCCGCTTGGGATCAACGATTCCAAACAGATTGTGGGGTACTACTACGGCTCCAGTGGTTATGACCACGGCTTTCTCGAATCTGCGGGCAACTACTCCACCATAGATTTTCCAGTTGGCGCTCAGGACACTGTCCTTGTTGGTATTAACAATCACGGCCAGATTCGTGGCTACTACACTGACGCTGCCTTCCTCAACCACGCCTTCATTTATCAGAACGGGACATTCACCCAGCTTCCGCTTCCCAACCTCGATTTCGCCTACTTTACCGGCTTCAACGACTCGGGTCAGTTTGTCGGATATTACGTGGGCCTAACGCAGACCGGCTTTCTTGCCACACCCAATTAACCAAATCGCGCGCCCGAGATCATCTGAGTGACTTCGGCAGAGCCCGGTTCGCTGTGTGGGCAGATGACGAAGACGAGCCGGTCGCGAATCGACCGAGCCACTTCACAGAATCACATGTCCGGTCGCCGCTTCGGCAGCTCGCAACATCCGATAAACCCGCGGCACCGGTAATCCCACCACATTGAAGTAGCAACCCTCGATGCGCTCCACCCAACGCGAGGCAATGCCTTGAATCGCATAGGCTCCGGCCTTGTCCATGGGCTCACCCGTGCGGACGTATTCGGCAATCTCAACTTCCGAAAGCGGGCTGAAGCGCACCTGCGTGAGTTCGGCAGCGGTTTGCTCGAATCCTGGAGCCACCAGACAAATTCCGGTGATCACCTGATGAGTGCGGCCCGACAGCAGACGCAACATGCGCTCGGCGTCGCGCTCATCCAGCGGCTTCTCCAGCAAATGCTCGTCCACCACTACAACTGTGTCCGCACCGAGTACCACGTCTTCGGGATGTCGCGCGAATACGGCGCGAGCTTTGTCGCGGGCCAGGCGTTGCGCGTAGTCCAGCGGCTGCTCATGCGGGAGCGGCTGCTCATGCACGTGCGCTGGTTCCACCGTGAAAGCGATGTTGGCATTGCGCAGAAGTTCTGCGCGGCGCGGCGAGGCAGAAGCCAGAATCAGGAACATGCATCGACGATTCTAAAGCCGCAGTGGGATTGTTGTATCGCCGCGAGTTCGCGAGGCGCCTAGATCCGGTCTGCGACAACGTGAAACGACAGGGTCGATGCGGTGACCCGGCTTCTGCCGTAATACCAGAACAGTGCAACCCAGAATATCTGCAGGGCAAGAATTGCTGGCGCGGAAAACACTTGTGCGAAGGCGGCGGCCAGATCAGGTACAACCGGCAAAGCTGCCGGCATCAGCAGCAGAACGATGCTGAGATAGATCACCGAGACGATGGCCATCACCTGATAAGCCGAAAATCGGGAGGCCCCGCGATGGTCGGCACGCAACCACTCGGACCCGGTGCGCCATCCCCAGCTCGCGATCAGCGGAACCAGCGCTGCCAGGCGAAATTGCCGCGTCAGGAACAGCGCGACGCCCGCTATTCCGGACACGGCGAACACCGCGGAAGTCACCGCCTGCACCGGAATCAGGGGCTCGCCGTCCAGGCCGGAAGCGTACGCCGCTTTCTTGGTTGCACCGTGAATCACCAGGTTGTGCTTCTGAAAAAGGCGCGCGATCGTAGGATTCGCATCGCGTAGCGGCATGCCATAGCAGCATCCGAAACTAAGACAAGCCAGGCGTCCAATCGACTCGGCCAGCACGTAGGCAATCGCCGCCGCCGCGAAGGTGGGGAGCACCGGAATCTCACAATGTAGTACATGGGCAGCCAGCGGCTGCAGGGCCAGCACCAGCAGCGGCAGCACGATGGTCGCGACGAAGGCGGCGCCGGCGACGGTGAAGGTGTTGCGCTTGTTCTCGACGAGCCCGGCGATCATCCGCGATGCGGGCACGCAAACCAACAGAATGAGCAATACCAGCGCAATGCTGACTACCACGGGAATCCCGACGGAGCCGAGCAACAACCACATGATCGCGAAGCCGAAGGCCGTACCGGTCGCGCTGAAGAAGCCGTAGAAGGTGA
>Ga0302320_10004902_pt1 | contig 30185 bp, 31 predicted proteins | sample Bog_T0_3_FD_202130 | JGI IMG/M metagenome (GOLD analysis project Ga0302320, IMG submission 202130) | Peat permafrost microbial communities from Stordalen Mire near Abisko, Sweden - Bog_T0_3 | ecosystem: Environmental > Terrestrial > Soil > Wetlands > Peat | place: Sweden: Abisko, Stordalen Mire... | reverse complement strand
GGCTGCCATCAACCGCTTCATCGCCGAGACAAACCAGATGCCAAAGCCCTTCTCATGGACCGCTAACCCAGACAAAATCATCGCCGCCGTTAAACGCGGGCATCAAGTGTTAGATTCTGTCCACTAGCGCGTGATGCGGTAGAGCGCCGCGATGCCGCCTGCATGCACCAGTGTCAGCCCGGCCGGCACCGGCCCAAAGGCTGGCGGTTCCACCAGCAGCACGAAATCGAAATTGCGCCGCCAGTTTTGCAGGTAATCCGTCAGGGCGGCGGCCTCCGGCGTAATCGGCTGTGCCAGCAAAATCCATTCCACCGGCTCGCTCAGCGACGGTTCGGCGATATCATCGTAGGGCGGCAGCACCATCAAGGGCTGCTGGGCGGGATCGGCGAACAGCAAAGGCCAGAAGGCATGCCGCTCGATCAGCAGCAGGGCGGCGAAATGGCTGTCGAGGCGGTAGAGCCCCGGCATTACCAGCCGCTCCGGCGCCTCGCCCTCCGCCGCCATGACCTTGGCGCCGGGCGGGACAAAGGCGATGGCGGCGCGCAAATCGGCCAGGTCCTGGCGGTGATCATACCAGGCCAGCGCCACCACGCCGCTGCGCAGCACCAGCAGCGCGATGAGCAGCCACCCCCAGAAACGTCCGCCTTGCGGTGCCGGCGCAATGCCGGCGAAGAGCAGCATGCCGAACATCAGCGACAGCCGCACATCCAGGAAGGTCCCGCCCTTGAGCGTGTCCGGCGCAAACGCAAAAACCAGAGCCAGCAGCAGCAGCGCCAACCTTGCGCCGGGCGCAAAGCGCGCCGCGCGAAGATGCATAATCAAAAAGCCGAAAACGCAAAGCCCGGTCAGCAGGGTAACGGCTTTGACCGGCGTCATGAACGGCGTGAAGACTTCCCACGCCTTGTGAGAAAACTCCGCCCACTCATCCGCCCCCGCCATTGTGCCGGAGAGGGGGCTGAGCGCATAAAGGATCATGGCGGGCGCCAGCGCCAACGCCAGCATCGCCGCAGCGCGCAGAAATTCAGAAACGGTCAGCGTCTTTCGCTCCTGCCAGAGCCTTTCCAGTTCCGCGCAGCTGACCAGCAGCGCGAACAGCAGCACGCCGAAGATATGGCAGAAGAACAGCAGCGCTGATGACAGCGCGCCCGCGGCAACAGCCTTGGCCCAGCCGCGCCGCCGCAAATGCAGCCACAGCCCCGCTGCCGCCAGCGCGAGTCCCAGCGCCAGCAGGAAATTCATGAAACCCAGAAAAAACACGCCATTGAATGCCGCCAGGCTGGAGGCCAGCGCCCAGCCCGTGATGCGCCCGAACGCGGCGCGGCTATAGGCCAGGACGCCCATCACCGGCGCCAACAGGCTCAGGCCCAGCAACAGCCGCCCGCCGATATGCACCGGCAAAAATTTCAGCAGCAGCATGCCGATCACATCGAAGCCCAGATTGGGCACCACGCCCCAATGCGGCGCGTAAAAACGCGACAGGATGGGATCGTCCGGATGCGCCAGCACAAAAAAGCGCGCCAGGTGATTGGGATAATCCAGCACCGGCGGCACATCCACCAGCGCAAAGGGCAACAGCAGCAGCACCGCCAGCGCCGCAAGCCAGGCACTGTTGGGAAAGACGGGCCGGTGCCGGGGCAGGATCAGCCCTTCTTTTTGCGTACCGGCTTGCCCAGCCCGATCTGTTTGGCGAATTCGCTGCGCTTGGCGGCGTAGTTGGGCGCGGTCATGGGATAATCGGCGGGCAGGTTCCATTTGGCGCGATAGGCGTCCGGCGTCAGGCCATAACGCGCCCGCAAATAACGCTTGAGCATTTTAAGTTTCTTGCCGTCTTCCAGGCAGATGATGAAATCCGGCGTCACCGATTTCCGGGCCGGCACGGCCGGTGCCTTGCCTGGGGCGCCCGCATCACCGCCGCCGAAGCCACCCAGCGTGTCGTGTACGCTTTTGATCAGCGCCGGCAGGTCGGCGGCGGCGACTTCATTCTTGCTGAGATAGGCGGCGACGATTTCCGTCACCTGCTTCAAGATTGGGTCGTCCGATTTCTGGTCCATGCCCGGTCTTTACTGATTCTATGCTGGGCTATTCTGCCGGTTTCTTGGATAATTGCCAGTATTGGCGTTTTTTTGCTTGAGAACCGAAGCAAAATCCAGTCTTTCCGCGGTCTTTGCGCGCTTTTGGCCCCACCGCCCCCGGCGCGCTAGATTTGGTGCGGGGGAAGGGGTAAATCGCCACTCCTGCCGTGGCGATCAAGATGTCACGGCTCTTCAAAAGAGGTGGGTCAATGTCGGCGGCGGCGAGCACTCCCGGCCGGGAGAATTCCGGATTTTTCACCAAAAGCCTGGCCGAGGCTGACCCGGAAATCGCCCAGGGCATCGCCGATGAGCTGGCCCGCCAACAGCACAATATCGAACTCATCGCTTCGGAGAACATCGTCTCCAAAGCCGTGCTGGAAGCGCAGGGCTCCATTCTCACCAACAAATATGCCGAGGGCTATCCCGGCAAGCGCTATTATGGCGGCTGCGAATATATGGACGTGATCGAGACGCTGGCGATCGAGCGCGCCAAGAAATTGTTCGGCGCCGGCTTCGCCAATGTCCAGCCCAATTCCGGCAGCCAGATGAACCAGGCGGTGTTTCTCGCCTTGCTCAATCCCGGCGATACCTTCATGGGGCTTGATCTGGCGGCGGGCGGCCATCTTACCCATGGCTCACCGGTCAACATGTCGGGCAAATGGTTCAAGCCGGTGCCTTATGGCGTGCGCCGCGACGACCAGCGGCTCGACATGGACGCGATTGCCGCTCTGGCGCGTGAGCACAAGCCGAAATTGATCATTGCCGGCGGCACCGCCTATTCGCGCTTCTGGGATTTCGCCCGCTTCCGCGAAATCGCCGACGAGGTGGGAGCGATCCTGATGGTGGACATGGCGCATTTCTCCGGCCTGGTGGCGGGCGGGGTGCATCCCAATCCGGTGCCGCATGCCCATGTCGTCACCTCCACCACCCACAAATCGCTGCGCGGCCCGCGCGGCGGCCTGATCCTCACCAATGACGAGGCGATGGCCAAGAAAATCAACAGCGCCATTTTCCCGGGCTTGCAGGGCGGTCCCCTGATGCATGTCATCGCCGCAAAGGCGGTGGCGTTCAAAGAGGCGCTGCAGCCCGGATTCAAGCTCTATGCCCAGAATGTGGTGAACAACGCCAAGGCGCTGGCGGACGAGCTCAAGACCCTTGGCCTCGATATTGTTTCCGGCGGCACCGACAATCATCTGATGCTGGTGGATCTGCGCCCCAAGAAAGCCAATGGCAAGTTCACCGAAAAGGCGCTCGACCGCGCCTCCATCACCTGCAACAAGAACGCCATTCCCTTCGATCCGGAAAAGCCCTTCGTGACCTCGGGCATCCGGCTGGGCACGCCCGCCGGCACCACCCGCGGGTTCGGGGTTGCGGAGTTTCGTGAAATCGGCCGGCTGATCGTGGAGGTGGTGGACGGGCTCGCCAACAAGAACCATGAAGAGGGCGATCCGCAAGTCGAGGCGCGCGTGCGCGCCAAGGTCAGCGATCTGTGCCGCCGCTTTCCGATCTATTCGTGAGGAGCTGATATGCGTTGCCCTTTTTGCGGCCATGACGACAGCCAGGTGAAGGACAGCCGCCCTTCCGAGGACAATTCCGCCATCCGCCGCCGCCGCCATTGCCCGGAATGCGGCGGGCGCTTTACGACGTTTGAGCGGGTACAATTGCGCGAATTGATCGTGGTGAAAAAGAACGGCCGCCGCGAAAGTTTCGACCGCGATAAGCTGGAACGCTCGATCAACCATGCCCTGCGCAAGCGGCCGGTGGAGCGCGAACGGGTCGACCGCATGATCACCGGCATTGTCCGCCGCCTGGAATCCATGGGTGAAAACGAGATTCCCGCAAACATGATCGGCGAGCTGGTGATGCAGGCATTGGCCTCGCTGGACAAGGTCGCCTATGTCCGCTTCGCCTCGGTCTATCGCAATTTCCGCGAGACGCGCGATTTCGAGGCGCTGATCGGCGAATTGGAAGGCGACGACAAGACTTCATGAAGGTCCTGATCGTCGAGGCGCGCTATCATGAAAGTGTCGCCGTCGCGCTCACCGAAGGCGCCACCGCGGCGCTGGAAAAAGGCGGCGCCACATTCGAGCGCTTGTCGGTGCCCGGCGCGCTGGAAATCCCGCCCGCCATCGCCCTGGCCGCCGTCACGCGCCGCTATGACGGCTATCTCGGGCTGGGCTGTGTGCTGAAGACCGGCTCTTTTCATTTCGAGATGATCGCGGCGGAAAGCGCCCACGGCTTGATGCGGCTGGGGATCGAACAGCGCCTGTGCATCGGCAATGGCATTCTGGCCTGTGAGAATGAGGACGAAGCCCTTCGTCTTGCTGACTTTTCCCGCGGCGATGCCGGCGGTGAGGCGGCGCGCGCCTGTGTGGCGCTGATGCAGTGGCGGGCCCGGCTTGGGCTCTCCGCATGAGCGACCAGAAATCACGCAGCGCCGCCCGGCTGGCGGCGGTGCAGGCGCTGTACCAGATGGAGCTGGCAGGGGGCGGCGCCGAGGAAGTGGCCGCCGAATTCGCCGCCCACCGCTTTGCGGAATTTTCCGACCCACCCGACGCGGATTTCTTTGCCGCCATCGTCACCGGCGTGCCGCAGCATCAGGTGGAGATAGACAAGGCCATTGCCGCCTGTCTGTCGCAAAGTTGGACCTTGGCGCGGGTGGATTCGATCCTGCGTGCCATCCTGCGCGCCGCCGGTTTCGAACTGGTGGCGCGACACGACGTTCCCGCCAAGGTGGTGATTGATGAATATGTCGGCATCGCACGCGAATTTTTCTCGGGCGACGAACCGGGCTTTATCAATGCTGCGCTTGATGCCATCGCGCGCCGCAAGCGCGCCCCCGAATTCGGCCTGCCGGTGCCCGACGGCGAGCTGGAATTCTGACTTTATATTTGTTCGCATTTGCCACGGAAAACCGCATACACTTTTCCTGCAAATGCTCCGGGATATGACGATGGATGAGTTCGCAATCATCGCCGAAATCTTCGCACCGCTTGCCGAACATGCCGGTGCCTTCGGATTAAAAGATGATGCGGCGGTCATCGCGCCCCGCTCGGGCTTTGATCTTGTCGTCACCACTGACCAGGTTGCCGAAGGCACGGATTTTTTCAAACATGATCCGGCGGACAGCATTGCCAAAAAGGCGTTGCTGGTGAATCTCTCCGATCTCGCCGCCAAAGGCGCGGGTCCGAAATATTATATGCTCAATCTGGCGCTACCCCAGGGCATGACGCGGGAATGGCTGGAACGGTTCGCTGCCGGATTGCGGGAGATCCAAAACACCTATGCCTTGTCGCTGCTGGGCGGCGACACATCCGCAACCGATGGGCCGCTTGCCATTGCAATCACGGCGTTTGGTTTCGTGCCGCATGGCAAAATGGTCCTGCGTTCCGGGGCGAAGCCCGGCGATGCCGTCTATGTAACCGGACAGATCGGCGACAGTGGCGCTGGCTTGGCGATCTTCAGGCGCGAAAAGCACACGCTGACGGAAGCCCATCGCGATTATCTGATTTCCCGCTATCGCGTGCCCCAGCCACCCGTCGAATTTGGCGTGGCCTTGATGGGGCGGGCTTCCGCCTCGGTGGATGTTTCGGACGGGCTGATCGCCGATCTTGGCCATGTCGCCGCCGCATCCCATGTCAAATTGGAAATCGAGGCCGCGGCCATTCCGCGCTCTGAAGCCTTGCGCGCCTGGTGGGGCGATGGCATCGAATCGATCATCCGCGCCGCTACGGCAGGCGACGACTACCAGATCGCTTTCACTGCCGATCCCGCGCAGGAACAAGATATTATGGCGCGAGCGGGCGCTATCGCCGTCACCCGCATCGGCACGGTGACGGCAGGGCAGGGCGTCGACCTGCGGCACCGGGGCCAGTCTGTCGCGGTGCCCAGTCCCGGCTACCGGCACTTCTAGCATAAGTTGCAGTGTCCGGGGGCCTGCGTTATTTATAGCTGCGGGGCTGAGGGGGACGGTCGATGGCCGAGACAAGGCTGGGCAGGGTTTCATCAGACTCAAACGTTCGTCGACGCTCCCGCGCCGTTCTGCTGCTGGTTTCTTTCTTCGGTGCCGCCGCTGCCGCCTTCGCCCAGCCGGTTGCTGACGCATCCACGCCCGCCAAAACGTCGGTGAAGCTTACGGGCGTGGTGTTTGAGATGCCGGCCGGTTCGCCCTACATAGATGCCAAAGACGGCCTCTATTGCATAGGCTCCGTGTATAAGCAGACTTACAATGGCGCCCGACAGGCGGCGGCGTTAGGGGCTTACACCGGTATTTTCAAATCGGAAATTGAGAGCGCCGGATATACGGCCATTGCCGCGGAAGACAATTTGTTTGGTCAGGAGGACGGCGCCTCGGACTATCAGGTGGCCGCCGTCGTGACAGGTCTGCACTTCAATCTTTGCGTCTACACGCCGCAAGAGTCCGGATTTGGCCACATCGCGGGCGAGGCCAGGGGTGACGCCTCCATGACCATAGACTGGCAAGTCTATTCGCCCCTGAAAAAGCAGGTGGTGGCGCGCGTCACCACGACCGGCACGGCCAAGATGGAAAAGAGCGCGCCGGGCGCCGTGACGCAACTGGACGTGGACAGCTTCGCCGTCAACACGCGCCAATTGATCGCCAGCGCCGAATTTCGCGCCGCCATGAACGCCGCCAAACCGGCGCCCAACGAACTTTTGCAGCCTGCGCAGAACGGTCCCATCGCGCTGTCCGGCAGCCTCAAGACGGCCAAGCGCCCCGTCGCCGATGCGGTGGGCAGTGTCGTGACGCTTATGACCGGAAGCGGCAGCGGCTCGGGCGATCTGATCTCCGATGACGGCTATATTATCACCAACGCCCATGTGGTGGGCGATGAGAAGGAAATCCGGGTACGCTGGTCCGATGGCATTGAAACGGTGGCCCAGGTCATACGGGTCGCCAAGGATCGCGATGTCGCGCTGGTCAAGACCAACCCGCGCGACCGCAGTCCGCTGCCCCTGAAACGGGGCGCGGTAACGCCGGGCCAGCGCGTCTTTGCCATCGGCTCGCCCAAGGGCAAGGACTTTCAAGGCACCGTCAGCAGCGGGGTGGTTTCGGCAGACCGCACCATGGATGGCCTGCGCTATATCCAGAGCGATGTGATGGTATCGCCGGGATCGAGCGGCGGCGCGCTGCTGGATGAGAACGGGTCGCTGATCGGCATCACCGATCTGGGTATCCAGAACAACGGTCCGGCGGGATTGAATTTTTTCATTCCCATAGGCGATGTCATGGACTTCCTGTCGCTGGAGCCGCACTGAAACGGAGTTAACCCTTCGCTAACCCTGTTTTGCGAGCCTTGGCGAATGCGCCGCGCCCTGACCGCCCTGTTTCTGCTTGTCCTTTCGGGCACGGCTTTCGCCGCTGCCGAAAAAGGCGTGCCCGGCACCAATGTGGAAATGCCCTATCTGATGGCGCCGATGACCGGTAGCGACGGCAAGCTCAGCGGTTACGCCTATATATCCAGCCGGTTGACCGCGACCTCGGACACTTTTGCCCTGGCGGTGCGCAACAAATTGGCCTTTATCCAGGACGCTTTTGTGCGCGACGTGAACGGCGCCGGCGTCGGCAAAGCGGACGATATTTCCGCCGTGGACCAGCCGGCGCTGGAAGCGCGGCTGCTGGCCGATGCCAGGCGGGTGATGGGCGCGGGCGCGGTCGCCTCGATTGCTCTGGTCCAGGTCCAAATCTCTCCCCTCCATCCCACCCAAACCCCGCCCTGAATACGCCCCCGCCCGACGCTGATTCGTCGGCAAAACCGGCCAAAACCGCCAAAACCGGCGGCTAAATGTCTCAAAAGTGTGGTTGCTTGCGCGGAGTGCTTTTGGCACTCTCCCGCCGCCCTTGAAGCGGTGCGCCGAAGCGCCCGGCCATGGGGATCGGCGCTGCCGGCCCCTCGAATGACGAACGGGACCCAGCGCCGACCCATTACTTCAATTCGACGAGGGAAATCCCATGAATTCCGAACTGCTTATTGTTCTTCTGTGCGGCGTGCTGGCGCTGTTGTATGGCGGCTGGACCATCCGCTCCGTCCTCAGCCTGTCGGCCGGCAATGCCCGGATGCAGGAAATCGCCGCCGCGATTCAGGAAGGCGCCCGCGCTTATCTCAACCGCCAATACACCACCATCGCCATGGTCGGCGTCGTAATATTCGCGCTGGCCTGCTGGTTTCTCGGCTGGCAGCTTGGTGTGGGCTTCCTGATCGGTGCCGTCCTGTCGGGCCTGGCCGGTTATGTCGGCATGTTTGTCTCGGTGCGCGCCAACGTGCGCACCACCGAAGCATCGCGCTCGGGCCTTGCCGCCGGCCTGTCTGTGGCGTTCCGCGCGGGCGCCGTCACCGGCATGCTGGTGGTGGGCCTGGGCCTTTTGGCTGTGGCCGGTTACTACGCCGTTCTCACCATGGGTATGGGCCTCAGCCTGGATGATCCGGCGCAGAGCCGCATCATTGTGGACTCGCTGGTCGGTCTGAGCTTCGGCGCTTCGCTGATTTCGATCTTCGCCCGTCTCGGTGGTGGTATCTTCACCAAGGGCGCCGATGTCGGCGGCGACATGGTTGGCAAGGTCGAAGCGGGTATTCCCGAAGATGACCCCCGCAACCCGGCCACCATCGCCGACAATGTCGGCGACAATGTCGGCGATTGCGCCGGCATGGCGGCCGACCTGTTCGAGACCTTCGCGGTGACCACCGTGGCGACCATGGTGCTGGCCTCGATCTATTTCACAGGCCCCATCAAGGCGTCTCTGATGCTCTATCCGCTGGCCATCGCCGGCATGAGCATCATCACGTCGATCATCGGCACGTTTTTTGTTCGTCTGGGCGCTTCCAAGAACATCATGGGCGCTCTCTACAAGGGCGTCATCGCCACCGTGGTTCTGTCACTCATCGGCCTGTGGCCGCTGACCAACTGGCTGATCGGCATGGGCACGCAACTGTCCAGCGGCACGTCATCCTATACCGGCATGACGCTGTTCTATTGCGGCGTGGTTGGTCTGGCCGTCACCGGACTGCTGATCGTGATCACGGAATATTATACCGGCACCAATTTTCGTCCGGTGCAGTCCATTGCCAAATCGTCCGTCACCGGCCATGGCACCAATGTGATCCAGGGCCTAGCGATCTCGATGGAATCCACCGCGCCGGTAGCGCTGGTGATCTGCGTCGGCATCATCGTCACCTATTCGCTGGCGGGCCTGTTCGGCATCGCCATTGCGGTGAGCACGATGCTGTCGCTGGCGGGCATGGTCGTGGCGCTCGACGCCTTTGGTCCGGTCACCGACAATGCCGGCGGCATTGCCGAAATGTCCGGCCTGGAAGGCGATGTGCGCAAGACCACCGATGCCCTGGACGCGGTGGGCAACACCACCAAGGCGGTGACCAAGGGCTATGCCATCGGCTCCGCCGGCCTCGGCGCGCTGGTGCTGTTCGCCGCCTATACCCAGGACCTGAAATACTTTGCCGCCCAGGGCACCGGTTATTTTGCCGGACTTGAACAGCCGACTTTCAGCCTGTCCGATCCCTGGGTCGTTGTCGGCCTGCTGTTCGGCGGCTTGCTGCCCTATCTGTTTGGCGGCATGGCGATGACGGCGGTTGGCCGTGCGGCCAGTGCGGTGGTGGAAGAAGTTCGCCGCCAGTTCCGCGAAATGCCCGGTATCATGGCGGGCACCCAAAAGCCTGACTATGCCCGCGCCGTCGACCTTTTGACCAAGGCCGCCATCAAGGAAATGGTCATTCCCTCGATGCTGCCGGTGTTCTCGCCGATCGTGCTGTTCTTTTTGGTCGATTTCATCGCCGGCAAGACCTCGGCTTTTAACGCTGTGGGCGCCATGCTGATGGGCGTGATCGTCACCGGCCTGTTCGTGGCAATCTCGATGACCTCGGGCGGCGGCGCCTGGGACAATGCCAAGAAGTACATCGAAGACGGCCATTATGGCGGCAAGGGCTCGGACGCCCACAAGGCCGCGGTGACGGGCGACACGGTCGGTGATCCCTACAAGGATACCGCCGGTCCGGCCGTCAATCCGATGATCAAGATCACCAATATCGTGGCGTTGCTGCTGCTCGCCACCCTGGCTCACCTGGGGTGAGGAGCGGCGCGCGGAGCGCGTAAGCAGGTCCGGTGGACCTGCGAAAGCGACGAACGCCCGTAGCGTAAGCGAAGGGCCGGGCTTTCACTGAGTGAGGGGCTTGGCGAAATAAAGAAAGCGCGGATGGCAACATCCGCGCTTTTTTCTTTTGGAACGCGAAGGTTACGGCGTGCCGCCGCCGGGATTGGTCTGCTGGATGCCGGTCTGGCTGGCGGGCGTGGCGTTCAGCAGTTGCTGCAGGAAAGTCAGTTCGCGGCCGCGCGCCGGGGTGGTGCGATCTTCCAGGCTGATGAGATGGCCCTGGGCCAGGGTGTAATGGCGCATACTGGTGACCTTGCCAGTCTTGTCGAAATAGACCGCCAGAATGCTGCGATTTTCAACCGTTGGGGCGAAGAAAGCGATCTGCCGTTCGGTCTGGGAGATATAATACCAGGCATCTCCGCCAAAGGTTGCGGTGGTGGAAGCGTAACCCAGCTTCTCCTGCACGCTGGTCTTCGTATCATTGCCCGGCCGGATTCCGGCTTCGACCTCCTTGTCTTCCAGATAGCCGCGCTGGTTGGTGACCGGCGTACAGCCGATCAGCAAAGCGGCGGCGCAAACAAGAAGATACTTCTGCGGCATATTCATTCCTGAAACGGGCTCACTGATATCCTGACTTGGGATGTGCTAACCTTGGCGCCGGGCGGTTGCAAGAGCAACGCGCCAGGAGCGGCGCTTCATGTTGAATTTGTTAAGAAAATCGGCCGTCCACAAGGCGCTGGGACGGTCCCTGGAACGCCAGGTCATCGCCCGCGCCCGGGAGCCACGTTTCTTCGCCATGCTCGGTGTTCCCGACACCATGGACGGGCGTTTCGACATGGTGACATTGCATGCCTGGCTGGTGCTGGTACGGCTGCAGGCGGCGGGCGAGGCGGCGGCGGCGCAAGCTTTTACCGATGCGCTGTTTGTGGGATTTGACGAGGCGCTGCGGGAACAGGGTGTCAGCGACATGGGCATGGGCCGGCGCATGAAGGCGATGGCGAATGCGTTTTACGGCCGGTTTGCCGCCTATGGCGCTGCTGGGACGGATCATGAAATGGCCGAGGCCCTGGCGCGCAATGTCTGGCGCGGCGCCGTGGTGGATGACAATGCGCGGGCGCTGGCCGCCTATGTGCAAAATGCGCGCAGGACGTTGGCCGATTCACCGGCGGAGGCGCCGGATTTCGGGCCGCTGCCATGAACGACCCGCCGCTGTCGCGCCCCTACAATCTTGGCCGGCTGGGCCAGACAGGCGATGAGGTGATTCTGGACGCGGATGCGGCGGAACGCGCTGCGCTGGCCAAGGCCGCTGCCGTCCTGGAGGTGCCGAAATTCTCCGCCCGGATTGTCCTGAAGAAATTGTCGCCCACCCGCTTCGCGCTGCATTACGATCTGGCTGCCGAAATCATCCAGGCCTGTGTGGTGACGCTGGAACCGCTGGTCGCCCGCATCGCCAAGGATTTTGTGCGGGAACTGCACCACACCCCGAACCTGCACCGTGCCGGGATGGAAAAAGAGGTCATTGTCAGCCCCGGCGACGACGAGCTGCCGGACGAAATCGAGAGTCTGCATTACGACCTGGCCGGCCCTCTGCTGGAGGAATTTCTGCTGGCAATTGACCCCTATCCCCGGGCCCCCGGGGTGGAATTCGCCCCGCCGGAAGGCATGGGGGACAAGCCCGAAAGTCCCTTTGCCGTGCTTAAGGCTTTGAAATCCAGGGATTAATCGGCGAAGAGGGGTCGGCAAGGCCGGGATTTCGGCTTGTATCCGGGCCACTTTTCCTGCTACCCACGCCGCCTTGCTTTGCCTGGGCGTCGCACACGCTGTCGCTATGCGACCCCGCGCTTTTTAGGAGAAACCCGCCATGGCGGTCCCGAAACGAAAAACCTCGCCGTCGCGCCGCAATATGCGCCGCTCGCACCATGCCCTGGCCGTGCCCGCGCATGCCGATTGCCCCAAATGCGGCGAACCCAAGCGTCCCCACCATGTCTGCGGGGCCTGCGGCCACTATGCCGACCGCGAAGTCGTGAAAGCCAAGAGCTAAATCCCTTACTCTCCAAGCGAGGAAGGGTGCCCGTGGCGCGCGAACTGATCGTCTCAATAGATGCAATGGGCGGTGATGCCGGACCCGGCATCGTGATCACGGCGCTCCTGCGCGTTTCCCAACGACATCCCGCCGTGCGTTTTATCCTGGTCGGCGACGAGGCGGTGCTGAACGATCTGCTGGCCCGACATGCCAAGCTGCGCGAACGCGTGACGGTGCGCCACGCCCCCGAGCGGGTCTCCATGGAAGACAAGCCCAGCCATGTGCTGCGCCGCGGCCAGAACACCTCGATGTGGAAAGCCATCGAATGCGTCAAGAACAAGGAAGCCGAAGTCGCGGTCTCGGCCGGCAATACGGGCGCCTTGATGGCGATGAGCATGTTCCAGCTTCGCACGCTTGAGAATATTTCTCGCCCCGCCATCGCCTCGATCTGGCCCACCTTGCGCGGCCAGAGCGTGGTGCTGGATTGCGGCGCCAATGTCGGTGCCACCGCCGAGCAGCTGGTGGAATTCGCCATCATGGGCGAGGCCTTCGCCCACGCCATTCTGGGACTTGAGAAACCCACGGTCGGTATCCTCAATGTTGGCACCGAGGAGCAGAAAGGCAATGACGGCGTGAAAGAGGCCGCCAATATTTTGCGCCACAGCAATCTGCCGCTGGCCTTTCACGGCTTCATTGAAGGCAATGACATCGCCGAAGGTACGGTGGATGTGGTGGTGACCGACGGCTTCACCGGCAATATCGCGCTCAAGACTGCCGAAGGCACCGCCAAGCTGGTGGGCCAGTTCCTGCGCCGCTCGCTGACCCGCTCCCTGCTGGGCCGGATTGGCGCCTTCATCGCCTCGGGCGCCCTGTCGGCGCTGCGCCGCCGGCTGGATCCCCGTGCCGCCAATGGCGGCATTTTCCTGGGACTGGGCGGCATGGTGGTCAAAAGCCATGGCGGCACAGACGCCACCGGCTTTGCCGCTGCGCTCGATATGGCCATCAGCATGGCCCGCGCCGACATCAATACCCGCATCATCGCCGACCGCGCCCGGCTCACCCTGGCGCAAGAGGCGCCTGCCCAGGTGCCCCAGCCGTGATCCGAACCCGTGTTGTCGGCAGCGGCGCCTATTTGCCCCGCAACATTGTCACCAATGACGATCTGGCCAAGCGGGTGGATACGTCCGACGAATGGATTCGCGAACGCACCGGCATCCGCGAGCGCCATATCGTGGCGGAGGGTGAAAAGACCTCTGACCTGGCGCTGGCCGCCGCCCGTGCCGCGCTCAAGGATGCCGATATGGATGTCGGCACCGTCGATCTGGTGATATGCTGCACCACCACCCCGGACGAGACCTTTCCCGCCACCGCCACGACGGTGCAGGCCAAACTGGGCATGACGCGGGGCGCAGCCTTCGACCTGCAGGCCGTCTGTTCCGGTTTCATTTTCGGCCTGTCGGTGGCCGACAACATGATCCGCGGCGGCCAGGCCCGCACCGTCCTTCTGATCGGGGCGGAAAGCATGAGCCGGTTGCTGGACTGGAACGACCGCACCACCTGTGTGCTGTTCGGCGATGGCGCCGGCGCAGTGGTGCTCCAGGCTCATGAGGGCAGGGGCGACAATTCCGACCAGGGCATCCTCAACACCAGGCTGTTCTCGGATGGGCGGCTGCATGACATGCTCTATGTGGATGGCGGCCCCTCATCGACCCGGACAACCGGCTTTTTGCGCATGCAGGGCAAAGATGTTTTCCGCCATGCCGTCACCAACATTTCGGCCGCCATCACCGCTTCGGCGGAAGCGGCGGGCATCGCCCTTGCGGACATAGACTGGTTCGTGCCGCATCAGGCCAACCAGCGTATCCTGGACGGCACCGCCAAAAAGCTGGGCATTCCCCCGGAAAAGGTGATCTCAACCGTGGCCCTGCACGGCAATACCTCGGCGGCCTCGGTGCCTCTGGCGCTGGAAACTGCCGTCCGGGATGGCCGGATCAAGAAGGGCGACCTGATCCTGCTAGAAGCGATGGGCGGGGGGTTCACCTGGGGCGCTGCTTTAATTCGGTGGTAATTGGGTCGCATGTCCGCTCGCCCAAGCGCGCGGCGGCCGGCCCTTTTCACACACCCGCCAGCCCCGCTCATGCTTCGCGCCAGGACAGACCCCCTATCTATTTGATATTGACGGGGAATCGCGCCTAGCTTAGTTTTCCACAGGGCTTGGAGAGTCGAAAGCATGACAACCGACACATTAACGCGTGCCGATCTGACCGAAGCGGTTTTCCAGGCTGTCGGGCTTTCCCGCACCGATTCGGCGCAGATGGTCGAGGACATGCTGGAAGAAGTCTGCGGCGCGCTGGCCAAGGGCGAGACGGTAAAACTGTCATCTTTCGGTACTTTCGCGGTGCGCCAGAAGTCGCAGCGCATGGGCCGCAATCCCAAGACTGGCGATGAAGTGCCGATCGCGCCCCGTCGGGTGCTCGTGTTCCGTCCCAGCCATGTGCTCAAAGCCGTGATCAATGGTCAGACGCCGTCACCGGAAAAAGAGGATTGAATTTGTCGTCCGCAGCTTTTGCCGCGCCGCTCAAGTCACCGGACGCCTTCCGCACCATCAGCGAAGTCGCCCTGGAGCTGGACGTGCCGCAGCATGTGCTCCGCTTCTGGGAAAGCCGCTTTATCCAGATCAAGCCGGTCAAGCGGGCCGGCGGGCGCCGCTTTTACCGCCCGGAAGACGTGGACCTGCTGCGCGGCATTCGCGGGCTGCTCTATTCCGACGGGTTCACCATTCGCGGCGTGCAGAAGGTTCTGAAGGAACGAGGCCTGCGTCATGTCGCCCGCATCGGCCGGGGCGCCACGCCGGATGCGATGGTGATCGAGAAAATCGTCTTCGTGGAAAAGCCCGCCGCCCAGGCGGCGTCGGTGAAAAAGCGCACGCCGCACCTGCGCGCCGTACCGTCACCCATCAGCCTGCCTTTTTTTGACGAAGAACCCGGCATTGACGAAAAATCCGCGCCTGTGAAGCCGGGGCTGGCGGCAAAAGAGCGTTACAAGCTCAAGACGCTGCTGGGCGAGATGGAAGGCCTGAAACGCCGCCTCAAAACCGCGCGCCGCAGTCTTTGACATCATCCTGATTTAAGCCGATTTTTCTCGGTTTTGGCTGTTGTGGCGGGGAGGGTGTCCCCCTATATTCCGCCGCCCCGAGGGTTTTTGCCCTCAATTTTCAATGTCGGAACGTGGCGCAGCCTGGTAGCGCACTTGTCTGGGGGACAAGGGGTCGCAGGTTCAAATCCTGTCGTTCCGACCACTCTTTGCAGCGGATGACCATTGTCCTCTCCCCCGCCGCCGGACATAGGATTTAACGGCCACAACGGGGAGCGCGTCATTTCACGAATCCTTCTCGGCCTGGTGGCATTGTTGTGGTCTGCGGGCCTGCGGGCGGACGTCCTGCAGAACAATTATTCGCATGCGTATGGCGATATCGTCGCGGACGCCAGAGCCGAACAACAGCTCATAGTCTATAACACGGTTCATGCCGACCCCGCCGTGAAGGATATCCTGGCAGATTTTCACCGCCGCTATCCCTTTATCTCCGTCAAGGATACCGATGACAGTGCCGCCCTGACTTATAAGCGGTTTCTCGATGAAATCGCCGCGGGCCGCCCCAGCGCCGACTTCATCTGGAGCTCGGCGATGCAGGAAAAGCTGATCAATGACGGCTATGCCCAGCCCTATTCCTCGCCCGAAATGCCATTTCTGCCGTCCTGGGCGCATTGGCAGGATCTTGGTTATGGCGTGACGCTGGAGCCAGTTGCCTTTGTCTATAACAGCCGCTTCCTGACCGACCGTGAGATGCCCATGACCCATGCCGGCCTGCGGGAAATGCTGCGCAGCCAGGCCCGGAAATTCAACGGGCGCGTCGCACTTTACGACCCGGAGAAATCCGAAGTCGGCATGCTGTTCCTGTCACAGGACATCAGGGTGACGCGCGATGCCTGGAATCTGTTCGACACCTTCGGCGCCCTGGATGCCCGAACCTACAGCACCAGCCGCGACATCCTTCTGAATCTGATCGCCGGCAACCAATGGATCGCCTATGACGTTATCGCCTCCTACGCCGTCGAGATGAAGAAAACTCATCCCGAACTGGTGATCGTTTATCCGTCCGATTATGTCCTGACCATGTCGCGCGTCGGCTTCATCACCGCAACCGCCAAACACCCCAACGCCGCCAAGCTGTTCCTGGATTTCCTTCTGTCCCGGGACGGGCAGACGAATTTGAGAAACCATGGAATGGGTTCGGTGCGCGCCGATATCGGTGTGCCAAGGGGACAGGCGCGGCTCGATGCCATCCGGACGCAAGCCATCCGCATCGGGCCGGGACTATTGTCCGATCTCGACAGCCTGGTCCGCGCCCAATTCCTGCGGCGCTGGCAGCAGACGCGCAGTCCCGCCTAGTTAAGCCCGCGCCGGCCGAAAACGGATCACGACCTTAAGCCCTTGGCCGGCGGCCGGTGTTTGCAGGTCGATCACGGCCGCCATCCGCCGACCGAGGGCCTGGACGATGGACAGTCCCAGCCCGCTGCCTTCGCTGTCCTGATTGTGCGGCAGGCGAAAGAAGCGCTCGAACACACGCTCCCGGTCCTTGACCGGCACGCCGGGCCCGTCATCTTCGACTTCCAGGACGCCCCGTTCCGGAGCGATGCGCACGATGATATGGCCGCCGATCCTGCCATAGCGGATCGCGTTATCCAGCAGATTGGCAATCATTTCGCCCGCGAAAATCGGGTTTCCCGACACCGGCAATTTCTCGAAGGCGGTCTCAAAACTCAGCTCCATCTTTTCGGTGAGGGCGCGGGAAGCATAGTGTCTGGCAGTAGCCGCGGCACATTCGACAAGATCGAAATTGCCGGCGGCTTCGTCGCTGGGCCGTTCCGCCTTGGCCAGCGAAATAAGCTGAACAATCAGGTGTTGAAGCACCCCGACGGCCTGAGAAATATCGTAAACCGCGCCGCGCATTTCCGGCGTGCCGTCCGAATGCCGCTGCAGCAACTCGACATGGGTGCGCACCACGGTGAGCGGCGCGCGCAACTGATGAGAGGCATCGGAGGTGAAGCGCCGCAAAGTTTCTACGGCGGTCTCGACATGGCCGAGAAGGGAATTGAAGGCCGAAACAAAAGGCAGAGCCTCCTGTGGAACAAGCGACAGGGGCAGGGGCGCGAAATTAATGTCCGGTTGGCGGTTGCGGGCTTCCACCTCTTTTCGCAGCACCGACAAGGGCTGCAGGCCCCAATCAATGGCCAGAAAAACCAGGGTCGCGACGGTGATCAGCAGGAACAGTTCCCCCGCTCCCAGCGCCGCCAGCATGCGATTTGCAAGGGCGGTGCGGTTCTTGGTGGTTTCCGCCACCTGGACAATCACCGGTGAATCCAGTTGCGGCACCAGCCGGGCTTCGGAGGCCACCCGAATTGGAATGCCCCGGAATGTGCTGTCGCGAAATTCAATCCCTTCCAGGCGCATGGCTTTGGTAATGACGGACAGTTCCGGATATCCGGTGATCAGCCGGCCGCGGTAACTGACATTGTAATAGACATTGTCGCGGTCTGAATTTTCCAGCATGCCCAGCGCCGAAGGCGGCAGATCGAAGGTCAGATAGCCGCCTTCCATCGCCAGGGTTTCGCTGACGGCCTGCAGCGAACCGCTAAGAACGCGGTCACTTGCCGCTTCCACCACGCGATGAACCAGCCAGGCCCCCGATGCGCCCAACGCCAGCAAGATGGCGCAAAGCGGCAACAACAGCGTCAGCAGCAATCGTTTTTTGAGTGAAGGCTTTCTGCCAGGCGGAAATCTCATGCGACGCGCAGCAGATAGCCCAGTCCGCGCACCGTGACGATCTCGATATCGCTTTGCTCCAGCTTGCGCCGCAGCCGCGCGATATAAACCTCCAGCGCATTCGGCGCCACCGGATCGCTATAACTGAAAACATCGGCGTTCAGCCGCGCTTTGGAAACGACATTGCCGACGCGCACGGCTAGGGTTTCGAGGACGGCGCGTTCACGCCGTGTCAGATCCAGGAGCCGATCGCGGAGATAGGCGGCGCCTGTCGCCCGATCGAGTTTGAGGGTGCCCAGCTGCAGCACCGGATCGGGATTGCCCTGGCTTCGCCGGATCAGGGCGCGAACCCGCGCTTCGAGTTCCACCACCTCAAAAGGCTTGGAAAGATAATCGTCAGCGCCCTGGTCCAGGCCGCTGACCCGGTCGGTGGTGGCGTCCCTGGCCGTCAAGATCAGGATTGGAACGCTGAGATGCGCCTGGCGGATGGCTTTGAGAACCAGCAGCCCATCCATGTCCGGTAATCCCAAGTCCAGTATCATGGCGCTATAAGGTTCCAGCTCGACGATTTCCAGCGCATCCCGTCCGCAGGGCACATGGTCGACCGCAAGCCCTTGGTCGCGGAAGACCTTGATCACGGCTCTGGCCAATGCCGCATCGTCTTCGACGATCAGCAAGCGCATGGTTGGCTATCTTTATGTCGCATCGCGGGACTTTCATGGATTTCCGGGGCAGGGCGCAAGCAATTCCCGGAACGGTCGCCAAAGACAAAGTGGTCAATATTGCACTGCAACAAAATCAACAAATTTGACGCAAATGAGCACAATCGCTCCGACAGGGAGCCGACAAGGTTCTATGACAGCTTTCTGACAGGTTGAAAGCCGTAGCTTGTGAGTCGAGCTCTCTGATCCGGGCCAGAGATCAGAAATCAGAAAAAAGATTAAGGGATTGACGCCGTTGAAGAAGCTGGCCCATTTGGTTGCCATTTGCAGTTTGCTGCTTGTCTCAGGGACAATGGCGCAAATGCGTCCCGGCGCGAAGGTAGAAAAGACCTACGGCCTGGGCTTGCCGCGCGACATGGACAAGCTCATTCCGCCCGATTCCGATTATCCCGTCTATCCTCTGAAGCCCGGCCAGCAAGCCTATAAGGATGTTGACGGCTATCGCATCAAGGAAACCATGGGACATGTCCTATACGATGGGCGCCAAGTCCGCCCCGTTGCCACCTCCTTCCCCATCGATGAAACCATCGGCACGCCGCCGGAGGGCATCACGGCCGACGCGGTGTGGGTAGGCATCGGTTCCAACGCCGACCTGGTGGGCCGCGACCTCAAGGGCAAGGCCGTTATCGTCTACAGCTTTTTTGTGCCCGGTGGCCGCAGCCATTCGGCCAGCGACCGATCCGGCATTTTCGACTCCGACACGCTGGCGACAAAGGCAGGCGCCGCCATGATCATCAATGTGATGGGTTTTCCCGGCAATGGCCAGTTCAACCCGGAAGGCGCGCCTTCCGGGCCGGACCGCGTGCCGACCCTGACGATCAGCCAGGATGAAGGCTTCATGCTGCGCGACATGATCGCCAGCGGCCAGAAAGTCCAGATTCATCTCAAGCTTGATATCGAGATGAAAAAGTATCTCGACGATGAGGATGTCGTCGCCACCCTGCCGGGCATGTCCCCCGAAACGGATTTCGTGCTCGCCCATTCCGACAGCTTTTTCCAGGGCGCGATGGACAATGCCAGCGGCATCGCCACCGCCATTGACATTGCCCGCCATTATGCGGCTTTGCCCAAATCCAAGCGTCCGCGCACCATGGTGTTCTTCTCTGAACCGGACCACCACGCCGGCGAATATGGCCGGACAATTTTCATCAAAAGCTTCGACTGGACCAAGGTCGCGCTCATACTGAACTGCGAGCACACCTCCCAGGTCCAGCTTTTTCTGATGAACCAGGATTTGGAAATCGGCAACGCGATAAACGCGCGGCGCTGGTATGTCAGCGGCAGCCCGGCATTGCAGCAGATCGTCAAGAATACGCTGAAGGATTATAACGTTTCGGTCTATACCACGCCGGAAAAGCAGGCTGGTGGCTCGTTGGGTGCCTTCACAAAACTCGTCCCCGCCTTCCACATCATTGACCACATTATTTATCACACCACGCTCGACACGCCCGAAATGGTGCCCGCTGTCGGTCTGGCATATTCGGAACGCGCCTTTCTCAGCATCTTCGACCAGGCCAACAAGATGACCATGGCGCAGTTGCGCGGCACCGCTCCGCTGCCCAATCCGCTGGGTGGCCCCCCGGATGGCAAATCCTTCGGAACGCCCGGGTCATTCGGCGGCGGTGGTGGTGGTGGCGAATGATCGAAAAACGGCAGTTCGGCGAAGAGGAGTTGGGTCATGGATCGGCGTGAGACACTGAAGGCATTTACCGGCGGCGCGGCAGGCGCGGCCGTGACACTGGCAGCGAGCCGCGAAGCGTTCGCGCAGGCGGCGGCAACGGCGCCGCAACCCGCGGCGGCGGCGCGCGACCGCGCCCGCGCCGGCGGTGTTCCTGCCTTGAAAATTTCCGACATCAAGGTGTTCAACACCAAGGTGGCCGGCACCAATATGATCAATGTGAAGGTCTATACCAGCGAGCCGGGCCTTTACGGCATCGGCTGCGGCACCCATGCGGAGCGGCCGACCATCGTCGCCGACACGGTCGAGCAATATATCAAGCCATTTCTGATCGGCCGCAACGCGGACGAGATCGAGAAAATCTGGCAGCAATTGTGGATTGCGCCTTACTGGCGCGGCAGTGTCGATTCGAATAACGCGATGGCGGCGGTTGACGGCGCCTTGTGGGACATCATGGGAAAACGCTGCGGCGTGCCGGTCTACGACCTTTTGGGCGGCAAGGTTCGCAGCGGGCTGCGCATGCTGGGTGATGTCCAGGCCCGCACACCCCAGGCGATGGACGACCAGATTCGCAAGATGATGGCCGACGGCTATGACCATTTCCGCATTTATCTGGCCGGCGGCGGCGAGGGCGGCGAGGGCGGCGGTGCGCCGCGTCCTCCGGTGGAACGATCGGCCGGTGGCGGCAGTATCGGGCGGACGGCCAGCGGCGACATCGTCACCGACGTGCATGGCAATGATGCCGAATACATCAAGCGGCTCTGCGACGCTTTCGAGTATATTCGCAAGAATATCAGCTGGGACATCGAGATCGGCCATGACGTTCATGAGCGTCCCACGGCGCGCGGTGCGGTGATGCTGGCCAAGGCGGTTGAGCAATACCGCCCCTTTTTCATGGAAGACCTGTTCGCGCCGGAAGATGTCGGCTGGTACAAGACGGTGCGCGAGGAAAGCGCCATCGGCATCGCGATGGGCGAGCTTTTCGTCAACCAGAATGAATGGCTTCCGCTGGTTACCAACCGCTATATCGATTTCATGCGCATGCACATCTCGGCGGCCGGCGGTCTCAATCTGGCGCGCAAGGTGGCGCATACCTGTGAATTCTTCGATGTGCAGACCGCTTGGCATGGCCCGGCCAATGTTTCGCCGGTGGGCCATGCCGTGAATCTGCATGTTGATCTTTCGATCTACAACTTTGGGATTTGCGAAGGCCGCAACTTCTCCGAACAGTTGCAGGAGCTTTATCCAGGCTGCCCGGAGGTCCGCAAAGGCATCCGCTATTCCAACGATAAGCCGGGTCTTGGCATTGATCTCGACGAGAAGGTGGCGCTGAAATATCCGCCGGGGGGCGGCACCGTCGGTTCGGAGCGCGGAGCGCAGGATCCGGAAGGAGCGCCGAGGCGGCCTTGACGGCGGGTCAACGCGGTGCGCGAAGAGTATTGATTCATAAAAAATGGCCGGATGTATTGCATTGAAGGCCAACGAGGAGAAAAAATGTTGTTGAAGGACCGTCTGCTGCTCGGCGCGGCCTGTGTTGTTGGTCTGTCCGGTCTCTGCCTGCCGGCATTCGCCCAGGACAAAGATGTTGAAACCGTGGTGGTCACGGGCACGCGCCTTGGTCTGGCCGGCCTGAACACGCCAACGCCAGTCACTGCCGTATCCGCCGCGGACCTTTTGGCAAGCGCGCCATCCAATATTGCCGACGCATTGAACGAGCTGCCCTCCCTGGTCCAGTCCGGCGGCCAGCAGAACAATGCCGGCTCAACCTCGACCGGCAAGAATCTGTTGAACCTGCGTGGCCTGGGAACCACTCGCACGCTTATCCTGCTTGATGGACTGCGCTTCCCGTCCACCCAGAATACCAATTCGGTTGATACCAACGTGCTGCCGCAGGCGCTGGTCAAGCGCGTGGATATCGTGACGGGCGGCGCCTCGGCGAGCTACGGCTCGGACGCGGTGGCCGGCGCGATCAACTTTGTGCTGGACGACAATTATCAGGGCATCGGCGCCTCTTTGTCCTCCGGCGTCAGCCAGTATGGCGACAATCTGGAGATTCATGGTTCGTTAACCGGCGGCACCGCGATGCTGGGCAACCGTCTGCATATCATTGCCAATATCGATTATATCGACAATTTCGGTGCTTCCGGCGACTCGCGGTCCTTCCGCGTGATGGATGCAAACGCGATCACCACCGTGGCAAACGCGAACGCCTATATCCTGATTCCGAATCTGCGCGCCGTTGGTTCCTTCGGCGGCTATGTCGCGGCCGCCACGGCGGGCACGGTCATCGCCGCCGCCAACCGCACTTTGGCCCAGAATCTGTTTGTCAACCAGCAGTTCAACAACTCCGGCAGTCTGGTGCCTTACAATCAAGGCACGTTCAACAACGCTTCCTTCCAGAATGGCGGAGACGGCATCAATACCGCCATCCTCCAGGATGTCAGCCGTCCGCTTCGCCGCCGCAGCGCCTTTGTGCGCGGCCAATACAATATTACCGAAAACATGACCTTCTTTCTGGAAGGCATTTACGGGCACAGCGACGCCGAACAGAACAACGGCGAGTTCGCGGTGGGCGCTAACGTGGTCACCATCCGCTCGGACAATCCGTTTCTGAGCCCGGCGCAATCGGCGGCCATGGCGACGTTTCTGGGTGCAACCCCGGCAGGGACCGCCGCGCCCACGGCGGCCATGGGCAGCCTGTCGGTCAGCAAGTATTTTCCCTATGATCCGTCCGTCAATCCGGCGCCCAACACCATTGAATATAAGAACAATGACCGTCTGACCACGCAGGTCCTGATGGGCGGATTCGATGGCCAGCTCGGAAAATTCAGTTGGGGCGCATCGGGAACCTATGGCTATGCCAGGGAATATACCGGCACCACCAATTCCCTGAATCTCGTCAACCTGAAGCTTGCGGCGGACGATACGACAAATGCCTCCGGCCAGATCGTCTGCCGCGACACATTGGTCAACCCGGCCGATGGCTGCGTGCCGATCAATATCTTCGGCACCAGCAACCTGACCCCCGCAGCAATCGGCTACATCACCGACAGCAACCCGGTGGTGTTTGACAATATGACCAGCGGCGCGGAAGCCCATATCAACGGCCCGCTGTTCGATCTGCCGGCGGGCCCGCTGTCCGGCGCGATGGGCGGCGAATTCCGCCGCCAGCGTGACTCGGTCATTGCCGGCATAAATGACATCAATAAGGTGTATCAGCTCGGCACGGTTCAGCCCTGGCAAGGCGGTTACGATGTGAGCGAAGGTTTCTTCGAACTGGGTATTCCAATTTTGGCGGATAAACCGCTGATCCAGCACCTGGACGCGAATGTGGCCGCCCGCGTCACCAATTACAGCACCGGTGGCGCGGTGGTGACCTGGAAGGGTGGCCTGGTGTGGAAGCTGGATGACAGCTTTACCGTCCGTTCAACCGTCTCGCGCGACATCCGTGCGCCAAACCCATCCGACCTGTTCAGCGGCGGCACGCAAGGCACCAGCAACGTCACCGATCCCTTCAACAACAACCAGTCCGATCGCGGCATCAAGATGACAACGGTGGGCAATCCCAAATTGTCGCCGGAGCGCGGCACCACGGTTACCGCCGGCATTGCCTATTCGCCGGAATTCATCCCCGGCATGGCTTTGACAGTCGACGTTTACGACATCCGCGTGGCGGGCATCATTGCGACGCCGACCGTGCAAAACGTCATCAATTTCTGTTTCCAGGGCAACAGCTTCTATTGCCCCTTCATTTCGCGCAACGGCGCCGGCGTCATCACCGCGGTGACCAGCTCCAACCAGAATCTCAATGCCCAGCGTGTCAATGGCGTGGATCTGGAGGTTGATTATCATGTGCCGGCCGATGACTGGTTCAGCTGGTGGCAAGGCAGCCTGTCGGTCCATTCGGTTGCGAATTATGTGGGAATCAACACCACCAACATTCCCGGCGCCCAGTCCACCTACGCGGCCGGCAATATCGGATTACCATCATCACAGCCGCATGAGCGGGCCCAGACCTCATTCACCTACGATCTCAACAAATGGTCCAGCTTCGTGCAATGGCGCTTTATCGGTCCTGGCCTGTGGAACAACCAGATCAACAATGCCGCCGCGATACCTTTCCAGACCTCCAACTTCAACCATATCGGCACCGCCGATTATTTCGACGTCCAGGAGACCTATAAGGTCGACGAAAATATAAGTGCTTATCTCAACATTCAGAATGTGTTTGATCTGCCGCCGCAATTGTCATTCACCAACTCGAATTATGCCCAAACCACCAATGAGGGCCTGTATGACCAGATCGGGCGCATGTTCCGGGTTGGCGTTCGCGTGAAATATTGAATGGTGAAGCGCGGTACGGGATGAAGCGCCGCGCTTTGTCCCGGATTGGACGCAGGAGGCCCTGCGGCGGCTGCGATATTTCGGTTGTTTTATGATAATCAACGGATTAATGCAGAATTCGGCAGCGTTTCCGCGGCAAAGGGAGATCATATGAAGCTTTTACGGGTGGGACCCAAGGGCGCGGAAAAACCGGCACTGTTGGATAAGGATGGGAGCTTGCGCGACCTGTCGGGCGTGATCGCTGATATCACCGGCGCGGTTCTGACGGGTGAAGGTTTGGCGAAACTGGCGACGCTGGATAGCGCCAAGCTTCCCAAAATTGACGGCAAGCCCCGCATCGGCGCGCCCATCGCCAGGATCGGCAAACTCGTCGGTATCGGCGTCAATTATCGCGACTATATCGCGATCACCGGGCAGCCCGCGCCGGAAGAGCCCATCATGTTCCTGAAACCCGATTGCACCATCGCCGGCCCCAACGACGCCGTGAAAAAACCCAGGACCTCTCAGAAGCTGGACTGGGAATGCGAATTGGCCATTGTCATCGGCAAGCAGGGCAACAATATCCCGGAGAGCGACGCCACGAGCCATATCGCGGGCTGGATGCTGGCCAATGACTATACCGAGCGCGGGTATCAGCTGGATCGCGGCGGCAGCTGGGACAAGGGCAAGTGCGGCGACGATTTCACCCCGCTGGGTCCATGGCTGGTGACGCGCGATGAAATCCCCGATGCCGACGGGCTGAAGATGTGGCTCGATGTCAATGGCAAACGTTTTCAGGATTCCACCACCGCCAACATGATCCGCAAGCCGGCATTTCTGGTCAGCTATCTGTCGGAGTTCCTGACCTTCTATCCCGGCGATGTGATTGTTACCGGCTCGCCCGCCGGCGTCGGCGCGCTGCAAAAGCCTCCCATGTTCCTGAATGCCGGCGATGTGATCCAGCTCGGAATTGACGGCCTGGGCGAACAGACTCAAACAATCTTCTAATCCAGGACATCGGCCGCGTCAGGGTTGTCCTTGAACCAGGCCGTGGCATAGGCGCAGCGCGGTACGATCTGAAGATTTTTCTCCCGCGCCAACGCCACCATCCCGGTCATCAGGCGTCCGGCAGCCCCAGTGCCGCGCAGGGCAGGGTCGGCTTCAACATGGACGATGACATAGCGATTGTCGTGCTGGCGGTAATCGGCGAACACGGTGAGGCCGTTTTCGACCAGCTCAAAGCGATGCTGTTCGATATTGTCAATCATGATTTCGCGGGTTCGCGGTACATCCAGGGCAGCGCCAATCCGATCGGCAGGATCCACAATGTTCCCGCCAGGGCATAGAAGAATAAACTCACATACCAGACCGCTTCCGGCAGAACATGTTCCGCCAGGCCCATGACAAACAAGGCGTAGGCCGGCAGCCAGACCAGAACGATTATCAAGGTGGCGATCAGCTTTTTGATGCGGGGCGACATTTTACGGCATTTCCTTGGGCGCGGGGAGACGCTATCAGACGGCATGAGGCCCGGGCAAAGTTTCTGGAATACGCGCAGGGCGGTGGGGCTGTGGCTGCTTTCCATTGCCACCGTCATCATGGCCATGGTGACCATCGGCGGATTGACGCGCCTAACCGGTTCGGGCCTTTCAATCACCGAATGGGACCCCATCATGGGCGCGATCCCGCCTCTGAATGATGCGCAATGGACAGAGGCGTTCGTCAAATATCAGCGTATCCCCCAATATGTTATCGAAAACCGCGGCATGACGCTGGCAGGTTTCAAGGGTATTTTCTGGTGGGAATGGACACACCGGTTTCTGGGACGTTTGGTGGGCGTGCTTTTCGTAGTGCCGTTTCTGTGGTTCGCATGGGCGGGCGCCATCCGCAAAAGCGAATGGCCGCGTTTTGTTGTGCTGTTCCTCCTGGGCGGATTTCAGGGGTTTATCGGCTGGTGGATGGTGGAAAGCGGGTTGGAGACGCGCATCTCAGTCAGCCAGTATCGTTTGGCAATCCATCTTGGGGCCGCGATCCTGCTGCTGGGCGCCATTCTCTGGACCGCGCTGGAATATTTGCGAGATTTGAAAACAGGATCACAACCTGCGCTGCGGGCGTTTGGATTGGCGGTTTTGATCTATGTCCAGATGCTGTTGGGGGCGCTGGTGGCCGGACTGCATGCGGGATTGCTCTATAACACCTGGCCGGACATGGACGGGAAGATATTTCCCGAAGGCGCATTTTCCATCGCGCCCTGGTGGCTGAACCCGTTTGAAAATCCTGGTCTGGCGCAATTCGACCATCGCATCGGCGCCTACATCGTGGCAGCTTTTGCTTTTTATATTTACGTCAAGGGCATAGTCCTGATTGGCGCGGCCAAAAAAAGCGCCAAGCTGGTGGCGGCGCTGGTGGTTTTTCAGATCGGGCTTGGTATCGTCACCCTGCTGCTGCAGGCGCCGGAAGGCTTGGCGGCGCTGCATCAGGTGGTGGCCGCGACGTTGTTCTGCGCCGCGATCTGGCATGCCTATGAGCTACGCCACTACCCGGCCATCGCCTGATCGAGGTCGGCGATGATGTCGGCGACGTCCTCGATACCGATGGAAAGCCGCACCACGTCATTGCCGGCGCCGGCCTTGGCACGGTCGTCATCCGACAATTGGCGATGTGTGGTCGAGGCCGGGTGAATGATCAGGCTGCGGGTGTCGCCGACATTGGCCAGATGGGTGAACAGCTTGACGTTGTTGACCAGCTTGATGCCGGTGTCATAGCCGCCCTTGAGGCCGAAGGTGAAAACGCTGCCCGCGCCTTTTGGGCAATATTTCCTGTGCAGGTCGTAGCAGGGATTGTCTTGCAGCCCGGCATAATTGACCCAGGCCACCTTGGGATTGGCTTTCAACCACTGCGCCACCGCCAGGGCATTGTCGGAATGGCGCTGCACCCGCAGCGGCAGGGTTTCGATGCCGGTCAGGACCAGGAAGGCGTTCATCGGCGACAGCGAGGCGCCCAAGTCGCGCAGACCCAGCACCCGCGTGGCGATGGCAAAGGCCATGTCGCCGAAGGTCTCCCACATCTTCATGCCATGATAGGAAGGGTTCGGTTCGCTGAGGGAAGGAAACTTGCCGCTGCCCCAATCGAACTTGCCGCCATCGACGATCACGCCCGCCATGGAATTGCCGTGGCCGCCGAGGAATTTGGTGGCGGAATGCACCACGATGTCGGCGCCCCATTCGATCGGCTTGATCAGATAGGGCGAGGCCAGGGTATTGTCCACGATCAAGGGTACGCCGGCGTCATGGGCGATCCTGGCGATGGCTTCGATGTCGGTGATGATGCCGCCGGGATTGGCGATGCTTTCAATGAAGACGGCGCGGGTGCGGTCATTGATGCCGGCCTTGAATGTCTCGGGCCTGGTCGCATCGGCCCAGTTGGTGCGCCAGTCGAATTTGGCGAAGCCCTGGGAGAATTGATTGATCGAGCCGCCGTAAAGCTGGCGTGCGGCCACGATATTGTCGCCGGGCGACATCAAGGTATGCAGCGCCAGAAGCTGCGCCGCATGGCCGGAGGCGCAGGCCAGGCCCGCCCGGCCATTTTCCAGCGCGGCGACGCGTTCCTCCAGTACCGCGGTGGTGGGGTTCATGATGCGGGTATAAATGTTGCCGAAGACCTGAAGGTTGAACAGCGCCGCGGCGTGGTCGGCATCTTCAAAGGCGAAGGCCGTGGTCTGGTAGATCGGCGTCGCCCGCGCCCCGGTGGCGGGATCGGGTTGGGCCCCGGCATGAACGCTCAACGTGTTGAAACCATAGTCGGCCATGCTTGGCTCCTATAAACGATTGAGGCTGCCGCCCTTGCCAAACAGCAAAGGCTTGCGGTTATCAATAACCTTGCGGTTGATGCCCATCCAGCCCAGTTCGCCGGAGAAGCGGCCATGCTCGATCTTGGGGCAGCGGTCCATGATGACGGTGAGGCCGGCATCGGTGGCCAGCTTTTCCGCTTCCGGGCTGATCACGCCCAATTGCATCCAGATGGTTTTGAAACCGAGGCGGTCTTTTTCCGCCAGCGCTTCGCGCACGATAGCAGGGGCATATTGGGATTCGCGGAAGATATCGATCATGTCCACCGGCGCGGGGACGTCTTTCAGGGATGCATAAACTTTCTGACCCAGAATTTCCTGGCCAGCCAGGCCGGGATTGACCGGTATGATTTTGTAGCCCTTGTTCAAAAGATACATCATGGCGAAATAGGAGGGGCGGATGGAATTTCCGCTGGCCCCCACCATGGCGATGGTCTTGACCGAGCGCAGGATGGATTTGATCAAAGTGTCAGGATAATTCATTGCGGCGTTACTCGGGCCACTTTGGCGCGCGTTTCTCCAGAAAAGCGCCGATGCCTTCCTGGGATTCCGCATGCATCATGTTTTCGGTCATCACCTGGGCGGCAAAGTCATAGGCATCCTCCAGTGTCATTTCGAGCTGCCGATAAAAGGCATGCTTGCCGGTGCGGACGGTGGCATAGGGCTTGGCGGCGATTTTGGCGGCCAGGGCCATAGTTTCAGCGCGCAGGCTGTCGGGCGCCACGGCGCGGTTGATCAGGCCGATCCGTACCGCTTCATCCGCCGTCACCATGTCGCCGGTCAAGAGCATTTCCATCGCCGCCTTGCGCGGCACGTTGCGGGAAAGCGCCACCATGGGCGTGGAACAGAACAGTCCGATATTGACGCCGGGGGTGGCAAACTTCGCCGTATTCGCCGCCACCGCCAGGTCGCAACTGGCGACGAGCTGGCAGCCTGCCGCCGTGGCCACGCCCTGAACTTCGGCGATCACCGGCCTTGGATACATGACGATGGCCTGCATCAGTCTGGAGCATTGGGTAAAGAGGGCGGCGAAGCTTTCCTTGCCGCGGTCGCGCTGGGCGCGGGCTTCCGTCAGTTCGCGCAAGTCGTGACCGGCGGAAAAGACCTGCCCAGCCGCGGCGATCACGATTACACGCACCGCCGGTTCGGTCGCGGCCTGTTCCAGCGCCTCCAGCAGCGCCCGCATCAGCGCGGAGGACAGCGCATTGCGGGCGGCGGGGCGATTGAGGGTAAGACGCAGCACACCGTCCCGGCAATCGGACAGGAGCAGGGGTTCAGCAGCCGGGGCGTTCATGGCGCGGACATTAAAGCGCCCGCGTGACAATTACACTTTGAATTTATGAGAGGAGAAGGCACGGCAAAAAGGGAAATGCTAACCCGGCAGGGGGCGCACCGGGTTAGCAAGGGGGCTTTATGGGCTGGGGGATTGAAGCCCTCCATTTTCAGCCTAGCATTACAGTTGCGTTTTCTGATTGAGCTTTGTGCGCTTGATGTGAGCGAGGCGAGCTTCGGCTTGATGGGCCCTGCGCCAGAGTGACCAAGCGATGATGTGGGCGGGTTGGATGCGTCGTTGGG
>Ga0302320_10004899_pt1 | contig 30188 bp, 24 predicted proteins | sample Bog_T0_3_FD_202130 | JGI IMG/M metagenome (GOLD analysis project Ga0302320, IMG submission 202130) | Peat permafrost microbial communities from Stordalen Mire near Abisko, Sweden - Bog_T0_3 | ecosystem: Environmental > Terrestrial > Soil > Wetlands > Peat | place: Sweden: Abisko, Stordalen Mire... | reverse complement strand
TTGTTGTCGAGAACATCGTGATGCATCGCGACGCCGGCGAATTGCGCGTTGACGCCGTCCGCAAGGCGCTCAAGGAAATCACCGTTCCGCTGATCGGCTCAACTATTACGCCGGTGGTCGTGTTTCTGCCTCTGGTTTCGGTAAGCGGCGTCACCGGCAGCTTCTTCCGCGCCCTCGCCGTCACCATGACCGCCGCCCTGCTCACATCGCTCTTGCTGGCGCTCACCTGGACGCCGGGCCTGAGCATGGTGCTGCTGGCCGAGCACGAATCGCAGAAAGAGTTCGAAGAGCACAAGCATGGAGCCCTCTTCTCTCTCGTGCTCGCAACTCACAAGCGCCTGCTCGACTGGGCTTTGGCCAAGCCGCTCTGGGTGGGCGTGGCGTGTCTGCTGCTTGTCGCGGGAACCTGGGGCTGCTATCAAGGCCTCGGTTCCGACCTGCTGCCGCAGATGGACGAAGGCGGCTTCATTCTCGACTACATCATGCCCGCCGGCAGCTCGCTGAATGAAACCAATCGCGTGCTCGAGCACGTTGAACGCATCCTGCGCAGTACGCCGGAGGTTGACGTCACCTCGCGCCGCACCGGCCTGGAAATGGGCTACAACGCCGTGCACGAGGCCAACACCGGCGACTTTACTGTCAAACTAAAGCAGAAGCGCAGCCGCTCCATCGACGAGATCATGGACGACGTCCGCCAGCGCATCAAGACCACCGAGCCTGAGCTGGACGTAGAGTTCACCCAGGTGCTGCAGGACGTTATCAACGATCTTTCCAACGCTCCTGAGCCGATTCAGATCAAGATCTTCTCAAACGATGCAGCCTTCCTTGAACAGCTCGCGCCGCGCGTGGGCGATGCCATCGGCAAAGTCCCCGGCGTAACAGATGTTGAAGACGGAATAGAGAACACGATCAGCGGCCCGGCCACCAACTTTCAGGTGAACCCGGTTGTCGCGGCGCGCACGGGCTTCACGCCGGAAGAGGTTTCACAAGACGCTACGGCGATTCTCGATGGCATTGAGACCACCGATCCTCTCATCACCAACGGCCGGCCTTATACCATCCGTGTGCGCCTTGGCGACCAGACGCGCACCTCGCTCGACGCAATCGAAAACACGGTCTTTAACAGCAGCACCGGACACACTGCGTCGCTTGGTTCGCTAGCCACCATCGAACAACTGCCGCCGCAGAACGAAATCCATCGCGAAAACCTGCAGCGTCTCGTCGTCGTCACCGGCCAGTTGCAGGGCTCCGATCTGGGCAGCGCCATGGCCGGAGTCCAAAAGGCCGTCGCGGCTCTCCACCTGCCCTCGTCTGTGCGCGTCGAGTACGGCGGCACCTATCAGGAGCAGCAGAAATCCTTCCACGATCTTCTGCGCGTTCTGCTGTTGGCGCTGGCGCTGGTCTTTGGCGTGCTGCTTACGGAATTCCGCAACTTCCCCGCGCCCATCGCCATTCTCACTTCGTCGGTGCTGTCCATCTTTGGCGTCATCGTGGCGCTGCTGGTTACGCACACCACGTTCAACGTGGCTTCATTCATGGGCCTCATCATGGTCATTGGCATCGTTGCCAAAAACGGCATTCTTCTGCTTGACGCCGATGAGCGATTCCGCGCCCAGGGTGTAGCGCCGCGCGAGGCCATGCTGCAGGCGACGCAGCGCAGGCTGCGGCCCATCGTGATGACCGCGCTGGCCGCGGTCTGCGGCATGTTGCCGCTGGCCTTCGCACTCGGCGCTGGATCGCAGATGCTGCAGCCCTTGGCCATCGCCGTCATCGGCGGACTATGCGTGTCCATGGTGCTCAGCCTGGTGGTTACGCCGCTGGTTTACTTCCTGCTCACGCGCAACCGCCATGCGTCCTTAGCCGATCTTGCGTAGGGATGGGAGAATAGAAACATGCCCGATCCCATTGTCCTCACTGCCGCTCAGGCCCGCGTTCTGGGTGCGCTTGTCGAAAAGGAAGTCACAACGCCGGAGTATTACCCGCTCTCGCTCAATGCGCTGATGAATGCGTGCAATCAGCGCTCAAACCGCGAGCCGGTGATGAGTCTCGACGAGGACGATGTGCGCCAGGCTCTGCGCGGCCTTGAGGATAAGCGTCTGGCCGGTCGTGCCCGCTCCGCAGATGGCCGCGTGACCAAGTACGAGCATTGGTTCGGCGAGGCGTTCAACTTTAACCGCGCTGAAACCGCGCTCATTTGCATGTTGCTTCTGCGTGGTCCGCAAACGCCCGGTGAACTGCGCGGCCGTACCGAGCGCTTGCATCGCTTCGACGAGCCCGGCGATGTGCTCGGCGGTCTGCAAAAACTCATGGAGCGCGAACCGCCGCTGGCCGCCGTGCTGCCGCGCCTGCCCGGAACCAAGGAGGCCCGCTACGCGCATCTGCTCTCTGGGCCGGTCGAAGCGATTCTGGCCAGCCTGCCCGCGGAAGATTCATCCAGACCCGCCGCTTCCGCTTCGGGCGAGCGCATGGACAAGTTTGAAGCCGAACTGGTGGAGCTTCGCAATCAGGTAGCCGCGCTACAGCAGAAGATCGACAACCTTTTAAGCTGAATAAAAGCGGAGCCACGCCCCGCAAAATCCCCGGAGGAAACACCATGTCCGAAGCCGCAACTAACGCCGCTCCCCGCACACTCGATGAGAGAATCGACCGCCTCGCCGAAGTCGCCGTCAAAGTCGGTCTCGGTCTTCAGCCTGGACAGGAACTGCTGATGACTGCGAGCACCGACACTCTGCCGCTGGCGCGCCGCATCGCCGAGCACGCCTATCGCGCCGGAGCCGGGCTGGTCACCACGCTCTTTACCGACGACGAATCCACGCTGGCGCGCTACAAGTTCGCGCCCGGCGAGAGTTTTGACCGCGCCGCAAACTGGCTCTACGAGGGCATGGCCTCGGCGTTCAAGAGCGGAACCGCGCGGCTGGCCATTGCCGGCGGCAATCCCACGCTGCTCTCGCAGCAGGACCCCGACAGAGTAGGCCGCGCAAATCGTGCGCTTTCGCAGGCATACCGGCCGGCTCTCGAGCTCATCACGCGCCACCAGATCAACTGGACCATCGTTTCCAGCGCGACTCCCGCCTGGGCTGCCGTGGTCTTCCCCGGCGAAGCGCCCGATGTGGCCTTGGCTAAGCTGTGGGACGCCATCTTTGCCGCCTCCCGCATCGATTCCGCCGACCCCGTCTCGAACTGGAAGCAGCACGATGCCGCGCTGCACCTCCACGCCGACCGGCTCAACGAAAAGCGCTATTCGGCGCTCAAGTATCGCGGTCCCGGCATCGATCTTCGCATTGGTCTGGCCGACGAACATCTCTGGCTGGGCGGCGGAACTCACGCCGGCAACGGCTACTATTGCATTCCCAACATTCCCACTGAAGAAATCTTCACCATGCCCCACAAAGACCGCGTCGACGGCACGGTCACGGCCAGCAAGCCACTCTCGCACATGGGAACCATGATCGAAGGCATTCAAGTGCGCTTTGAAAAAGGCCGCATTGTGGATGCGCGCGCCACTCGCGGCCAGGAAGTGCTCCAGCGGCTGGTCGATACCGACGAAGGCGCGCGGCATCTGGGTGAAGTGGCGCTGGTGCCGCACTCCTCGCCCATTGCCAGCAGCGGAATCGTCTTCTCGAACACGCTCTTCGATGAGAACGCCGCTTCGCACATCGCCATGGGCCAGGCTTACTCGTCCTGCACGCGCGGCGGAGAAAAACTCACCCCTGAGGAACTGGCCGCACGGGGCGCAAATGACAGCCTTATCCATGTGGACTGGATGATCGGATCGCCTCAGCTCGACATCGACGGAGTGACCAGCACGGGCCTAGAGGAGCCGCTGATGCGCAACGGCGAATGGGTCTAGCCCTTCCACAGTCATCCGTGAAGGGCGCATGATTCCAAGGGCAATCGCATTTCAGATTGCGGGCATGATTCTGTTTTGAAGGGCACGGATTTATCCGTGCCGTGAGCTGATGAATGTATCCAGCCTTTAGGCCCCGAGGGATGGGTTTACATCCCAAGAACATCCCTCCGCGGCTAAAGCCGGTCCGTTTTTGCGACTCTTTTGGCACGGATAAATCCGTGCCCTTTCAAAACTGTTCCTGTCGACAAGCAGAAATCAAAATGCGATTGCCTTGCATGATTTCCAGCCGATTGCACGCCTGCGCAACGGCAGGATAAGATTCTGCTGCAAATGTTTTCATGGGGGATTCGTTCTATGCGCCTTCACACTGCTTTCCTGCCTCTTCTTCTTGCCTTTCCGCTGCTTGCCTCGGCCCAGACCACGGCCGCCAAGCCGCACCACAAGTCTGTGCCCACGGAATCAGCTCCCATTCTGGCCGCCACGCCGCCCATGGGATGGAATAGCTGGAACTTCTTCGCTGGCAAAGTCACTGACAAGGACATCCGCAATGCCGCCGATCAGATGGTCGCTACCGGCATGAAAGATGCCGGCTATGTATACATCAACATCGACGACACATGGGAAGGCGATCGCAATGCTGACGGCGTGCTGACTTCCAATGCGAAGTTCCCTGATATGAAAGCGCTGGCCGACTACGTCCACTCCAGGGGGCTCAAGCTCGGCATCTACTCCGGCCCAGGCTCCAAAACCTGCGCCGGCTTTAACGCTTCGCTCGATCACGAGGTACAGGACGCGCAGCTCTACGCCTCCTGGGGCATCGACTACCTCAAGTACGATTACTGCAGCTTTGGTTGGGACATGTCCAAGAAGTCTCCCACCGATGAGACCGGGCAGATGCGCCAGATGGTCGATGCCTACGCAAAGATGGGCAAGGCTCTCCAGCAAAGCGGACGCCCCATCGTCTACTCGCTCTGCCAGTACGGAATGGATGCGCCGTGGGAGTGGGCGCCGGCAATCGGCGGCAATCTGTGGCGCTCCACCGACGACGTGCAGGCCAACTGGCTAAGCATTTACGGCATCATCAACCAGCAGGCGGGCCTGGCCAAATACGCCGGCCCCGGTCACTGGAACGATCCTGACATGCTCGAGGTGGGCAACGGCCGGCTCTCGCTGGCTGAGAATCGCACGCACTTCTCCATGTGGGCCTTGCTGGCCGCGCCGCTGCTTGCCGGCAACGACCTGCCCAACATGAAGCCGGAAATCAAAGCCATCCTCACCAACAAAGACGTAATCGCCATCGATCAGGACAAGCTGGGCCGCGAAGGAACCCGCGCCTATGTCGACGGCGAAGTCGAAGTCTGGACCCGCCATCTCTCCAACGGCGCACTGGCCATCGCCGTGCTCAACGCAGGCCGTGACCGCGTCGCCAATCATCCGTTCCATCTGAATCTTACGCAGCTCGGCCTCAAGGGGCCCGAGAAAGGCAAGAATTTGTGGACCGGCCAGGACGTGACGCTGACCAACAATCAGCCCATCGAGATCAAAGGCCACGACATACTGCTGGTAAGGATCGACTCACCAAAATAAGGCAGCGAAAAAAACGGCCGGCGAACGGTTGTCCGTTCGCCGGCCCATTTTGTTTAGGTCGCGTCTCCGATTGATTTCGGAAAACTGATCCCCGTCTTAAATCGCCGTGCCCAGGCACACATTGAACCAGCCGCGCTCGTCGGTCCAGCTCTCGGTTGCGGCAAATCCCGCCTCCGCCATCATCGCCTCGGCCTGTCCTGGCGCGTATTTGTAGCTGTTCTCTGTGTGGATGGTCTCGCCCTGCGCAAACTCCACCTTCAATTCGAGCGCCGCAACCCAAACCGTCTGCGCCGCTCTGCTCTCCAGGTGCATCTCAATGCGCGACTCCGTCTCGTTCCACACCGCGCGATGCTCAAAGCTGTCGAGAATGAACTCCGCATCCAGTTCTCGGTTCAGCCGCACCAGCAAATTCAAATTGAAGTCCGCTGTCACTCCCGCAAAATCGTCGTAGGCGGCCAGCAGCGTCGCGCGCTCCTTCACCAGATCCACGCCCAGCAGGAATCCATCGCCGGGCCTCAGACTCGCCCGCACCCGGCTCAGAAGCTGCCGCGCCTGCCCTGGATCGAAGTTGCCGATGCTCGATCCGATGTAGAGCAGCAACCGCCGTTCGTGCGACGGCGCAGGCTCAAGGTCGATGCAGCTGTCGCAGGTGCGTCGCGGTCCTCGCAGCCGACGCCGGCTTTGGCTTCGCGCCGAATCCTGCGTGTAGTCGGTAACGCGCGGAGTCACCGTCACTCCGGCGATCTCCCCTTCAATGTTCAGCTTGGCCTGCTCAAGCGCGCTGGCTGAAATATCCAGTGGCTCGTAATCCAGCGTTCCCTGGCGTGCAACCGCGGCCTTCAGCAGCAGTTGCGTTTTGCCCGCCGACCCCGCGCCCAGCTCGCTGATGCGAAGCCGGCCTCCGTCTGCTGCCCGGGCAATGATCGCCCCCGCATTTGCAGCCAGAATCGAACGCTCGGTGCGGGTCAGGTAGTACTCCGGCCGCTCGGTAATCTCGTCGAAGAGCCGCGATCCCGCCCGGTCGTAAAAAAGCCAGGCAGGCAGCCGCTTCGGTTGGGAACCCAGTCCCCTGCGCACTGCCAGGGCGACCTGTTCATCGACTGCCAGCACATCGTTCACTGGCGCAGCCGCAGTCAATCGTTCGATTGATTCAGCAATTTGGGGAAACGCAAAAGTCGTCATCGGATTTGACAGGTTCGCTAGGGGAAGCCAATCCTTGTTATGCCTCTGGTTGGATGCAAGCCAGCCGGTTGAAGGTTACTAAGGTCCGGTTAAAATCGTCTGGTTCCTACTCCGCCAGTCGAATTCCCGAGAACTGCCATCGCGTCTCCGGCGCAAAAAAGTTCCGGTAACTGGCGCGAATATGCGCTGCCGGCGTTACGCACGATCCACCCCGCAGCACCATCTGTCCGCTCATAAACTTGCCGTTGTACTCTCCCAGCGTTCCCGCCAAGGGCTTGAACCCTGGATAGCCAAGATAAGCGCTGGCCGTCCACTCCCAGCAATCGCCAAACTGCTGCGCGAGCCCTTGATTGCTGGCGATTTGCGGCGCGGACGTCGGCATCAACATCTCTGAATCCAATAGGTTTCCTTTCACTGGCAGTCCCGCGGCCGCAGTCTCCCATTCAAACTCCGTGGGCAACCGCTTGCACGCCCACCGCGCATAGGCATCCGCCTCGTAAAAGCTTACGTGGCTCACCGGATGGTTCTCCAACCGTTCCAGCGGAATCTCTCCACGCAGGGTAAAGACGGACCATGCGCCGTTTTCGTTCGTCCAGTAAAGCGGCGCATTCCATCCATTGGACTTGACCGCTTCCCATCCCGCTGAAAGCCACAGCTCTGTCTTGCGGTAGCCCCCGTCGGCAATAAACTCGGCGAACTCACCGCAGGTCACCAGCCGCCGCGAAAGCCGGAACGGCTCAAGCCACACCCGGTGGTTCGGAAGCTCATTGTCAAAGCAGAATCCCTCACCTGAGTGCCCAGCCTCGCACAATCCACCTGCATATTGCTCGTAATCCAATGCCGCTAGCCTCTGCCCTGCAGCTTCCGTTTCAATGCCCCTCGCCCGGTAAACGGGGCGCAGCGGATTGCTGTAAAACCCATGAAGAATATCGGTTAGGAGCAGCTCCTGGTGCTGTTCTTCGTGGTTTACCCCCAGTTCAATGCGGCGCAACGCCTCAGGCTCAGCTTCAGACTCAAGCAGGCGCTCAATTCCCTCGTCCACGTGACATCGATAGCGCAAAACCTCATCCAGAGCGGGCCGCGAAAACGAGCCGCGCAGCCGCTTCTCAGGAAAGATAGAAAACGTTTCGTAATAGGAGTTGAAGAGCCAGTGAAAATCCGGATGAAATGGGAGGTAGCCTTCCAGAAACTCCCGCAGCACAAACGACTCGAAGAACCACGCGGTGTGGGCCATGTGCCACTTGCCGGGAGAAGCTTCGGGCAGCGACTGCACCATCATGTCCTCGGCGGTTAGATCCGCGCATAGCGCCGTGCTCCGCTTCCGCACCCCGCTAAACCTCTTGCTTAAATCCACTTGCGCTGTCTCCTGTGCCTGTGTCGCCATGGCCGTTCTCATCTGGTCCCTCCCATGCTGGAACGAGTCTACTTCGAAATTTGTGCATTCCCTATAGTCGATACGGTACTTTTGTCGCTGAATTAATTGTGCGAGGCCTAGCCACCGCCGCAAAATGGTGCTGTAATCTTTGGTTGCAATTCTGTTGCATGGGACGAAGCCGCAAATCGATTGCCCCTTTGATGTCCCAGGGGAACTTGATGTCCATGTTCGATGATTCTCGATGTTTATCGGGTGTAGGATTTTTGGGAGTTGTTGCTGTACTGGTTCTCTCGGGCGCACCCTCTGCCCCCGCACAAGCTCCTTCGGTAACCCAAGCCGCATCCTCAGTGCAATCAACCGTTCCCGGTTCTGCCGAGCCCTCCGCGGTTCCTGCAAATCCCAGTTCAGTTTCGGTAATTCGGGCAGACCCGCCAACTCCTGAGCAGGTTGGAGATTCGCTTTCCATGCACCGCCGCTATCAGGAAGCGATCGAGGCCTACTCCAGATCGCCCAGGCTCTCACCCGCCATCTGGAACAAGATGGGCATCGCCTACCAGATGATGTTCAATGCGAAGGATGCGGCCCGTTGCTACAACCAATCGCTCAAGCTCAATCCGCGCAACTCGCAGGTTATCAATAATCTGGCGACCGTTTACGATTCGGAAAAGAACTTCCGGGCAGGTGAGCGCTACTACCGCAAAGCTCTCCGGCTCGATCCGAACTCCGCCCTAATCCTCCGCAATCTCGGTTCCAACCTCTTGTCCCAGCACAAATTCAAAAAGGGAGACGAAGTGTACCGCCAGGCTGTGGCGATCGATCCTCGGATCTTCGATCAGCACTCGGGCATCAGCGTCCAGAACCCGGCTTCGGTCGAGGATCGTGGAGTGCTGCACTTCTACATGGCAAAAGGATGTGTGATTGGCGGAAACCCCGTGTGCGCCATTCAGAACCTGCGCATGGCTCTCAACGAGGGGTACACCAGCGCCAAGAAAGTTGCCGACGACCAAAGCTTTGCAAGCCTCCGCGACCTGCCCGACTTCAAGCAGATGATCGCCTCCGAGAGTGAGCACCAATAGAGGTGAGCGCGTTCGTGCGCCTTATGTTTCTCAATGTGCGGCAGAAAGGTCGGCTCATTCGCGGCCGGAGCTAGAGGCTAGGAGCTAGCAGCGAGAAGCTGTCTCTACGCCTTTCCGATCACTCTGGCCAGCATTTCGCCGATATCTGCCGGTGAGCCCACCACGTGGATTCCCGCCTCGGTCATGGCCTTCATCTTGTCGGCGGCCGTGCCCTGTCCGCCGCTGATGATGGCGCCGGCGTGGCCCATGCGGCGTCCTGGAGGCGCGGTCTGTCCGGCGATAAAGCCCACCACCGGCTTCTTCACGTGCTGCTTCACGAACTCTGCCGCAGCCTCTTCTGCTGAGCCGCCGATTTCGCCGATCATAATGATCGCTTCAGTCTCCGGATCCTCGTTGAACAAGCGCAACGCATCGATGTGCGTGGTCCCGATAATGGGATCGCCGCCAATACCGATCGCCGTTGACTGGCCAATGCCGCGCTGCGTCAACTGGTGCACCGCTTCATACGTCAGCGTGCCCGAGCGCGAAACAATCCCGATCGAGCCTTCCTTGTGGATGCGCCCCGGCATGATGCCGATCTTGGCTTTGCCAGGCGAGATGACGCCAGGGCAGTTCGGTCCCACCAGCCGCGACTTTGAGGTCTTCAGCTTTGCCCACACCTTCACCATATCCAGCGTGGGTATGCCCTCGGTGATGCAGACGATCAGCGGAATGCCCGCGTCTTCCGCTTCCAGAATTGCGTCTGCGGCAAATGGCGGCGGAACAAAGATCATGGTCGCGTTGGCGCCGGTCTCATTCACCGCGTCGGTCACCGTGTTGAATACCGGCCAGCCCTCGTGCGTGGTTCCGCCCTTGCCAGGCGTCACTCCGCCCACCACCTTTGTGCCGTACTCGGCGCAGCCCTTGGCGTGGAACGTGCCTTCTTTGCCGGTCAATCCTTGAACGATCAAACGCGTGTTGTTATCTACCAGAACAGCCATCGGTAAATCAGCTCCTAGCTTCTAGCCTCTAGCTCCTAGCTCTTAAAAGATTGGATGAATGCTCCGAGCATCTTTGAAGTCTCGGTACCTATGGACTCAGCCCTGTTTCCCAGCGCCTCATCGCCAATCTTCAATCGCTTCGCAAGTAAAAGCTGTGTTTGAACTTCGTAAGTCGAACCTTGCGCCTGCTTTTCTCTCCAAACAGCGGTACTTAGCTAGCAGCTAGAAGCTGCCTTCACCACTAGCTCCGCCGCTTCTTTCATGGTTGCTCCAACCAGAAAGTTCAGCCCCGAATCCTTCAGAATCTGACGGCCCTCTTCCACGTTGGTTCCCTCAAGCCGCAGAACGATGGGCACCTTCACGTTGAGTTTGCGGGCTGCGGCCACAACGCCGGTCGCCAGCCGGTCCACGCGCAGAATGCCGCCAAAAATGTTGATGAAGATGGCCTTCACATTCGCGTCTGAAAGCAGAATTTCGAATGCGTGCTCAATCTGCTCCTGCGTTGCGCCGCCGCCAACGTCAAGAAAGTTGGCCGGGCTTCCGCCCGCGTACTGGATGATGTCCATCGTGGCCATCGCCAGGCCGGCTCCGTTCACCATGCAGGCAATTGAGCCGTCCAACTTGATGTAGTTGAGCGAGTACTTGCTGGCTTCCACTTCCAGCGGATCCTCTTCGGCCACGTCGCGCAGCGCTTTGATGTCGGCGTGGCGAAACAGCGCGTTGTCGTCAAAATTGATCTTGGCATCGAGCGCGAACAGCTTGTCGTCCTTGGTGGTGATGAAAGGATTGATCTCCACCAGTGAAGCATCGGTATCGATAAATGCTTTGTACAGACTCTGAAAGAAAGCCACGGCCTGGTTGATCTGCGTGTTCTTTAGCCCCAGCGCAAAGGCCAGCTTGCGCCCTTGCCATGCGCCAAAGCCCACCGCCGGGTCAATCGTCTCTTTGTAGATTGCCTCTGGCGTCTTTGCGGCAACCTCTTCAATCTCCATGCCGCCGGCCTGCGAGGCCATAAACACCAGCTTGCCCGTGGCGCGGTCAAGCACAATGCCCAGGTAAAGCTCGCGATCGATTGCCGCGGTCTCTTCAATCAGCAACCGCTGTACCTTCTGGCCCTGCGGGCCGGTCTGGTGCGTAATCAGCTGCATTCCGAGAATGTTTTTCACGTGCAGCTCGGCTTCTTCGCGAGTGCGGGCCACCTTTACGCCGCCGCCCTTGCCGCGGCCGCCCGCGTGGATCTGCGCCTTCACAACCACGCCCGTTGCGCCCTCGGCAAACAGCTTGCGCGCTGCTGCTGAAGCTTCTTCCGGCGTATTGGCCACTTCGCCCCTGGGGACGGCAACGCCGTACTTCGCCAGGATTTCCTTTGCCTGATACTCGTGGATTTTCATGTGTGTAGGAACCGCCCAGTCCGCTGCTGTTTGGGGGATTCGGGACCGGGGGCCGGGCTTCTAGTCCAGGCCAGCGAGACCGTTTCAGCGGTAATGAAATCTTATCTTGCGCCACGTTCGAGCCGCAAACCCCGGCGCCATTCCCCCGCGCGCCATTACCATTATGGACATGGGTATTGTGAAAGAACTGCTGAAACCGATGGCCGAAGACGGCGCTGCCATGACCCGCCAGCAGGCGGCGGCGGCGCTTGAAGAGATTCTTGCCGGACAAGCGCCGGAGGTTGAGACCGCGGCGCTGGTGGCCGTTATGGCCACGCGCGGAGAACAGGCCCCAGAGCTGGCCGGCTTTGTCGATGTCATGCGCGCGCGCGTTACGTCCGTGCCGTTGACCCAGGAAGAGCGCGCCACGCTGGTGGACGTGGTGGGCACCGGCGGCGGCGGTCCGCTCACCTTCAACATCTCGTCGGGAGCGGCGCTGGTTGCCGCCGCTGCGGGAGCCAAAGTGGCCAAGCACGGCAATCGCGCTGTCACCTCGCGCTGCGGCGCGGCAGACGTGCTTGAAGCTCTCGGCGTGCCCATCGATCTGAACCCGGAACTGGCCGTCGAATGCCTGCGCGACACAGGATTCATGTTTCTGTTTGCGCCGCTCTACCATCCCGCCATGCGCGTGGTCGGGCCGCTGCGCCGCAGCCTGGGTTTCAGAACCATCTTCAATCTCTGCGGCCCGCTCACCAATCCAGCCGGTGCGCGCGCTCAGGTCATCGGCGTGCTCGCGCCCAGCAAGGTGCTGCTGGTTGGCCGCACCCTGGTGGAGCTTGGCGCAAGCCGCGCCTATGTTGTGCATGGCACTGACGGCATCGACGAGCTGACCACCACAGGTGAGTCCGTGGTGGCGCGTGTTGAGGAGACCGAAACAGGCGAGCTCAAGCTCAGGGCTGCGCGCGTTACGCCAGAAATGGCCGGATTGCCGCGCACCACCCTCGATCGATTCGTCGGCGGCGACGTGGCCACAAACGCCGCAATGCTCTACGACGTGCTCACCGGCATCAAAGGCGAGCGCCGCGACATTGTGCTGCTCAATGCTGCGGCGGGGTTGGTTGCCGCCGGCATGGCCGTGGATTTGAAGCAGGGTGTCGAGATGGGAGCAGAAGCCATTGACTCAGGCCAGGCTGCCGTCACCCTTGAAAAGCTGCGCCAGTTCGGCGCAAAACACAGCGCGCAAAAGGTGAATTGAGGATGGCGGAGTCGCTTGCAGGCTTCACACGAGAGTGCAAGAAGCGTCAGGGCACGAGTTCACTCGTGCCGCAAGATGTCAGTAAAATCGCGGGCTTTTAGCCCCTGCGCATTTACAGCAGTCCCGATTCCCCAGCAATGCGCCGCGACAGCACCCAGGAAGCTAGCGAGATAGCCAGCGCCAATCCCACCCAGCCGAGCGGCGCAAGCGTCTGCTCCAGTCCAACGGGAAGATGCACCGGCGCGGCTGCTGCCGCATGGTATGCGGAAACAGCCTCGCGCACCAGCTCCACTCCGCCCCATCCAAACACCCCTGCGGCTAGCACAAACCCCGGAATCGCCCGCTTCCACGGGAACCGGATGGGCGCGGGAGCGCGAGCCTCGTCCTCCACGCGTTCCATCACCGAAGCCAGAAAACCCGACGACGGAATCAGATCTTCTTCCGTCGAAAGAATCCGGTCGAGCGTACTCATTCCGTTCTTTTTCGCGTTTTCAATCGGATGGTTCATCGTCAGGCCTCCTCTCTTTGGTTCAACTTGGCCAGCGTGCGGCTCGCGTCTTGCTGGTTTAGATGCGGGAATCGGCTTTTAAGCAGTGCCCGCGCCCGCGCCAGTCTGGCTTTCACGGTGCCTTCGGGCAGATGCATGGTCCTGGCCGTTGCCGCAACGTCCATCTCATGAAAGTAGAACAAAACAACTGCTTCGCGATAGCGCTGCGGCAGCGCCAGCACCGCCCGCCGCACTTCGTCGTTGCGCCCCTGCTCCCGCAGCCCATCCAGTTGGCTTGCCGGCGCTGATGGTTCGGCAGCCTCTTCTAGCGGCACGTTGACGGTGGGAAAGCGCTTCAACTCGTTCCGATAAACATTCGCCGCCAGCGCAAACAGCCACGTTGAAAAGCTCGACTCGCGCCGCCATTGCGCCAGATTGCGCCATGCGCGCAGAAAAGCCTCCTGTGCCATCTCTTCCGCGCGGCTGCGGTCACGGCAGTAGCGCCACGCCATGTTCACCAGCGGCCCCTGCCAGCGGGCGACGATCTCCGCAAAGGCCTGCGTATCGCCTGCCAGCACGCGGTCCGCGCAGGCCGTGTCTTCCGTCGCGGATTTTGGCGTGGTCATCAATATCGAGCCTTCCCAATCGGGTGTGACAGCCACACCGCCAATACGGTTGCATTATCTTGCTCGGGTGCATTTTCTCGCGGCCGCATCTCTCCAACAAAATGCAACCGGACGTGCAACTCCGCTGTCACACCGTTTGCAATGGGGAGAAAACCCCCGGCAAAAGGATAAGGAGGATTGTATGGGAGATATAGGACCTGTGGGCGTGTGGGTGTTCTTGTCCATCGGTGCGGTGGCGTTGTTTGGTGTATTTCTTCCCGTAGTCACGTGGATCGATAGCCAGCGCAAGGAGCGCGAGGCCTTCTATCAGGCCGAGACTTTCCGGCGGCTTGCCGAATCGTCTGGCGAGGGCGCAAAGGCCGCCATCGAGTTGATGCGCGAGCAGACGCGGCAGAAGCGCCTGAAACAACGCGAAGGAATGAAGATCAGCGGCCTCATCAATATCGGTCTCGGCGCAGGACTTTGCATCTTCCTTCGTGTCCTTACCGGGCCGGGCGGGCCGTGGCTCAGCGGGCTGATTCCAGGGTTCATCGGCGTCGCCCTGCTCACCTACGTCCTCTTTTTCGCCGCGCCTGTCGATAAGGCGTAGCCTAGCCGGTATCCTGTGCGATCCAGGACTATCGCATTTGGAGTCGGGATCAAGACGGGTTTTTGAAACATGCTGTAGAACTGCAGGCATTCCATCCAACTTATCGTTGGTTTTGCAACTTAGGTTCATAAGTGCACCTAAGTTAGTTCAACTTACTCGGCGGTATTCGATTTCTGCACCAACCTAAGTGAAATCCACAGATTTACCTGATTTTTACACTTGCTTCCACAGATTGAACGGGCCTAAGCTCCTCTCCAGTTGATGAGCTTGTAGGGAAATTGGAAGCGCGGTTCCCAACTGAAAGTACGATGCAGGAATGCAGTTGAAGCAGGATGTAAGTCGGTCGGCTTGCCGGCGGACGGAGTCCTGAAAGAGATTGAGAGAATGCATCCAGAGTCGGACGGGAATGTGCGAAGCCCGCTTGGATACGAAGATTCATCCGCAGCCTAGCTGAAGATGCAAAGTTCGAGAAGACCGGGAGTCATCATCGATCCAGCCGCAGATGCAGGATCCAGGGAAACCTGAAGACGCAGGGGCGGCGAAGCCGGAAGGTGCGAGCACCGAGGCAACTCGGTATCCATCAGCCGGCGCCAAAGGAGAGGGGCACCGGGGCAACCCGGAAACTCAATCCCGAGGCCAAACCGGAGGATGAAGCGTGCGGGGAAACTCGCAGCCTCATCGGGAGGCGTACCCCGGAGAGCAGAGTTCGAGGGCAACCGAGAACTCAAGCAACGGAGACGCCGAAGGACGGGAGATTCGGGGCAACTCGAAGGCCCGCCGCCGGTACATCCCGAAGGTGAGGAATGCGGGGAAACCTGCAATCCCCATCGAGAGGAGCTGCCAGGAAGAGCGCAGCAGCGGGGTGACCCGCAAACTGCAGCGCCAGCGGCGCCAAAGGATGCGCGAGTCGGGGCAACCCGAGACGGCATCGCGGGAACGGGTTCTGTGCGCACAACCAGGGTAACTTGGGAGCTGCACAGGGCCTGAACGGGTAGATGATCGATCCAGTTTTCCCTCAGGTCCACCCTATCGAAGATGCCAGAGACTCCGGTCTCTGGCGTTTTCGTTTTTGCAGGCATCCAGAATGACGCTCTAATCCCTCCCGGCAGAGGTTCGCTCACCACGGCGTAAACTACCCGTGGAGGAGTTCTTCCAATGATCATGGGATTTTCGCGGAGGGCCGGAATATTTGCAATTCTTGCCGCGCTCTGTTTTGCAACCGTAACGATTCGCGCGAATGGTCAGTTTGGCGCACCTGCAGACACCAGTGCGTTCACAATACCTCACGATCAGTTGATGCAGCCGGAGGAGTTGAACCGTCTCCTGCACGGGGGTGGCGCCAAGCCCCTGGTGTTGCAAGTTGGTTCGCGCATGTTGTTCGAGCAGGCGCACATTCCGGGGGCCGAGTATGCTGGGCCGGGCTCTCAGGATGCCGGACTCGATCAGCTCAAGAGCAGGGTTGCGCCGCTGCCGCGCAATACTTTCATCGTTCTCTATTGCGGCTGCTGCCCGTGGGGCCGCTGCCCGAACATTGCGCCGGCGTTCAATCTGTTGCATGGCTTGCGATTTACCCGCGTGAAGGTCCTCTATATGGCCGAGAACTTCGGGACCGACTGGGCGGCGAAGGGGTATCCGGTTGAACGGAGCAGGTAGTGGCTTTCTGCAGCATTTTAGGAATGGGCAGCGACTTCTTCGAGAGGCAAGAGACAGCATATCCTCAAAGATGAACCGGCTTGAGCGCGTGCTTTCAGTCTTCACTCGTTCTCAAGATGCGATAGACTCGGCGGCTGCGTCGAGCGCTTTCACGCTGCGAGTGCAACGCCAACTTCGGGGCCGCAGAATCCGGGTTATGGTATTGCTGATTGCGGGCTGCCTGCCGGCGGCGGCCTTCGCCGCCAGTATGCACATTGCGAAATCCCTCATCGACAAGCCAGCACCGGAGATTGCACGTAAAGATCTCGCCGGCTCTGAACTCGATCTCAGAGGCCTGCGGGGAAAGGTAGTGCTGCTCAATTTCTGGGCCACGTGGTGCGCGCCTTGCCAACTAGAGATGCCGGTGTTTGCCGATTGGCAACGGCGTTATGGGCCGGGCCTCCAAGTTGTGGGAATCTCGATGGACGACGACGCAGCGCCGGTGCGCAATCTGATTGCGAGGATGAAAGTGAACTATCCCGTCGCCATGGGCGATGCGACGCTGGGAGAGCGCTACGGCGGCGTTCTCGGATTGCCCTTGACGTATTTGATCGACAAGCGAGGAACAGTGCGCGCGCGGTTTCAAGGGGAGACGGATTTAAAGGTGATCGAAAAGCAACTCAAGGTGATGCTGGCGCAGTGATAGCTTGCGGATATGGGCAGCACCCGATTCGTTCGATGTTGGCGGATCTTTCTGAGCGGCCTTTCCTGCAGAGAGGTAGAGCCGCTCAAAGTTTCTGCCTTCTTGACGACAAATCCGAAAATGTCTTAGCTACGACTTACTGGGCTGGTTCGGCTGCCTGTCCCTTCGACATGTTTCGAATATAGATAACCAGATTCCACACCGTGCTGTTGCTTGCGCGTCCGGCTGCTTCAGGCGGCATCTTCTCTTTGCCGTTGCGAATGGCCGCGAACAGATCGCCATCCATTTTCCCGGCCAGCGACTTCGGCTCTGTGAAGTTCGGCATCGGCACGCCCAGGCTCTTGGCGATGTCTGTTTTGCCGTCGCCATTCTCTGCGTGGCACAGTGCGCAGTCGATTTTGTAAATGCTTTTTGCTCTTGCCTGGGATTCCGGAGTGGGCGTTACTGGATTTGTAGATTTTGCCGCTGGTGTATCTTCGGGCGCGGTTCCGGTGTCTTGCGGTCTGGAGCCTTGGGTCGGAGCAGCAGCAAGTGCGAGCAAGGCCGCGGCGGAAAGCAGCAGAAATGGTTTCAACATAATCGTTCTCCTTTAAACAGATGTCGAATAAAGGCATCTTGTTACGTTGATCGGAATTCTGGCGGGAATTATAGGCCTAATCGATTGCAGTGAACAGCCTCGTGCATCACACCATTTAATTGCGGTAACGGAGTTGTGTACACCGGCGGGTCAAAGCGGGAATTGTACGGAAAATCACCGAAGCCAAACAGGCGTCTGTTCTTTAGCAGGCAGTGAGACTAGCCGACCGGCGGAGGGCGAGCGATCGGCGGGTCTCGTTGCGCCCTAGTGAATGGCGGTAGAGCTTGATCCGGCGCCCGGCCTATTCTTGTTCAGCAGGAATGCGAGTCCGATCAAGATCAATGACATCCACGAAAGCTCCATGTAGACATCTTGATAGCCCTGTGCCAATGCCTGCCGGTTGAGCTGGGAGTAGATATTGCCCAGAGCCATGGCCATGCCGTTGGAGCTACCAAAGTGGTTCCCGAAAAAGCCCGACAGGGCTTGGGATTGCTGCTGAAAAGCGATGGAACCCGCCTGCATACTGGTCTGAAGATGCTGCTGGTGCCACTCAGACCGATTGGTGACCTGCGCATTGGTTACCGCGATCAATATGCTGCCGCCAATATTTCGTGCAAAGTTGATGAGCCCCGACACCTGGTTGCTTTGCTCGCGCGGCAGGCCTACATAGGCCGCCGTGGTAATGGAGATAAAACAGAAGGGCAAGGGAAGCATTTGAACCACGCGCAGCCACGAAGCCGCGGGGAAGGACATGTCGAGAGTGGTGACCATGGCGGCGTAACGGAATGTGATGACAAACATGCTGAAGCCGATGACTGTGAGCGTACGCGCTGAGAACTTGCCTGTGGCTATGCCGGCCAGCGGCATTACCACCAGCAGCGCCATACCGCCAGCGGTCAGCGCCATGCCGGCGTTGGTGGCTGTCCAGCCCAGCAGTTGCTGCATGAACTGCGGCTGCAGCACGGTGTTTGCGTTCAGCACGCCGCCCACCAATGCCATCAGGAAGCAGCAGATGGCGAAGTTCTTGTAGCGGAAAAGCTTGAGATTCATTAAGGGATTTTTCTGGTTCCACTCCCACGCAACCAGCCCGATAATTCCGGCCACGAAGAGGAATGCAAAGAACCGAATGAAGCCGGAGGAGAACCAATCGTTTTCCTCGCCCTTGTCGAGCATGATCTGCAAGCCGCCCATGGAGACGGTGAGAAGCCCGAGGCCAAGGTAATCCATGTGCCGCAGACGTGAGCGGTCGGGCTTGATCCACGGTGGATCGTCTACCAGCCGCGTGACCAGAATGAAGGCCAGAATGCCCACCGGAATGTTGATGAAGAAAATCCACCGCCAGGAGAAGTTGTCGGTAATCCAGCCGCCCAGAGTGGGGCCGATGGAGGGCGCCAATACGGTCACCAATCCATAAATCGAGAACGCCTGTCCGCGCTTTTGCGGCTCAAACGAGTCGGCCATGATGGCCTGAGCCATGGGCTGCATGCCGCCGCCGCCGAAGCCCTGGATAACGCGGAAGACCAGCAGCATGGGCAGGCTGGGCGCAGCGCCGCACAAAAAGCTGGACACGGTAAAAACAACGATACAGAGAACAAAAAAGTTGCGCCGTCCCATGAGACTTGAGGCCCAACCGCCCAGCGGCAGCACGATGGCGTTGGCCACCAGGTAGCTGGTCAGCACCCAGGTGCCCTCATCGGTGCTGGCGCCCAGGGTTCCGGCGATATGCGGAAGCGCGACGTTGGCGATGGATGTGTCGAGCACTTCCATGAACGCAGCCAAAGCCACCGTCATGGCAATCAGCCACGGATTCACTCTCGGCTTCCACGCCGATTGGTCCGCGACATTCGGGTTTTGAGCGGTCTTGGCCGTGGCCGGCGATGCGGTCTGCAACTCTGGCAACAGTCTTCTCCTGTGCTTCGATTTCGATCGTTGGCCGGCTTGGGAGACAGCGGCGCTAGGGAGTGCTTGTCCCGGTGCCTTTCGGTTTCAGGCTTGCCTGCTGCAATGCCAGCTTTTTCTTAGATTCGGATGCCCGGCGTCAGGGTTCATCGATTCGCAAGTTGCGCGGCAGCGGGTGCGGCGGGGTTTCGCCAGCCGATGAGAGCAATTCCTAGACCTAAAGCCTGCATGGCCACAATAAAACCCACGCACGCCGGCCATCCGCCAAGCGCCCAAAAGACTCCCGGCAAGATTCCCGCGGCCGCGCCGCCCATGTAATAGCAGGTGATGTAGAGCCCGGCGGCGGTTACGCGCGCTCCCGCCGGCGCGGCTACGCGCAGATGACTGCTGGATGCGGTTTGGGCGACAAAGACTCCCGAAGACAGCAGCGCCAGCCCGACGATTACCCATGGCAGCGACATGACCAGAGTAAGCAGCACGCCGGCCATGGAGCAGAGAATGGCACCGGAGATTCCAGCGCGAAGGCCGACGCGCGTAATCAAATAGCCGGCTGCCGGCGTAACCACCAGCCCGATGAGATACACGAAGAACAGCGAGCTCAGCGCCGTAGTGGAGAGCGAAAACGGAGCGGCGCTCAAGTGGAATGTGATCCACGTGAAGACGCCGACGAGCGAGAACAGCACGTTAAAACCGACAGCGAAGGTGGCAACTAGGCGGCGATTGCGAAACAGTTCCTGCACCTGATAAACAAAGCCTATCTCTGACTCTTTGTTCGCAGGAGGAGCAACGCGGCGTTGGCCTTTGGGCAGCCATGCGGCCACCGCCGCTGCGCCGGCAAACGACGCCAGGCCGAGCGCAAGAAAGCTGATGCGCCAACTGTACCGGTCCGCGAGGATGCCGCTGGAAACCCGCCCGATAAAGCCGCCCAGCGCCGTGCCGCTCACATAGAAGCTCATGATGAGCGCGACCTTCTCTGGCGGCCACTCTTCGCCGATGTAAGTGATGACCACAGCGATAATGCCGGGAACGGTGACTCCCTGCAGAAAACGCCAGAAGATGAGCTGGCCGAGTGTTTGAGAGGTTGCGGCAAGCAGCGTTGGCACGCTGACCCCGAGGAGCGAAATCAGAATGACGCGCTTGCGTGGCAGGCGTTCGGCGAGCGCGCCAAACACGGGCGCAGACACGGCCACACCGAGCGTGGCTGCCGAAACCGTCATGCCGACGCCTGTTTTGGATGCATGAAACAGCCGCGCCAAAAGCGGCAGCAGCGGCTGCGTGCAGTAAAGCTCAAGAAAGGCGCATACGCCGCACAGCGTAACGGCGGCCGCTGCCAGCACACCCGGTTGCGGATTGCCCGATTGGCCAGATTGTGAAGTTCGATCCAATCTTAAGGATAGCTCCTTGCGGCGCGCCGCGATGCGTCCGCTGTCACGCCGTTATAGCCTAAAGACATGCAGGAACTTCCCCAAAAGCAGCCGAGGCGAGGCATGGAGGCGTTCGCCTACAGCGACTTCAGGCGCTTTCAACTTGCACGCGTCGTGGCCGTGCTTGGATACGCGGCGCAGTCGGTCGCCGTGGCCTGGCAGGTTTATGCAATTACGCATCGGGCCATCGATCTGGGCTACACAGGACTGGCGCAGTTTCTGCCCGGCCTGCTGTTTTTGCTGCCTGCCGGCCACGTGGCCGATCGCTTTGATCGTCGCCGCATCATTCTGGTTTGCTATGTGATTCAGGCGGTGTGCACCTTGGTGCTGCTCATGATCGCCCGCGCGGGCCTGCAGCACGTTTATCCCATCTATCTGGTGCTGTTCTTCATCGGCTCGGCGCGAACATTTTCAGGGCCGGCCAACTCGGCGCTCATTCCGCAGCTTGTTCCCGAGCAGCATTTTGTAAACGCCGTTACCTGGGGCACGACGACATTTCAGTTCGCCACCATCATCGGCCCGGCGTTGGGCGGCGTGCTGTTTACCTTGCCTGTTGCGCGTTTTGCGCTCGGCGGCAGGCTGCAAGGCGCGGGTCTCGTCTATCTGTTTACGCTGGCCACGCTGGTGTGGGCGCTGCTGCTCATCGCCAGCATGCACACGCGCACCGGGCGCATGGAGCATCGGGCTTTGTCGCTCAAAGTGGTATTGGCAGGCTTTCAGTACATGGGCCGTTCGCCGCTCTTGTTGGGGGCCAGCTCGATGGATTTATTTGCCGTGCTGCTGGGCGGAGCGGTCGCTCTCACTCCCATCTTCGCAAACGACATTCTGCATACCGGCCCACGCGGACTGGGCCTGCTGCGCGCCGCTCCCGGCGCGGGCGCTGTGGTCATGTCGCTGCTGCTGGCGCGGTTTCCATTCCGCCGCCGCGCGGGTTTGCGGTTGTTTGTGTGCGTAGCGGCGTTTGGCGCAGCTACCATCGTCTTTGGCTACTCGCGCAGCCTGGGGCTCTCGCTGGCCGCCCTGTTTGTTGCCGGAGCGGCAGACTCGGTCAGCGTAATTATCCGCGGTTCGCTGTTGCAGTTGGCCACGCCGCCAGAGATGCGCGGCCGGGTGAGCGCGGTCAACTCGCTGTTCATCGGCGCGTCAAACGAACTGGGAGAGTTTGAGAGCGGACTTACCGCGCAATGGTGGGGCGCAGTGCGAGCCACGGTGTATGGAGGCATTGGCGCCATCGCCATTGCGGGTATCTGGTCGGCGGCCTTCCCCAGCCTGCGCCGCGCCAACGAGCTCACCGCCGAGGAGCTGCGCGCCACGGTCCGCGAGGAGCGCGAGTAGCAGGCCCCCGGCGTTTTCCGCGTTCCCAATCCCAGATGTGTAGAATAGTGCCGGTCGGAAGTGGTGGCTATTCATCGAATTCTGGCGTGCCCACGCAGACGTAAACTTGGCATTGGGGGATCGTTTGAAGACTTGGCAGAAGATTGCGCTCATCACTCTGATTACGCTTGCTATCGGCGGCATTTACCTGTTCTTTGTGTGGAAGCAGCGCCAGAATCCGGGCGTGGTGAACCGCGATCAGGACACTGAAAGCACCAACATGGATGACTACGTGGTGATGCGCACGCTTTCGCCGCACTACTTTGAGGACTTGCACAAGCTGGTGAACACGACCGTGTGGATGAAGAACGGCTACACCATGGCTTACTTTCCCTATGCGGGCGGGCGCATCGTGTTTGCGCATCCGGCGGGCGTGGTTCCTGCCGCGCAGCGGCTTGAGATCAAGAAGGTGATCAAGTCGGCCGTGCCGGCGGCGGTGGACGACGGAATCTCGCACGGCAACCAGCAGGTGTTTGCGATTTTTGCGCTGCCCGATGGTCCGAACCTCTACGCAGTGGCCCTCGGCTCTATCGAGGGTTCGGAAGAAAGCTACTACTGCGACATTCTGTTCTTCTACGACGACCCGCACGGCATCTACGATCGCTGGCCCAAGGATGTTTGGGCGGCCATCGACGCGCATCAGGTGAAGACGGGCATGAGCGAGCTCGAAACGCGCATGGCTATTGGGCAAAAGATGCAGGCGAGCAGCGAGGAGCAGGGCAATCGCACCGTCAACTTCGACCAGGCCGGCAAGCACTGGAGCGTGACGTATGTGAACGACCACGCCACTGAGATAAAGCAGGAGTAGATTGCAGTTTCGCAATCGGCGGTGCAAAGTCCGCTGAAAACACGAAGGCCCGCGCGAGGCGGGCCTTCTGCAGTTCCGGGGAAAGGTGCAATCGTTATTTTTGCGCTGTCTGAACGTTGGCTTGCGTTGTTGCAGCCGGTGGATTCACCTTTGCGTTCAGATAGTCGGTCAAGTCGTCGATGTCCTGCTCGGTACCGGCCATGGGCGGCATAAAGCGGCGGTAGGTCATGTCGGGCTTGTAGTCGTGCAGCATGGTGACGAAGCTTTCGATGTTGGCGCGGTCGCGTCCGGCCATCAACTGGCGCATGGGGCGGTAGCCGTCCATTGTATGGCAGGAGCTGCATTCGCCGCGGAAGATGGCCTCGCCGCGCGAGTAGCTCGAAGCCGATCCGTTCCACACCCAGTTGGAGTGAGCCAGGTAGCCTTCATGGTTGATGCGGTTCACATACGGAACGCGGACGCCGTTCGAGTACATCCAGCGGCCAATAACGTACGGCTTGCGCAGCATCTCGCGCGAGTATTCGCCTGCTCCCGTGGCCATGAGCGCGAGCAGCAGTACCGCCAGCGCATGAGACAGGTTGAACTCGCGGGGATTGCGATAGGCCAGGAAGTAGGCCACACCGATGATGGTGGCCGAGGTGGTGATAATCACCAGCGCCATGCGCGTGACCGCGCTGAAGGTGCCCGCGTTGATGGTGTCGATGCCCAGCGAAAGCAGCGCCTGCTGCGACGAGGGAACCATCATGTAATACCAGATCATCAGGAAAGGGATGGCGACAAACGAGGGCACCAGCCACTTGACGCTCCACTGCACCAGCGAGGTCTTGAGCTCCGGTTGCTTGTCGCCGTCGATCTGGCTTGAGGTAATCAGCGCCCATACAGCCGCCAGCGAGCAGCAGACGCAGACGCGCAGAAACAGGCTGGGCCAGTAGGTGGGATTAAAGAACGCGTTCCAGAACTTGCTGGCTTCGTTGCCGGTGCCGGCAACGGAGATCCATGTGTCGCCCGGCGTAAGCATGAAGGCCAGAATGCCGTTGATGATGATGAGCGTTGCGGCCGATGCGCCGGCATACACCCAACCCACCTTCAGGTGCAGCTTGGGGTCGATGCGGTCCCATGTGTAGTAGTAAACCGCGACGGTGGCCAGCTCCACGAGGAAGAAGACCCACTCCATGGCCCAGCCGAAGACGAAGTTGTGAATCAGCGTGCTGGTGGCTTCAGGCTGAGTGAGCCCGATGGCGAACCAGATACCCACTCCCGACACCGTGCCGAAGACTCCAGTCACGATGAGGAAAAACTTTGAGTGAGCAGCCAGCTGCTTGAGCCATGCGGCGCGCAGCACGGGATCGCTCATGCGCATGGCCTTTCGCTCGGCCATGGGCAAGTAAAGGCCGCCGCCGACAGCGAACTGCGAAATCATGACATGAAAGATGGCGATAATTCCGATGACCCAGCCGGAGCCGAGATACGGGATGTCCCAGAATGGATAGTTCATAGTGTTTCTCTCTCGCTTCTCATTGCATCAGTCTTTGCTGTCTTCGTCTTTGTCTGGCGGACAAGCCAATGTCCGGAAAACGAATTCTGAGCTATAAGTCATGCTGCAAACCAAAATTCCCTCAGGGGCTAAAGCCCCAACTTTTTCTTTTCCATCCTTGGCGGCCCGGCTAAAGCCGTGCCCTTGTTACAAAACTGCTGAACGTGGTGGCCAAGATGAATTTTTCCTCAACCTGTAAAGCCCACTTGATTCTTGCTGCCAATGCGGCACGACTAAAGTCGTGCCCTTTCAAAGCTACGTCAGATTCTGCATTCCACAACACAATGAGCTAGAAGCTAGAAGCTAGTAGCTGCTTTTATCGAATCGTCCAATAACCGATGACTGTGGTTGACAGCAATGCAACGATTGCCAGCAGACCAAAATAGTGTGCGGCGCGGGCGCGCTGTCCGCTCTCTTTGCGCGTGTCGTAGAACGGAATGAGAATCCACAGCACAATGCCCAGAGTGAACAGCAGAATTCCAACAATCTCGCCGCTTTCGCCCGGCAGCACGGTGCCCAGCAGCTTGAGCATCTCGAACGGGCTCATGAAATACCACTCGGGATGAATGCCGGCCGGCGCGGGCGCGAGAGAATCGTATTGCTTGCCCAGCGACCAGGGAAACACTGAAGCCAGCAGCGCAAGCACGTTGAGCGAGATGAGCCACATGGCCAGATCCTTGCGCAGGAAGTTGGGCATGAAAGGCATACTCTTGCGTTCGCTGGCCGGCTTTGCTTCCTCGCTGGGCGGGGAGGCGTTGCCATGGCGCTGCACCAGCCACAGGTGGAACCCGAGCAGCGGCACAAACACGGCCGGTAGCACCACCACGTGGAGTGCGAAGAAGCGCTGCACGGTAAATTCGCTTACTTCCGGGCCGCCGCGCAGCATGTTGGCAATGGCAGAGCCGATCCAGGGAATCGCAACGGGAATCTCAAGGCCCACCTTGGTGGCGAAGTAGCTCAACTCGTCCATCGGCAGCAGGTAGCCTGAGAATCCAAAGACCGACGCCAGCCCCAGCAGAGCCATGCCGCTGAGCCAGCCAAACTCTCGCGGCTTGCGATAGGCCTTCATGAAATAGACCGAGAACATGTGCACCAGGATCGAGAAGATCATCAGGTTCGCCGACCAGGAGTGCGCCGAGCGGATGAGCCAGCCGAAGTGCATCACAAACGTGATCTGGCGGACTGACTCGTACGCGTCAGCGCCCGGCCGGTAGTAGACGAGCAGCAAAACGCCGGTAAAGCACTGGACCATGAAGAGAAACAGCGAGATTCCGCCCCAGTAATACCAGAAAGACTGGGAGTGTACGGGAACGGTCTTGTGGCGTGCGAAGGCGGCTAGTTCCGTAAGGCCCAGCCGCTCATCAACCCAGTCGTAAAGTTTCGAAGTTTTTGCCGTCATGCCTTGGTCCTTTAAATTCGTTTCCGCGTTTTTCTGTCCCGGCCGCGGCAACTCTGGCGGCAGGGCGATTCAGAAAGTTCACCCACCTGCCGCGTCTGTGATCGCGGCCAGCAGTTTAAGCACGGGATACTTCCACGTCCGCCGCGTTCACGGCAACCTTGTACGCCGTTAGCGGCTTGGGCGGCGGCCCGCTCACGTTGGCGCCGGTGTACGCGTTGTAAACGCCGCCGTGGCATGCGCAATGAATGCGGTCGGCCTGCGGCTCATACTGCACCGTGCATCCTAGATGCGTGCAGACCGCGGTCATTGAGACCCACCGTCCGTCGAGGTGATGAATCAACATCGCCGGACGCGTGCCGAACTTGAACATCAGCACCGAACCGGCGGGCAGCTTCTGCGCGTCCTTGAGCGTCACTTCGGTCACGGCGGTTGCGCTCAGCGCCATCTCTTCCGGCGAAGCCAGATAGCGATAGATGGGATAGGCAAGCGCGGCTGCGTAGCAAAGCCCCGCCGCGCCGGCGGCCGCCAAAAACGCACGGCGCGTATTCCGTTCGCCGCTCTCTTCCACGATGTGTGTTGAACCAGCCAGATCGTTCATAGCTAAGCCGCGCCCTCCATCACTTTTTCAGCGCGCGCCACCACGGACACGAGCCATCCAACCACGCCCAACCCGGCCACAAATAACACCAGGAACAGTCCCACCACACTCCAATTCGTAACCACCACGCGATCCCACACGTCGTAGTTCTTGCTGAGCAGGGTGAGGTCGCGGACGCCGTCGCGATACGCGACAAGCATGATTTCGACCAGAACCGCCAGCAGAACGCCGGTCCAGCTCATCCATGCGGCGGAGATTTTGCCGAATCCGGCAACCGCGCCAACCAACACTGCGACCGCGACCAGAGCCAGCCAGCCATAACCGGCAAACCCGGCAAACTTGTACAGCGGGTAGATGGATTGGCCCGCGAGCCCGGCCTTGACCACATCCGGCTGCACACTTGCCGCCCATAGTCCCGCGAGAAGATAAACAACGCCGCAGCCGGCTGCGACTTTGCCGCCAAGCCCGGCCAGAAAGCTCTTCTCCTCCGCCGAGAACGTGCTGCGGCCAGACAGATAAATGAGCCACAACCCGCCGATGAACAGACCGCCGGCCAACATCAGCAACCAGCGCGGCTCCAGCGTTGGGTCGCCCGTGGGCAGATATGCGCCCATGGCGGAGGCCGAATACATTGACCGCCAAACTTCAGGGCGGAGCATCAGCGTCATATTGGTAGAGAGCAACCGCGCGATGAATCCGGCAAGCAACCATGCGCTCAAACCCACCCACCAGGCGGATTTGCCGCTCTCAAGCCGCGCCTGAAAGCGATAAAGCAGCCAGTAGGTCGCCATCAAAATAAGGATGATCGAGATCCAGTAGACGCCGATCAACACGCTGCTGGTGTAGAGCGCGCGGCCATAGAGCACCTGTGCAAACAAGAGCGGCGGCACACCCAGATTGATCACGAAGGTCATGACGACCGTGAGGCGGCGAGCCAGAGCCCGCGCGGCAACCACCGCATGGGGCGAGCCGCTGAACAGGCTGAGCAGTATCGCCAGCAGCAGCCCTCCAAGCAGCATCTCAACGGCCACGAAATGCAGCGCCAGGGTGACGTCGTGCAGCAACTTGAGCAGCCACACCGGAGCAGGCAAAGGAATAGGATCGACGGCGGGATAGATTGGCATAGGTACCTTGTGAGCTTGGAAAACTAGCAGAAAGTGTAGCCAGAGATAGGGTTAGAGAATGTGATGGCGGATACAGTTGTAACCCAGTTCAGTCCAAATTGACCAAACTTGCATTTTGCCTCTTGAAATGTTCCAATCTGGATATTGAAACAGGGGTGCTCCACGATGTGGGGCTGAGAAATACCCTAGAACCCGATCCGGATAATACCGGCGTGGGAAGTTTCGAAGCCGCAGGGCCTTCTTCCTTCCATCCAAACGAGTTCCCCTGTTCATGTTTTTGAACAAGGGGAATCTATGTCTTTTGATCCAGCCTCTACTCGCGGTGTATCTCTTTCGTTGGCCAGTGCTCGTTCTTGTGGGATTGCCTGCGCGTTTCTGTTCGCGCTTTCCTGGTGCATTATCGCGGCTGGAGCGCAAACGCCCGCCGCCGCGCCGCAAGCCTCGCCAGCGAGCCAGTCGACTGCATCGGTCAGCCAGCAGAAGCCGGCTCGGGTGACCACAACCGTCGTCGTCCACGGAGAAACGAAAGACAACTACCTTCCCGAGTCGGTTACATTGGGCACGCTGGGCAGCGAGCCGTTGCAGTCTGCGCCGGTTTCAGCAACCGTGATTACGCGCGATCTGCTCAACGACCAGGTTTCGCGCCTGCTCTCTGACGTGGTAAAGAACGATGCTTCGGTTCTTGACGACTACGTTCCGGTTGGCTACTACGGCGGCTATGAGATTCGTGGCTTTCCGGTCGATCTCGCCACCGGTTTTGAGATCGATGGAATGACCGTCGCCGGTGAGCAGGATGTTCCGCTTGAGAACAAGCAGAGCGTCGAAATTCTCAAAGGGATTGCCGGGGTCGAAAGCGGAGTGACTACAGCGGGCGGGCTCATCGATTACGTCACCAAGCGGCCGGCGAATATTCAGGCGGTCGATCTGGCCACCGATCATCGCGGCACAGCGTATGGAGCCATCGATTTTGGCCATCTCTTCGGGCGGCAGAACCAGGTGGGCATGCGCCTGAATCTTGCAGGTGAAAGAATCGTACCGTATATGAACGACACCAACGGCTGGCGCGCGGTAGGCGCAGGCGCGGCAGACTGGAAGATCGACGAGCACACCCTGCTCAGAGGCGACTTTGAATACCAGCACAAGACCGAGCGCGATGGCAGCGGCTATCAACTGCTGGGCGGAACAACGGTGCCCGACATCGACAGCCTCTTCCGCTCGACTATGCCCGGCGATCAGTCCTGGGCTCCGCCGGATACTTACGATACGTTCAACGCAAATGCGCGCATCAATCGTGAGCTTTCGCATCATTGGACGGCCTTTGCCGCAGCCAGCCTGAGCCACTCGCTGATTCAGGACAACGTGATCTACGCGTATGGCTCGGCGATTACGACCGATCCGAACACCGGCTATACAATCTCAGCTTGCGCGAATGCGCCCGATGCGCCGATCAACTTTTTCTGCCCCGACGGCACGTATGGAATTTACGACTATCGCAATCCGGGCGAGCTGCGCATTGACGCCGCTGCCCAGGCCATGGCCACCGGCCACATCCAAACCGGAGCCGTTACGCAGGATGTGACGCTCGGCGGAGAGCTGTTTCTGCGCAGCGTACATCAGCCGGGTTTCTACACAGCGGCGGAGCCTTATTCGGCCGATGGAATTGTGCAGGATGGCGCGGTTTACTACTATCTCGGCTCGGAAAATATCTATCAGCCGATGATCCCGTATCCGATTGAGAGCCCGGTTGAGCAGGCTGGTCCGCGGCGTCTGTATGTCGACAGCCATCAATCGTCCGCCGTAATCCAGGACCGCATCCACTTACCTGGCCGCATCCAGCTCATCGCAGGCGGACGCTACGATTCGCTGCACGACCACAACTACTCGGCGTATGCCTCTTGCTACGACCCCACCAACCTTGATCCATCTTCGGCGCCGAACCCTAATCCATGCGGTCCGGTCCTGACAGACAAGCCGGTTTGGCTGCCGCAATTCGCCGCAACCTTTAACCCGGTAAGTTCGCTCACTCTCTACGCGAACTACGGCGTGGTGCTTTCGCTGGGTCCGCAAGCGCCCTTCTGGACCGACAACGGCAGCCAGTTTCTATCGCCGTTTTATACGCGCCAGGTTGAGGCCGGCGCAAAGTACGAGCCCGGCCAGCGCATTCTGCTTACCGCTGCGTTCTTCCGTATGCGTTCGCCGTTCTTCTATCCTGAGCTGCTTGCCGCACTGAACAGCGATTACCCATCATGCGCGGCCGGAGACGAGTGCTTTGTCTCCCAGGGCCGCGAGACGCACGATGGCATTGAGCTGAACGCCGAAGGCAAAGCGGCAAACTGGCTCAAGCTGAATGCTTCGGCCTCGGCGATCAATGCGAAGTCTTCAGAAACCGGCACGCCCTCATACGACAACAAGCAGGTGATCAACGTTCCGCATCTGCACACGGCCGTGTTTGCCGATCTGAGCTTGCCGCACATGCGCGGCTTGCACCTGATGCCGGGATGGAGCTACACCGGCCGCAAAGAAGCCACACGCGACGATCTGGTCAGCGTGCCCGGATACAACCTGTTTAACCTGGGCGCGCGTTACACGCCGGGCGGCGAGCAGGGCCGCGCCACCTTCAGGCTCTTTGCCGATAACATTACTAACAAGCGTTATTGGTCAGACACAGGCGCGAGTTACGGAGACACGTTTATCTGGCTGGGCGCGCCGCCAACGCTGCGGCTCTCGGCACATTACACT